>Ga0209795_10002351_pt1 | contig 10493 bp, 10 predicted proteins | sample AgamicOrMarz_FD_187166 | JGI IMG/M metagenome (GOLD analysis project Ga0209795, IMG submission 187166) | Agave microbial communities from Guanajuato, Mexico - Or.Ma.rz (SPAdes) (version 2) | ecosystem: Host-associated > Plants > Phyllosphere > Phylloplane/Leaf | place: Guanajuato, Mexico...
TAGGAAACACAAGAGCAGATACGGCTAAGCCAATTCCAACTCCTACGACTGTATCTAACACGCGAGATAGCAATAAGCTCTCTGAAATTCCGCCAAGAAGCATGTCATACATAAAGGCTAGCATCATCGTAATCCAAAAGCTCATAAACGAATACGTAATAGGAAAGAAATAAAAAGCCATGAACACACAGATAAAAAGCAGCGTTACTTCTAGTATTCCGGGGGAAACATAGCTTGCGACAACAAAGCCAACCGCTGCTCCTAAAAGCGTTCCTACACTTCTCTGGACTGCTTTTACAAACGTACTCCCTATTGTTTCTGTGCCAAGAAGCACTAAATAGCCTGCTAACAGCGCCCAATATTGATGCGATGGAGATAAAAAAGAGCCAAATATTAATGTCGCAACAGCAGTGATGACCGCTTGAATAGACTTTTTCGTAGATGGTTTTAATCCTTTTTCTTCATCATTGTCCTCTTCGTCTTCTTTTTCTTCCGCTTCTTTTTGGGGCTGTTTTTCTTGTTTCACAATTGCTTGCTGCAGCTCATAGGCTTCATCAATCACGTGATTTGATATCGTTTCGATACGGCGGATTAAGTAAAGCCAATCTTTATACCTTTTATCCTGAGGTTCGAGTTCACTTAATTTTTGGCGCAGCTCTTGCAGATGCTGAGCTGCATCCGTTAAGGAATGAGTAGGATTTTCATTTAATACTTCTGCTTCGCGAATCGATTCCACTAGCTTTAACAGCAGCTGCTGAATATCAAAATGATTAAATGCTTTTAATTCACTGAGCTTTCGAATCGCCGGGGAATATGTCTGAAGCAGCATAACTGTATCAAATACATAAAGGTGCATCTGTTCAGCTGTTACGCCTGGCCATATGTCGTGGGGATCTGTATTTCCAAGCTCTTCTGATGCTACACGGGCATACTCCGCTAGTTTTTTAATATTGCGGTTATATTGTTTGATTTGAGCCGGTTCAATTTGTTTCTTTTGAATTAACTCAATAATTAAATCAAGCACCAAATTCACTTGAATATGAAATGATTTCATTGAAGACCTCAGCACGTTGGCAGGTCGGTCTTTAAAGATGACAAAATTATAGATAAATGCACAGCAGGCTCCTACTACAACTCCAGCTAACAGCCACGGCAACTGAGAAAACGTAACGTGTAAAATAGAAGCAAAATAAAAAGACATAAATGCTACCATCGATAAAGAGAAATAGCGAATACCAAATTTTTGTAAATAAAAAGACATAAACACCAACAGAACGAGAAAAATATTTTCTGCTTGTCCATATCGTGATAGAAACGAGCCAATGCCGAGAGAAACGGTGCTAGAAAGTGCTACTAAGCCTGTGGTAACTTTTTTTGCTTTCGTTGTTTCATCATTTACAACCAATATACCCATCAGGCCGATTACGCCTGCTAAAATAGCAGCGGTAATTTGTGAGCTTCCCGCTGCTTTTAATACAATCAGCATAATAACGACCGCTGTAATGACGCTGATCGTAGCTTTAGAAGCCGTTTTGAGCCTTTTTCGTCCAGGGTCTGCAGCAACTAAGCGGCTAAACCAATATGAAAAAATAAATACCCTCTCCTTTCGTGCTGTAGAGTTCTTTGTAGAAAGAGTAATATTATTACTTATACCCTTTTTTATTCTTTTCTATCGTATGTAAGCACGTTTTTACACTATAACATTGCGAAGGACTAAAGAGCTAAACAAATGCTTAAAAACACATCTGTTTTCGGTCAGATGTGTTTTTAAGCATTAATCAGTACTTTACAGTGCAAGAGAAGAAATTTCCCACCCGTTTGTTAATGGATTTCTCTTTAAAGTAAAAACCATCGTGGTCTTTTGAGCCCCTTTATCTTCGTAATAAATAAGGCAATCTACGGCGATTTTCTCTTTTGTTTTATACTTTTTTGCATGAAATAAGTCTGTTTTATAATAAATAGTGGAGATACTATGCAGTTTTGTCCATAGCTTATGCTCTTGCTTCACGCGCAAAACCGGCTGCATCAAAGCATCGTCATCTTGCTTTAATCCTGTTAAAAACATATTTACGACTTCTGCCGGCTCAGCTTTTAATGCATATTCATCAAGCTTTCCTCCTGCTTTTAATACCATTAACTGATGACCTGGATCCACATTTTGAGACTTGTGAGTCGTACTTCCTGCAAAATGAATGCAAAAATGACCGGGGAACCCATTGTCAAGCGCACCGGCTCCGTGAGGCATTCCGTTCATGGAAGCTGCAAGCATTTGACCTTTAAACGGAATAAGAACAGCTCTTCGGTTCCAGCTCCATTTCCCATTATATAAGTGCTTCATTATTTTCGTATCTTGACGCGTAAGCGGCTGAACATCTGCATGGTGTGAGCCTGCTCTTCGCTGCACATAAAAGTAAAAACCCGTTTCTACATCGATCACTTTAAATTTTTCCCCCTTCGGCAGCAAGCTTTCTATACGTTTCCACTTTAATACTTTTCCTGTGTCACTTACCGGAAAGTACGTAAGGTTTTCTTCTGCTTTCATCTTTTGGGGATGCACAAAAAAACTAATAAGCATAAAGACTAAAATCATTAATTTTGTCATTGTCTACCCTCATTACCTTGTAGTTTCTCTATGTAATATGCGAAAGTACACATACAATTATAAATAGAAATTTTTACACGCTAAGCTCATGGAAAATAATACAAAAAAGAGCTTGTGAATCCTATACATTAAACGGTTCATTTTATTCATACTAACAGGTGAAAGCGAGGTATATGATATGAATTTCACTTGGATGGTTGGACTTTTAATGCTCATTCAACCTCTTTCTACACAAGACCACCTATCTATTACTCATGACGGTAAACCAATTGAACGGATTGAACGGGACAAAGTGGCCGTGCCTCTTCTTCCTGTACCTATGGTTGATCATGATCGATACAATCTTCTTCTAAAAGAATTGGATAAAAAAACATATAGAGAGCCCATAAATGCCCGCATTGATAAAAGCGGACAAATTGTTCCTGAGCAAGCGGGTGTCAAACTATATCATAAAGATTTTGCGGAGAAATTTTATACTTATTTTTTTAACGGCGGTACGTCAACATTAGAAATCCCGACGCTTCCTGTTCCGCCTCGCGTGGATAAGGAGCTGCTTGCAACGATTCGAATTAAGCAAATCGGTCATTATCATACGGTATTTAACCCTCATAATAAAAATCGTTCTCACAATATTTCTCTTGCGGCTGAATCACTAGACAGCAGCGTCATATTTCCTGGGGAAGTTTTCTCTTTTAATCAAACCGTCGGAAAAAGAACGGCAGCAAAAGGGTATATGCGTGCGCCAATCATTGTAAAAGGAGAGTATTCTGAAGGAGTTGGAGGAGGAATTTGCCAAGTTTCTTCTACCTTATTTAACGCCGTCGATAACGCTGGCGTAACAATTACGCAGCGCTACTCACACAGCCGCAGTGTTTCCTACGTACCTCCTGGGCGAGACGCTACCGTCAGCTGGTATGGACCTGACTTTCATTTTAAAAATACGTATAGTGATCCTTTGCTGATTCGAGCGCAGGTCCACGGAGGAGTCGTAAGCGTGGCCGTTTACTCTACTGATGCGATTGAATATAAGCCTCGGCGCGTGCCTTGGGCTTCTATTGATCAATTGCCGAAAGGGAAAAAAATTGAATCGCATGTTGATACTGAGCCTGCCGATTAATCATCTCTTCCAGCTTTTTATAATGAACATAAAAAAGCCTAAAGGGTATCCTTTAGGCTATTCAGTGATATAATCAGCAGCCGTAGCCGCCACCGTAACCACCGCTATAACAACTACATCCGATAATTACTAATAGAATAAATAATACAACTAATAAAGCGAAACCAGAACCGAATCCACATCCAGCATTAGACATACAAGCACTCCCTTTCAACGTAATTTTCTGTTGCTAAAACAAAGAAGGTTCAAACATGGGGTGTTTCTCATGGATAGGTTATTGTATGTCTGCCTAGACGTTTTGGTTTGTTATTCTGCTCATTTTTTTAAAATTGGGCTTGTTTTCGTCTTTACAACTCGGAAAATGCAATTCCGTAAAAATAAAGCTCATTTCCACTCTTCCTTTAAAATCGCGTAATAATATTCATCCCACCATTCTTTTTCAGTTGGAATACATTTTTTAAAATACCCTTCTCTTCTCATCCCGATCTTCTCCATAACACGATAAGAAGACGTATTCTCAGGTTGACAAGTAGCAATAATCCGATGCAGTTTCATTGTGTTAAAACCATAGTCCACTATTGCTTTTGCCGCTTCTGAAGCATATCCTTTCTGATGATAGAGAGAATTAAATACCCAGCCAATTTCATAAGTATGGTCCCCAAAATAGTTAAAAAAGACGATATGACCAATTAGAATTTTTTCGTCTTTTAATACAACTGGAAAATTCCTAACATTTCCTTTCATATTTTCATTTACAAATTTCTTCGCATCATCCTTACTAAAAAGACCTTCTGGTATGTACTTCATGACATTAGCATCAGATGTATATGCGTAGACATCTTGCCAATCTTCATATTTAAATTTGCGTATTAGTAATCTGTTAGTCTTAATGTTCATGTGGTTCTCCCCTATCTCAAAGCTATCTTTCTATACGCTTGTTTCGATAGTGAAGATATAAAAACCTCTTTGCCCTAAGTTACTATTGCTTTTGTTGCCGCTTCTTTAAAACAAGATAAAGTGACTCTGCGAAAAAGAAAAACAAAAGAGAAAAAAGGACAAATAATTCGGCCACTTCCATTACACGGAACGGGCTTAAAGCATTGTATAGTGCCTGCAGTACCTTCGTTCCTTGAAAAAGATCAATTCCTACAGAAAGAGCGATCACAGATCCAAATAGCAGCAGGCTAACTCCAATAATTTTCATCATTTTCCCTCCTCACCTAATCATTACTTACCTCATAGGGTCGTCATTTTCATTTACCGTCATGCAAAAGATATTTTGTTAAAAATTACATAATTATACGGTTTTTGTTCAAATTAATAAAAACTATAGTAAGGGTGTTTTCATTTATGCCTTCGTTCTTTAAAAATCAAAAATCTAAAAATAACCTTCCACCTCAGGCAGATCAAACAAGCAGCGAACAAACAGCTTCTTCTCTTAAGAATCTGCTGTCTGAGAACCTTACCCTCATTAAAGAGAAAACTGGAAACAGCTCAGATATTGTGATTCGTCATTTTAAAATAGGCGTCAATAACAGCTTGGCTGCTGCTATCGTCTACATAAAAGGGATTGTAGATAACCAATCCATTCAAGATTACTTGCTGCAGTCTCTTATGAAAGATAATCAAAAAACCGAACTAAACGATCAAAATGCATTGGAGTTAATTTCCGAAGACATCGTAACAATCGGCAACGTATCGTTTGCAGACAACTGGAATGATTTACTTTCTTCTTTAATGTCAGGAGACAGCCTTCTTATTGTCGACGGCATAAGCCGCGTACTCAGCGCAAGTACACAAGGGGGTGAAAAGCGTTCCATTTCAGAATCTACTACCCAAATGGTAGTGCGGGGACCAAAAGGTGCCTTTACTGAGTCAATTGGCACAAACTTAGCCATGGTGCGCCGAATTATTAAAACACCTGACTTATGGCTAGAGTCTATGAAGATTGGCCGGGTAACTAAAACGGATGTCACTCTTATGTATATTCATGGCATCGCAAACGATAAAGTTGTAAAAGAAGTTCGAAAGCGATTAAAAAACATTGATATTGATAGTATTTTGGAATCAGGTTATGTTGAGCAGCTAATTGAAGATCAAACGGTCACTCCATTTCCAACTATTTATAATACAGAAAGACCCGATGTGGTGGCGGGTAACCTTTTGGAAGGAAGAATTGCTATTTTTGTGGATGGAACTCCTTTTGTACTTATTGCTCCAGCGTTGTTCATTCAATTTTTCCAATCGGCTGAAGATTACTACGCACGCTTTGATATTGCGACGTCCATTCGTCTTTTGCGGGTGTTTATGTTTATGATTTCACTTATCGCTCCTGCTACGTATGTGGCGGTTACGACATTTCATTAAGAGATGGTACCCACCACGCTTATTGTAGCTCTTGCGGCACAGCGAGAATCCGTTCCATTTCCCGCGTTCGTGGAAGCTTTTTTTATGGAAGTCACATTTGAAATTTTGCGTGAAGCAGGGATTCGATTACCAAAAGCTATCGGCTCGGCTGTATCGATTGTGGGAGCTCTTGTTATTGGGCAAGCAGCGGTTCAAGCAGGTATTGTCTCACCAGGTATGGTTATTATCGTATCGATTACAGCCATTGCTAGCTTTGCCACACCATCTTTCGATATGGCTATTTCAGCGCGTTTAATTCGTTTTTTATTTATACTAGGAGCGGCTACATTCGGTTTCTATGGTATTATCCTTATTCTGCTAATGGGGGTTGGACACCTGTGCAGCTTACGTTCATTTGATGTTCCTTACATGACGCCATTAGCCCCCTTTATTCCTGCAAGCAATGAAGATACATTACTGCGGTTACCTTGGTGGACGATGAGAAGAAGACCTAAATTAATTAGTGATAACAAAGTTCGTCAAAGCAAACATCAAAAGCCTGAGCCTCCTTCTTCACGAGGCATGATTAATCAGGAAGTTGAAGAAGGTGATCAAAATGAAACGTAAAAGTTTATTTTTACTGTTAATGACCATAATGATGGTATTGCTTACGAGCTGCTGGAGTAAAAAAGAGTTAACGGATCTTGCATTTGTATCAGCAATGGGTATTGATAAAACGAAAGAGGGGCGGTATGAGCTCACCTTTCAAATTATTAATCCTGGAAACGTAGCTGGCTTACAAGGAGGCGGCGGTACCCAAAGTCCGCCTGTTACTATCTATTCTGCTTCTGGCGATAATTTAGTTGAAGCAAGCAGACGCGCTTCAGCTAGAATTTCTCGAAGACTTTATTTTGCCCATACAAACTTAGTCGTGATTGGCGAAAAACTAGCACGTGAAGAAGGAATTAATATCCTTATTGATTCTATTGATCGCGACCCTGAGTTTCGAATTACGACTTCCTTAGTCATCGCAAACCAGTCAAGCGCTGCTGATTTGGTAAAAGCACTAACGCCTGTCGATAAAATTCCAGCTAACAAAATTATAAAAACGCTGGAGTTCACTCAAAGAAAATGGGGAGAAAACTTAAAGGTTTCCTTTCAAGAAGTGATGAGATCTCTTGAATCTCCTGGAGGGGAGGCACTAGTTTCAGGTTTTCGTTTAGTTGGAAACCCTCAACAAGCAGAAAAATTAGATAATCTCCAGCAAAGCGCACCAGAAGCTACCCTTCGTGCTTCTGGCATTGCTGTTTTTAAAAATGGAAAGTTAATCGACTGGTTTTACAATAGTCCAGCCAGAGGCAGCGTTTGGATCCTTGATAAAATACAAGGAACCGATATTAATGTAGATTGGAAAGGAAAAAAAGAAGCGCTTGCCTATCAAACAGTTCGTCAAAAAAACGGAGGTATCTGTAAAAGTGATAAAAGGAAAACCTTATGCGTCCGTTCATACTCGCGTAGAAGGCGATCTTGGAGAAGTGGAGGTCCCTGTTAATACACGTCAATCTGCTGTAATCAAAAAAATGGAAAAAGCTGCAGGTAAAGAAATAAAAAAAGAATTACAAACAGCTATTAAACAAGCTCAGACAGACAAAGTTGACATTTTTGGGTTTGGAGAAGCGCTGGAACGCAAGCGCCCCAATCAGTGGGAAAAACTCAAATCAGAATGGGATGACGTTTACTTTCCAAAATTAGATGTAGACGTTACGGTAGAAGCTTATATTCGCCGAACAGGTCTGCGCAATAAATCATTTCTTTCTAGCGTAAAAGAAAAACAACACTAAGATAAGGAGGTACTGGGTATATGGAAAAAGCAAAAATTAGCGCCACTCAATTATTTATTCTCATGGTTTTATTTGAACTGGGAAGCGCTCTATTAGTCCCTCTTGCAATGGGAGCGAAACAAGATGCGTGGCTAGCTATTTTAATTGGAATGCTGTGCAGCTTTCTTTTCTTTTTAGTCTATCATAAGCTCTATTCCTACTATCCGAACCTCCTGCCTACAGAGTATATGCAGAAAATTTTAGGGAAGGTATTGGGAACCCTTCTTGCATTTGTATACATTGTCTATTTTTTATACGATGCATCACGAGTTCTAAGAGATTTCGGAGAGATGCTTCTTACTTTTGCTTACCCCGATACCCCTTTATTTATTGCCAATGCGTTATTAATGCTGGTCATTATCTATATTACCCGAAAAGGAATTGAAGCCATAGCGAGATCAGGAGAGCTTCTGTTTGTTTTTATGTACTTTCTGGCTGTGCAGGCTTCATTTTAATTATTAGCTCAGGGTTAATTGATTTCAAGAACTTACAGCCGGTATTAAAAGAAAGAGTACTCCCTGTTGCTAAAGTTGCTTTAACCGAAACGCTGTATTTTCCTTTCACAGAGGCTATTGTATTTACCATGCTTCTTCCTTACTTAAGTAATCCTAAAAAAGCAAGTGTTACCATGATATGTGCAACGGGATTAAGCGGAATTAATTTAATTATTACGATGATTATTAATATTAGCGTGCTTGGAGTTGATTTGACAACAAGATCACAGTTCCCTCTTCTTAGTACTGTACAAACGATCCAAGTAGCTGATTTTTTAGAGCGTCTAGACGTATTTTTTATGTTCGCGATGGTTATTGAAATTTATTTTAAAGTTAGCATCTTGTTTTATGCCTCTATAGTAGGTACAGCTACTTTATTTAAAATTAAATCTCCTTCACGGCTAGCTTATCCTTTAGGCATCATTGTGTTATTTTTGTCGATTACAATCGCTAGTAATTTTCAAGAACACCTTTATGAAGGATTACACGTTGCGAGATTTCTTTTACATATGCCACTATTTTCTATCATACCTGTACTGCTTCTGATTATCGCATTTTTAAGGAATAGGAAGAAGCAGCACGGATAGTTGTATCTCTAATAAATAGAAAAAATAGCGTTAAAATGATCGAGGTGATGTTCGTGTATATATGGTTTTATGATCATTTTGTTAATACCATCTTATTTCCGCTTACTTGTATCATGCTAGTGTGCGTATCATTAGGACTGTATGCATACTTTAAGCTAAAAAAAATGAAAAATTGATACTAGATGGCTATTTCCCTCATTCAAAACAAGAAAGATACAACAAGATAAAAAGCAACTGTTATTCCCGCTGCAATTAAAGCTGGCTTTAATTTATACTTGGCATATTCAATAACAGATAAATCTAATATTTTGGCGATGGTATTCGTATCGTCGCTTAAAGGTGAAGAAAATGCTCCAAATGAACCGCTTGCAAATACTGCACCGATAATCAACGGCAAAGAAAGATCTGCAGAACTTGCAAGCGATACGCCAAGCGGCATTAGAATCCCCCACGTCCCCCAAGCAGATCCGATAAAATAAGAAATAGCAGCTCCAAAGATAAACATGAACGGGGTGATGAACATATGAGGAATCCACTTGGAATGTGCGGTCACAAAGTTGGAAAACCCCAAGTCTTCTGTAACAGCAGATAATCCCCATACTACCGATAACAACAGAATAACGGACATTAAGTCATTGCCTCCTGTGATAAAACCATTAAGCAAATTCTGTAAGGTAAAGCGCTGAAATAAGAAAAAAATAAGGGTAATTAATATAGTTATAATTAAAGCTACTACCATCGCTTCTAGCACGTCTGCTTTAATAAATGCTTCAAAAAAAGTGTGACTCTTATGATGTCCACTCCACCATGTTAAAAATAAAGTGAGCGAAATCACAACAAGTAAAGGCACTAACAGATTCCAAGGCTTAGAAGGCAAATCCTTCGATACGCAAGGATGACAATCATGCCAATCTTTTTCGTCTTCTTCCTCAAGCTTCATAGGAGCCGTAGATGTTGAATGATGAAAAAAGCTGAAATAAATCCCTACTAAAATAATCACAATTGAAAAGAAATTATAAGGAATGCTTTGAATGAATAAAGAATAAGCGTCTTGCTTTATGCCTTGATGATCAATCGCCATTTGAATGATTGATACCATATATCCGACAAATGCGGTTGCCACGGGAATTAAGACGATAACAGGAGTAGCAGTTGTTTCAATAACAAACCCTAGCTCTGCTGTCGTCATTTTCACTTTTTTCAGCAGCGCTCTCATGATGGGCGCGATCGTAACAAAACGAAATGTCGGAGCACTGAATGTCCCAATGGTTGAAACATAGGTTAAAATAAGGGCTTTTTTTCTTGTATCAATTCTTTCAGCAGCTGTTTCCACAAAACCTTTAACTCCTCCAGCCATCTTAATCATTCCGATAAGCCCTGAAAACGCGTATAAAAAGACGACGATTTCTATATTACTTTTATTTCTAAGAGCTTGTACAACGTAGTAAAGTAGCTTTTCAACACCTC
>Ga0209795_10002353_pt1 | contig 10492 bp, 14 predicted proteins | sample AgamicOrMarz_FD_187166 | JGI IMG/M metagenome (GOLD analysis project Ga0209795, IMG submission 187166) | Agave microbial communities from Guanajuato, Mexico - Or.Ma.rz (SPAdes) (version 2) | ecosystem: Host-associated > Plants > Phyllosphere > Phylloplane/Leaf | place: Guanajuato, Mexico...
TAACGAGAGTGAAACACCAAAAATGGCTACACCAAAACGGATTATCCGTAAGGAAATCGTTCCTGACTGGTTAAAGGCTAGGAAAAATCAAGAAAAAGGTAGACAAAAAGCAGAAGTGTCTTTGGATCAACAGCTAAAAATAATTGAATTAAAGCAGAAATTAGGGCAAGAGTTAACACCGGAAGAAGAGAACTTGCTGCAAGAACAACAGCTAAAAATAATTGAACTAAAACAGAAGTTAGGACAAGCATTAACACCTGAGGAGCAAGAATTATTGCATCAACATGCTAAATTAAAGGAACCAGCTTCTTAATGTTTAAAAATAGTCAAAGCATAGCAAGGACTTTCACTATTTTTAACGTATTCAGTGTTCTAAGAAAGGACTTGGCAGGATTTGAACCCGCAAGAAGCCGAAGTTGTATAGTGTAATACGACTGGCTGCTCTGCCATTGAGCTACAAGTCCATACTCAAAGTATGCGCATAGTCTCTGTTTATATGTACGATAGGAGAAAATGTAAAAAGTAAAGAAATCCCTTATAAGCTGAATTATTATTAGGATATGTTTATTTAGAACAGTGTTCTAAATAATAAATAAATCTATGTCTACGCAGGAGGAGAACATTATGCCACATAAAATTACGTTAACCGGATCAGCCACAGGACCACTACGAGAATACGATCGCTATGTTGCCTTTGATATGCGTGAAAAAGGGTCACCATCTGCGCCTAAAGGCTTGAAGAAGAGTACGTTTATTTCGTACACGGTATTTGTTGCAAAGAAGGCTTTTAACAAAACAGGTCTCACGAAAAAAAGTATTATGCATGAAAAAATCTTAATTCAAGGAGAACCAACATTAGACATTCCAATTGATGAATGCCCTGGTGAAGTAGGCGTAATCTGCTTCCAGATTACCGTTCTTCCGAATAAGAAAGACAAAGAAGGTAATGAACCAAACGATAAAAAAGAGGCCAAACAAGAGGCTTCTGCAGCTGAACAAGAAATTGCTGCTACCAAGCAGGAAGAAAAACCGGTAACTGTTTCTCAACCTGTAGCAAAAGAAGAGAAGAAAGCTGAAACAGTACAGACAGAAGTGAAGGAGACGCCTGTTCAAGAGAAAAAGGTGGAGCCACAAAAGAAACAGATAACAAATCAGCCAAAAGGGACACAAGATCTTCTAAGCTTTGATGAAATTATCGTACCTGAAGAGTTCTTAAAAACACGTCCAAACCCTGAGAAAACACAAAAGGTCATTGATTTTGTGAAGCGTACAGGACGCTTAGATGAGCCGTTGACAATTGAAAAAGGGTCCAAGATCTTAAAAGACGGCTATCGTCGTTATGTCGTGGCCAAAACTGTCAAAATGGACAAGGTTCCGGTTACTTATGAATATCAAAAGTAAGTGAAGTGAAAGTAGAAGGGCTTAGGGCGAGAACGTCTTGACTCAAAATGAAAGAGAAAACCCAACGAGTGAAAACATGGCTGATGTTATCGATTTCAATGAAAAGAAAGAAAAAAGTAACATCCATGTAGAAGAGGGAATCAAATGGTTAAGGCAAGCTCCCCTAGCTGGAGATAATGGGGCGATGAATGAGTTAGCGTTTCAATTATTAACCGGCAAGCTAGTGAAACAAGAGGCTGAAGAAGGCGAAAAATGGCTCAGAAAATCTGCCGATACTGGAGATCGATGGGCCATAATGGAGTTAGGTTACCGTTTGCTCATCGGGGAAGACCTGGATAAAAATCAAGCTGAAGGTGAAAAATGGATTCGAAGATCTGCTGAGTTGGAGTATCCAATGGCTATGAGATTATTAGGATACAGGTTACTTGAAGGATTAGATATAGAAAAGAATGTAGAAGAAGGCGAGTATTGGCTTCGGAAAGCAGCAGACGTACATGAATTAATAGCTATGAGAATATTAGGCTACCGATTATTAACTGGAAAACATGAGTTGAAACAGGATGTGATGGAAGGTGAAAAATGGTTACAGAAAGCAGCTGAATCTGGAGAAACCATTGCGATGAGGGAATGAGGTAAGTATTTAATACATGGAGTGATTAAATAGCTGAATATAGTAGCTTACCTTCAGCCAAGACTGTACTGACTACACTAACAACAGAGAAAACACATATCACCTCATAAATAACTGATATTTTGTTAGCGAATAGTTCGTAAAAAGAAAACCTTCTTTCTTTGATCTAGAGCGAGACAGTTTTTCCTGTGTAAAGCTCAATTTGGAAGAATATCTACAACAAAGACCGCCCATTATGTATCAGTTTATAAAGCGGTCTTAATTGTATTCATGCTATATGTTTATGACCAAAATATCGACACTATTCTAAAAAGACGTCAGGTAAAAAAAGCTATCGCTAAAATCGCTGCCACACAGGCTAAATAGATATTTCCACTCCAATCCCTCTTTTCCTTCTCATTCACCACATAGCTATTATAAGAACCTTCAATTGGCACTATTTTCAGTTTTCGTTGTATTTCAGCTTCCTTATCTAAAATCAAGTCTAATTCCTCCATTGTTTGATAGTTGTAAGGTAGGAACCGCCCTTGTTCGTCTCTCAATCGGTTGCTGACGTCTCGTAATTCGTGCTGCCTTTTCATGGCTAGAGGGTTGTTGGTTGGACTCAATAGTTGTTCCAGAGATTGATTGGCCGTCTGTTGATGTTCCAAGTAACGTAGAAGTTCTTGTAGACGTTCCTTTTCTCTCAAGGTCATCATATCCTCCTCCTCCTTTCTCTTCGATGTTGGGCTCTTGTTCCATCCATAACGGGTGGGAAGAAGGCTGCCATAGAGAGGAGGGAAGAGGGACGTCATTGATTTTATACTGTTTCATTAATGCTAAGAAAACAGGGTTGTGCGCTGCTGTAAAAAGCGCACACCTCATAATTTGATTTCGGTCTAATTCGGTAGCCTGAAACAGACTATCCACATATGTACGATAAATGGAATGATACCGCACAGTTGGTCGATAGGTATCTACATGATTTTTCAGCTTCTTATTTTTCTTCATACGCGTTTTTCTCTTTCAGAATGACCTCTAACATCTGCTTACCTTCTAACGTTAAATAGACGTCTTTTCGATTCAATAACGAGATTGCTAATTCTTCTGTCATTTCATTCGCTCCATTCCTGATGGTTTAACTGACGTCTCTATCTGACGTCTTAATTTATGATATGAGCTAATGCTTGTCCTATATGTTGTTTTTTTGCCAAAGTTTAAAAAAACAACATATAGGACATACTGGGTCTAAAAAGGAGTTATAGTAATGCTAGGCTTAGGAAAACAAAGAACACGTTTTGGAAGATGGTTAGATAAACAAGAGGATATAAACCAATTAGGACTAGAACAGGCAACAAATCTGAGTCGTCATACGATTTCAAGATTGTGTAACGATAAGCAGTACATGCCAAAATTTTCAACTGTACATAAAATAAATAGAGGATTAAAGAGATTAAAGAAAGATGTAAAAGTAGAAGATTTTCTACAAATGTAAATAGACGATGCTGTAATTGTTTTGAGAATGATACGTAAATGTTTTGCAGACTTTAACGTAGCAGAAAAGCCTGCTTGTTATACAAGTATGGCTCCTATTTAATTCTGATTATGCTTAGGCGTTTTTGGATTTTTCACTGTGAATAAACTTAGATAGATAATGACAGGAATTTCTTTCTATTGAGTTGGTGAGAGAAAAGCTTAAGGTGGTCAAAATCATCCTGAGAAATACCTGATTGTTGATTTAAGGCGTTTTTAATATCTACTAATATACATAGGTCGTGTAATTCATGATCAGTGAAGATATCTTGAAGAAGATTTAATCTGAATAACAAGGGGAGGTTATTGCAAAGATGAGTTCCACCTTCGGCGAAAAAAATTTGTCGCCAGAAATGTCCATAATGTGTGGTCATTTCTTTTTCTATTATACTGACAAGTGATATTTCAATATCAAACAGCAAGGCATAAGATTCAAATAAGAGCTCTTTCTTCATTCACATGCCACCCTTTATAAGATTTTAAAAGTAGTCAAATTACAGTTACTACAGAGCTCAAGTTGTCCTTGATATGTAGCATAAAAACATTTTTTATAATAAAGCCTTTTTTGCTTAACTTTTGCATCCAACGTTTTTGTGTGTTTGCCTATAACATAATGGCTGAAATCATCTCCCTTTCACGCTGATTAGAGTTACGGTTAACTATATATGGTAACTTAAACATAAGATCATCCCTTCCTAAAATGTCAATTGCGCTTAATTCTTAAAATAGCACATTTCGTTACTATTCACCTCCATTTTGTTACTTAACTTTACATATAACATGACTTTTTTCACCTTTATAAGTAAAAATATTCAAATTTTTATATTAACGGATGATTTCATGTAGTAGAATTAATTTTGCTATAAATGAACAATACAAACGAAAATATATTTATAAAAGGGGATAAAACAATGAAAAGTCGTGTTATGAAAATTGTTACTTCGCTAGCTATAGGAATAGGGATTTCCGTAGCTCCTGCATCATCATACGCAGCAACACCTAAGACCATGAAAGTACATTATATTGATGTCGGTCAGGGAGATAGTATTTATATTAAAGCTCCCAATGGCGAAGACATTATCATTGACGGAGGAAACAAAGGAAAAGGAAATGCAGTCGTAAGTTATTTAAAGAAGCAAAAAGTCGATGATATAGAGGTCTTAATTTCTACTCATCCAGATGCTGATCACATTGGGGGATTAGATGAAGTTATTAACGCGTTCAAAGTAGAAAATGTTTATGCACCAAAAGTAAGTAATAACACTCAAGCATACAAAGACTTTTTAAATGCAGTTAAAAAGAAAAAGTTAAAGATTCAAACAGCACAAGCAGGCGTAAAGCTACCTGTTAAAGATGTAAACGCTCAAATTGTAGGGCCTACCAAAACATATGCTAACAGTGATTTAAATGACTGGAGTGCTGTTGTACACATGACTTATAAGAAGAATACATTTTTATTTACAGGTGATGCTGAAACAAAAGCAGAGGCAGACATGATAAAGGCCAAGAAAACACTACGTGCAGATGTACTTAAAGTAGGTCATCATGGCGCTAAAACCTCTACAAGTAAGAATTTCTTAGATGTTGTAAAACCTAAGTATGCAGTCATCAGCGTGGGTAAAAATAGCTATGGACATCCTACTTCTCAAGTAGTGAACTTACTAAAAAATTCGAAAGCAAGTATTCTGCGCACAGACCAAAGTGGTACGATTATTATCACTGGTGATGGAACATCTTACTCTGTTAAAAAATCGAGGTAATTATGAAAAAGATAAAAGGTATTATTGATCGGTTTGAAGAGGGATTTGCTGTTGTTGAAATTGAAGGAAAGACAAAGGATTACCCTAAGGATATCTTCCCTCGTGAAATACAAGTTGGGGATGTCGTTTATATTACAGGAGACAAAGTTGAAATTGATAGAAGCGAAACAAAAAAACTAGCAAAAGAAATTGAAGATTTAATGAATGAAGTCTGGGAAGATTAAACCTTCTTACTAATTGTAGACGCAGGTATATAGATATTAAATGATTCAAAAAGCTGAAATTTACCTTTTCGGCTTTTTTTGTTACCACTAATCCGTTTAAGTAAAAGAATGAATCTGTTCATCAATGTTAACCTGAACACGTTGAAAAGATTCACATGTTTATAGTTTAAAATAAACATGCAGATGAATAGGTTAAGGGATAAAACTTAAAGGTGTGTATAGAAAGCTGCAAACTCCATAAAAGAACCTTTAGCTGAATTCTACTGCTGCAAGGGTTCTTGTTTTATTTGATTTCCATAGGAGGTCTTATGTAAAACTAACGCTAAACTGTAGACTATTTTCATGTTTTTTAATTGATTAAGGCTATATACATATCAAATTTATAGAAATAGTATTGAAAGCAGCAATCTCGTATACAAATGTCATGGGTTTGCTGCTTTTTCTGCAGATATAGCTGTATACTTATATATTTTCTTTTACAAACTACCACATTAACCCTTATTATGGAAATAAACTTAAAATAAGGTGGGAGATACTTTTATGAGAGCAAAGATTGAAAAAGCAAACCATGTAGTTATGTTTAAATCAAATGGTGAATTTTATGCGCATGAAGTGACTCAAGGTGTTAAAGTCGGTTTCTATGCCTGTCCCTCTTGTGGAGTAAAAGTTTATCATAAACAAGATCATTTCTTTTCCCGTGAACATGAGCGCACATGTATTTATGTACAAGAGCAATTTAAGAAAAAATTTTAAACTTATATCTTGAGAGCTGATTTATAAAATCATTATAGGTTAATTTATACATTTATAGTATAATATGAAAGTTGTGCTTATGAATATATAAAAGGAGAGTCAGCATGAGAGGACTAAGTACATTGCGAAAGATAGATGCAGTAGGACGTATAGTAATTCCCATTGAACTCAGAAAGGTACTGGATATAGGTAAAGACGACTCAATAGAGATTTTATTGGAAGAGGATCATATAGAAATAAAGAAATACAAAGAATGCAACGAATGTGTAATTACAGGTGAGATAACAACCGAAAATCGTAAATATGCAAATAACCTGGTTCTAAGTCCGTCAGGTGCAGAAATATTATATAAAGAAATTAAAGATAAGAAAAAAGCCTTTGAATCTTAAATTCTAAGGCTTTTTTAGTTGGAATTATTTTTTATGTTGCATACTTTCTAACCAATTTTGTACAGAAGAACCTAGGTTAGTGGCCCCTACTTTTAATTCATCCATAATATAAGAAATTAAATTGTGTAAACTATATTCTTCCTTATACGGATTGTTTTTATTGATGAATTTTAATACCTCTTTTAATTCCTTTAGCCGTCTCTGATCTAACTCTTCTTCTAAATGCCGAGTCATGTACTCATCTACAAAATCAGAATTCCTGATGCTCGCTTCAATTAAGAAAGATGCTGCTAATGCAGGAGAACAATCTAAAGCATAGGCTAAACGTTTTAGAATATCATATGTTTCTCCGTGTCCATCTTTTAAGCGAGTAGAAACACGTTCTTTTTCTATGTTTTTATATAACTGTCTAATTGGTTCTTTGGACATATCACCCATATACACTGTACTGCCACAACTAAATCCTCTTCTGAAATAATTTGATAAGTAGTCCATCACTTTTGAAGAAGCAAGACCCGATATACAAATTGATTCAACTACATTTTTCACAGGGGTATTTGTAATGTAGGATAATCGATAAATACATTCTTTAAGATCAATCGGAAGTGATGGCTTTACATCTCGTTTTTTGTCACTTCGAATTCTCCTCTTCTTCTCTTCTACTCTCACACAATCACTCCTAAAATCTAAATTTATCTCTAGGACAATGACTTTCTGTACATACCTAAAACATATATATGGCAGGGGAGGGAAGAGCATGTATAATTTTTTTGGATATTGGAAAAAACTTATAATAGTAGAACATGAGAGGAGTCTTTTGTATGAAAATGACGAAAGAAGAGGCACAAGAAATTGCGAAAAAAATAAACGAAAACTCTAATAAGTACGGATTACCTGTAAAGAAAAAGAAAAATGCTAGTTCAACCTAAAACAGAATATATAAGATAAAGCCTTCCATCTAATGAAAAGATAGGAGGCTTATATTTTTCTACTATACTTATGGAATGACATTTACTACATTGCGTAATGATGGTAGAAGGAATTCGTAATAAAGCTTCAAAAAGGTATGTTTTACTCTAACAACTAAAGCCACTAGTGCATCTAGTGGCTTAGCCTTTTAAAAATCGCTAAATTCTTCAAGATCATCGTCATCTAAAGATCCAGACACTTGTTCTAAATCCGCAATTTTTCCTTCTTTTGGGGTATGGTTGTCTGAAGGCTTCTCTTTAATATCATCTGATGCACTGGCAAAACCATTAGCTTGAGCTAATTTCTTTAACTCCCGCAGCTCGGAATTGATATGTTCGAGCAGTTCTTCTGTTCTATTCTCCTGTTCTACTTGATCGGTAGATGTACGATGGAGTTCACGAACAATTAAAGATGAAATATAGTCCCCTAATTTTCGAGACTTTGCATATTTTGCAAGTACGTCATAGACTTCATCACTTAACTGGTTGGTTTTTATCGTAAAGGCGTTCTGACGCTCTGACATGGTTATCACCTACGTTGTTAGGATTTAACGGCTTTCTTCTCGGCTTGTTTCTTTTGAAGATATCCAAGGCTTCGAATTTCTAGGCCAAATAAATTTAAGTGACGACTATCTTCTGGCACCTTATGATATTTCTCTGTACGTTCTTCACCGATTTTTTCATTCATGCTATTCATAATGGCTACTTCTAGTGTCGGAGCAACACCACCACTATATACATATTTACGAATTTTATTTGCTGGCGGTGGGGCTACATCGTTTAACTTCGCTAGTAAAATCTCTACATAGTCTTTTAAAGAAGATCTAATTTGAGCTGTTAAGTCGATGGATTCACCTGTGTTTTCATTTTTCAACTCGAATTTTTGTTTGCTGTAATTATCTAAAATAAACTGATCAAAAGCACGTAAATCGGTAAACAGCTCTGGGAATTTCTCTTTTCGTAACTTATCGATATGAGCTAAATAGGGAATACCCTCGATGCTTTGGAATGATTCACGGCTGTTCGCAGCTTTTAATCCCTCTGGTAAAATAACGACATCAATTGATCCTCCACCGATATCAACCATTACGGTTTCGCATTCCACATATTCATTAGCATCTTCACGGTCTTGAAGCGTTAGGTCTTTCTTTAACGCAAAGCGTGCAATTTCTCCTTCTTTTAAGCATGCACTTTCTTCCACAGAAACTTTTATTTCTTTTTCAAACCCTGGTGTATGAATATGGAAAGCATGGTCCCCTAAGAAACGAGTTGCCATTGCTTTTTGTGCTTCACCAAATGTGCTTTCTTTTTTTAGTAACCAGATTGGTAACATCGTAGAGAAATAACCAATCTCAATGCTATTATCCTTTTGATCTTTCGCATGCAATGCATGATAGTATGCAATGGCAGCCAAAAATGTCACGTAAGGAATATGGCTTGTAATTTTATTATGTAAACGATTAATGTGATTGTTCGCAAGTTGTTGGCTTGCGGCGATGTCACCGACTAAGAAATAACGTTCTTTCTCTTCGTCACCGATTGTTGTAGATAGTAAGATACGCTTCTTAAATTCTTCTGGTGCCGTCACAGCATCTGTAAAGAATGAATCAGCAGCTTCTTTTTGGAGTTCTACAACGTTGGTTGGGAAGTCAAATAGGTACCCATCCATAATGTTCATATCCACGGAGTTTCCACAGTCTTTATTAAAACGTGAAATTTTCATCTCTATACACCTCATTTTTAAGTTAAACTTCTGTTGAACTTATTATACAAGAAGAAGGGCAGAATTTCAACCCTTTAGTTCAACTTATTCACCTTCAAAAACTTACATATATCAACAATTATTTTTATCTAGTTGAACTTATTTTGGTATTAGAAGAATAGGTGATTAGGGATTCTCTTTTAATCATAAATTACGCTTTTTTATTAAGGACAATTTATTACAAGTAATTTTGCGTAATGTACCTTATAGATAGTGAAATTAAATATTAATAGCCACACCTAGAACTAGAGGTGGCGCTAATTTCTAAAATATTCAAATGTTTATTTGATTATTTTTAGAAATTAGACCTAAATTCATATTGGACAAGCATATGCTGGGTAACAGAGGATAGGATACGGTTGATGCAAAAGGGGGAAATGCATGACATATCTTAAAGTATTGAAAGTATTTTATGTGCTTTTGGCTGTAGTGGGAGCCATTCTAGCTATCGTTTCTTACTTTCAACATTCACTTTATTTAAAGTCATTTGGCCTTGTTTTGTTAGGGTCATCGCTCGTTTTTAATAGTTACACTACCCATTTAGAGTGGAAAGGAAGGGGACCCTTTCTTTACATGGCCATAGGTCTAATAGTGATTGCCATAGCTATAGGTGGTTTTACTAATGCATGGTAACTATTTTTGTTAATGAAGAAAAATCTATATAGTTAATATTATAGATTGGACATTTTAGCTTCTAGCATCTAAGAACAACCAAACTATCCTCATTTCTAATAAAGTTGTCTTTCTAGGATCAATTTTAGTTAACATAAAACAAATTATAGGAAATAAAATAGTGAAAAGCCTTTTAGTAAAAAATTATATTTTTATGTACAGTTTTAAACTTTATCAGAATTAAAGAGCATTTTTGGAAGATATCTTTTATAAAGGAGGGTTATCTCATAAGTATGGTGGAAATGATACCAGGAAGGTTATATATTGGGGGACGAATAAGAAACTTCGATTGTAATTTTATTTATAGCCATATTTCAGCTATTATAAATCTTCAAATACAACAGGATCAACCACCTTTTGACTTCAGTCACCGGATCATGATTTGGGCGCCTCTTACTCTCTCTTCACCTCCCAGTGTGC
>Ga0209795_10002358_pt1 | contig 10483 bp, 13 predicted proteins | sample AgamicOrMarz_FD_187166 | JGI IMG/M metagenome (GOLD analysis project Ga0209795, IMG submission 187166) | Agave microbial communities from Guanajuato, Mexico - Or.Ma.rz (SPAdes) (version 2) | ecosystem: Host-associated > Plants > Phyllosphere > Phylloplane/Leaf | place: Guanajuato, Mexico...
GTTGATGAATAGGAAGTCGCCATCTGGCAGAACGAGTTTGTGAGCGATTAATTAGGCGTCAAATTATGCGGTCGAGGCGAGGGAGCAGCGACCAGCCCGCAGAAATTCTTGCCAGTCCCGTGCGATAGGGACATTATGATGTTTTCCGTTCGTCATTGTCGTCGCCCCCGCAACGGAGGCGCACGAGTTCGTGGCACGCTATGTCCAAAAGTCGGTGGCTCCCCTCGCGCGCCCGCCCCGTTGAACGGGCCATCGCGATCTCGCGATGCGTCAACCCGTCGCAAGGCCGTCAACCATCTTTGCAAAATACGCATGGAAGACCCCTCTCCCGACACGCTCGACACGCTCGAACAAGCGATCGTGCAACTCGAAACCAGCCTGGGTGGCCAGCGCGACCAGATTGTCGTCCTCGGCAGCGCGCTGTCTGCCTCGCGATTGCTGCTCGCCTCGATTGAGGCGACACTGGCCGACCTGCACGCAAGGCGCACGGCCCTGCTCGCGCGCCCGAGCGGCCCGGACAACGGCTAACGCGCACCGGCCGGCGCCTCGCGCCTTGATTCGCGCTCACTGACATGCAATACCTGATGGGCCGCAACCGCTTCCTCCCGCACTCACGGCCATACGCTGGCATGCGCGGTGCTCACCCACGCAGATACGTAATACCGGCGCAATGAGAGGTCATTTCATGCCGTTATCAGGTTTTTTCCACCGCTCGCCCCGCCCGTAAACGAAGCGCCGCGTCGCGCTCAATGACATTCCCCCGCACGTGCTGGTTGGCGACTACAACCACAATTCAGCGCGCGCGATGGCGGCATATCTCGGCGCAGAGGCAATTGAACCCGTGCGGTGTTCGGGGCGTCGAAGCGATCAATATGGGGCGCGCATGGATCTGTTTGATCGTAGGCAGAATGAAAAAAACGGCCTGAGATCGGCATGCCGCACGCCGTGAGGCGCCGAAACCGGTGCGAGGAGCCTCCGTCGCACCGTTGTTGCACATGGTCTGGTACCCGGTCTGCGGACCGGGCAGGTCGGTCAGACACCGCTGCACCCTGACTTCGACAATTGCCCCGATCTTCGACAGACGGTAACGCAGCGCTAATACTGCACCGGACGAAGGCGCCGATAGCTGCCGGACTGCCGTGAAACTCCACTCGAGAACGCCCTATATCACTGCGCCGATCGGCAATCGGCTTGAGCCGAAATGGCCGGATTTGGCGCAGCCTACCCGCGAGGAGGCGCACCATCACAAGCGCGGTCGCAAGCAGGCGATGTCCCTTGGCCGGCGTCAGACGATGCGACGCCTTTCTGCTGCGTTCCTTGCCCATTCTGCCTGCCGGGTCGCGTCGACATGGCGCTTGTGCGCCCGCCGGCGGCAGCCTGTAATGTTCCATGCTTCGCCGATCAAAAGCTCGTATGCCGCCAGGCCGACTCTCGAGCGCGCGCGGTCTCAATGACTGCCGTAATACACGAGCCCCGCGACTGGCTCACGCCAAGCTCGCGCAGCGCGGGAAAAAAAACGAGCATCACTTATGAGTATCGGAGAACTCGGGGCGATCGTTATCATCCGATTGCCCGGCAAGCCAGCGAGGAACTTTCCTAGCGCTATCACGCGCTTGCCGATGGTCGTCCGGGTCACGTTCGCGGAAGGCTCGGGAAGCCATCAGTACTACAACTTGGGCAAGGCGTGGCCCATGCGCTCGTCATGGTCGAACGAATCGCCAAGAACGAGGAAAGAAAACAAGCCGCCCCATAGGCACAGCGGATGCGGAGATCCTTCCGCGCGCCGACACTCGGCAAGCAGGTGCGTCAGGCGTCACGAAGAGCCTCAGGTACAAGCCCTGTCATTGGTACCCAGCGGCGACGGACAGACGGACAGAGAATGCGAGCCTTACGCGCAAACCTCAGAGTAGCGCTGGGCATTCGCGTTTAACCAGTCACCCAATCGTGCGCGACGAGTCCTGCGGTCACCGCTCAAGGCGATGCAGCTGGCATTTGGCTCACGGACGGCCGGTTGACCGCAAGGCACTCATCAGAATGTGCAATACATTCTTCGGCGCGTGACGTGGCGCGGGCATTCAATCGTGAACGGCCGCTGCACTTCTCAAGACCGCCTCCGAGGCTATTGGCTATTCTTGCAGATTGGTGACATGGAACGACGTATCATTTTCTACCTGCATTGCGGATGTGGAAAACGTGGCTCCATTGTGGAGTGGTGTGGGCCGCAGCGTGGCACCGGGAATCTGGATCAGTCTCGGTTCTTGCTTCGAGGGCTGTCCCACGAGGGCGAGTATTGCGGAAACAACGAGGTCTTTGCCCGGTTAAAGCCGGCATGTCAGAACTGCGGGCAAACAATGGGACCGGCGAGTGTCATCGGCGTCAGTGAACTGGGGCAGATGGCTGTGATTGCGCCGGGATCACATCGGCGAGGACGCGATCCCTGCGCCGAGGGATAGCATACTTGAACTCAGTCTTTGTCCGCTTAGCTCTCTCAGCACACATTTTCCAGCCGGAAGCCGTCGCGGCTTTCCCAGGTAGGAACAGCGCTCGCCCCGCACACGGAAGCACACTGCAGCAATGGCGAGGAGACGAACATGAGCATCGAACAGCGAGTCCGACGATGCGTCGGTCGCCCAGAGCGATTCGCCGACTTCGGCATCATCATTGCACTGACGACCTTCTCGGCACGATGCTCCAACGTCAGCATTCCAGCATCGCCGATGCGCTCGGCGTGCAATCGGCGAGCTGGCGCATGAATCGGTATTGCAGGTTCGGCGGCTTGGCAGGTTTCAAATGCGGCGCTTATGTGCGTGATCGGTGCGGCCGAAGTGCGCTTGGTCACGCGGCACTGCATAGCGGCCACCTGACGCGCTGCTTCGAAACTGCAGCGAAGCCCAAGACGGCACTATGTCCATCAGTCGAATCCAACATCGACTGCCCCCGCAGACGTTCAGAGTACACGCGAGGCGTAGCAACGCGCACGGGTGGTGTTTATGAAGCGATTTCCATACGCTCAAAAACATACATCGTCACGGCGTCTTTCACTACCTCATCGCTCACGGTCATGCCGATGACCGCTCGATGGAAGACTGCGATCTGGCCTGCCGTCCCCGCGATCACCAACGCTATCGAGGCGGGCAAGACACCACTCAGGCATGGCCTGCGGTCTAGCGTTTCCTCCAGAAGCTGTGCAATTCGCATGCGCGTGTGAGGGTCGTCTCGGAGGAGGGACGCTTGCGCTCCAAGCGTCGCGTTCGAATGCTTTTCCATTGCACATGCATCGCACAGCCAGTGAATCAGGTGCGCCTGCGATCTCGACATTTTCAGTTCTCAGGTCCGCTTCCCATAGGACAACGGCCATGACATCCTGATCGCCTGGTTGCGCGGCAGTGCAGGCTCGCGTGCCTGCATTGAAAGAAGGTGAAATGAGCTATCCGTTATAACTCAGGGCGGAACACCGCATGCCCACACTCGGTTGGCAGGATTCCAACTGCCGGACCGAACGGTTACCCCGTCTCTAATCGTGTCCGACGCTGGCCCAGTGCCAATGATTCAAGGCTACAGCACATATAGCGGCGACAGCGGCCCAACCTTTCAGTTCGTGCCTCACATACCTGGTGGCTATCTCACTGCCCTAGCCGACGTCGCTGTAGTAGACGTAGCCGCTTTGCGTCAGTCGGCCTTTTCCGTACGGTTCATCTGTGGTCTGGCTCTCCATGGGAAGCTTGTCCCATAGCAATGCCCTCCCCTGCATCTGCTCGCGGTCCACTTCGGGATGCGTCGACTTGTATTGATTCAAAAATTGCTCGAATGGCGATACATAGAGCCCGGCATTCGTCGCGGAAGGTACGTTACGTGATCGGTTGAAGAACTTCACTTCCTGCCCTCCTCGTACTCGATCGCTATGCTCGGCATACAGCTAGCCGCATGCCAAGGGTCGCGCGCGACGGGCCCGCTGCACCGGACGACGTCGCTTTGCGCGGGCGTCGACGTTACGCAAGATCGTTCACGGCTGCAGGTCGCGGAGCCAATTCTACGGCGCCGCCCCCGGCACTGCCGATACATACATTTGACCGGAGTAACCATGAGCGGACGAAGAGGAACGGCAAGGCATCGTCTATTTGACGAGCAAGGATGACACTCCCGGCGGGGCTGACGGTTCCGAAGTATGGCCGCAGGGCGTTTTCGGCGACAAAGACTATCCCGCGAACCAAGACCAGATCTGGAGACATTACGGGTGGATCTACGTGGCCCACGGCTCACCGCTCAGGGCTGCCAGCCCCCCGGCGCCATGCTCCTTTGGCGATGACATCACTGGCTCGCCTTGAGTACCCGTGCGAGCCGCGGTCACCGTTCTGGGCTGGCAGCGGCGCGCCATGAACGCCTCAACCACCGGGTGCATGCATATCTGGAGATCAGCCTGCTGCTGGCGCCGCGTTGAACCGGTCGCGTCCGTAACGCCATGCGACTGGGGCGACACCGCGCAGCTACGACAATACGGAACGCCCGTACGCGCCTCCCGCGACCCGGGGCTCTCAGTGGCATCCTCAGCGTTGAGACACGCCCTTGCGGCGCGCGTGAAAGGCCGCATTGCAAGTGCTACCTGGAAGAGTCGTAATTTTGTTAAACCGACTTGATGAGGCAGAGATCGATGGATCGCTGAACTGGCGCATGAGACACGATTGATGGGCCGTCGTGACAGAGCACGCCGACCGGGCGAAAATCTGTTTGCGCGGAAGGCGAAAAGCGAGCCGACTGTAATGACCAAAGCGGAGAGCGCTCGGTTACTTACCAGCCCCGACTCGATGCCATGATGGCGGTGTTCGGCGGCCCTCGATCGAAGCCGCCGACCCCGCCACGGGCGAACGCGTGCTGGACGTCGGCTGCGGCCCGGGCGCGTCTAGTCTGGATCTTGCCGCCCGCGTCGGCGCGGGGGGCCAAGTGCTCGGCGTGGACATACCAATTCGCTGATCCGCCGAGCACGCGCGCTTGCGCTGCAGGACGCGCCGGCCCTGTTCGGGCGGCCGACGCCAGCAGCGCCGAGCTGCCCGAGGGCGCGTTCGACATCCTGTTCTCGCGCTTTGGAGCGACATTCCTTGACGATCTTACGGCGGCGTCCGCTCATAGGCGCCGTGGGCTCAAGCCAGATGGACTTGCCGATGGACGCGATCACCTTTAGGGAACCCGTCTTGCGCCAGACAATCGGAGCGCTTTCTATCAAGACCGGTCCCGGCGATAGCCAACAGGAGGGCAGCCCGTACTGCTGCGGATGACTGAATGGCCGAGACGCAAGATCCAGTTCGAACAGCGAAACAATCCATTCATTCTCGCGATGTTCGCGAGTGCTGCGCGGGCCACGGCGGCCTTGGAAGGACTGGCGGGCAAGGATCTCGAAGACGCAGCGCATGATGCGCGCAAAATACGACGAACGTCCACCGAAGCTGATGCGGCAATAGCTTCCAGTCGGCATCAGCTTCAACAGAAAAATGCTTCATGCGTCGGCGCCACGCATCGGCGCTCATGGCGATTGTTCACCCCCAATTGCTGCCGAGAAACAGTCGATCCCGATCAGCGTCGTTAAGCTGGCAGAGGAGAATCACTCGCTCCACATCGCAGGTGCCACCAAGCTGCCGTTTTAGTCAAGGGACATTCTGCCCCGCCATTGAAGAGCGCAATTTATCCCCGCCCCACACCTGCTGATTTGAGCCTGGAGCAGTTGCGCGTCGCGCAGCACTACCTTCGTCGTAACGATTTGGGATGGCTTCAGCTTGTCCTTTGGCAAAAGCAGGGGAACCCGACCTCAAGCTTCGGAAAGCGCGATATGCGCTTCTCCGGTCCGGGCGAGCCCCGCCGGGCGGACAATGCTCCTATGCTTCAGGCACTCACGCGACCTTTGTGATCATCAGCCAGAAGATGCCGAGGAACGCGAAGAATGCAACCGCGCCGAGAGCGGCCCATATCGATAACATCTGCCAGTAGGCGGCGCTCAGCGGTTGGCCGGCGTCGGCGCTCACGCGGGCACTGGCGGTGAGGCGCATCTGCAGAAACACGACCGGCAGCCAGCAGGCAATGGCCAACACATAGAGCCTGATCGACCAGGCAAGCCACCGGCTGCCGAGCTGCATGCCCGCCAGATGTACGAGGTACAGACCGGTGACCGGCTGCAGAATCGCCGTGGGCGTGGTGAACAGCCAGTCGGCCAGCACGACGAGCTTCGTGACGCGCGCCACGGTCTTCGCATCGCGGCCAAGGCTTGTCAGAAGCATGTAGAAGGCGGAGCCGATGCCCGTGCCGAACAGAATCGTGGACGAAAGCACGTGCAGCCACTTAATGACGAGGTAAGTCATGGGTCACGCAGGCGTTCGTGCATGGTTGGATCGCCGGTCGGAGCCTCCGTCAAACTGGAGTAGCACGACCAGCAGCGCAATCATGGGCAGGTTCTTCGAAAGCGGTCCGTATGGATGCAGCCAGAACTCCGGCAAGCGCCAGCTGATCAGCGCCGTATAAAGGACAATTAGCACGATTTGCAGCGCCCAGAGCCGGGCGCGCGGGCCGAGGCGGCTCGGCCACACGAGCGAGAGCACGCCGAAGACGAGATCGATGAAAGCCGCGCCGTAAAGCAGCAATGGGCCGAGAGCCGCCGGCGCGCCGACCCGCGCGAGCAGCTCCAGGCTGGAGGCTCGTGGATACAGGCCTGCCGACACGATCGCCGTCCAGATCCACACCACCGCGATGGAAGCGCGCAGCAATGGCAGCAGCCACATCAAGCGGGCCGTTGCGCCAAAACGTTCGGGCTCGACAGGCATCTGCGACAGCGTGCGCGGCGCCCGGCCGACCACGCTCTCGAAGCGGTCACTCGGCGCAACGTTGCCGCGCTCGAGCATCGCGAGCGCATCGGCGTTCATCAGCGAGCCGGGCAGAAGTGCACTGAGCCAGGTTGTCAGCCTGACCAGCGCCATTGGCACCGGCACAAACCAGCCATAGGAGCCGCCGGCCATGTGCCGCAAGACGGCAAGGTACTCCTTGAGCGTCATCGGCTCTTTGCCAACAGCGGCGACCCGGGGCGACGCCACCCGGGCCGCGGTCGATGCATCGCGAGCCGGCGCGGCAAGCGCGCCCGCCACGATCAGCGCGACGACATCGTCGATATGAACCGGCTGGATGCGCTGTGCGCCCGCGCCCGGCAGCGGCACCACCGGCAGTGCGGCCCACGCCGCGAAAAACCGGGTGCTGCGGCCCTCCGGCGCGAACACGAGCGACGGCTGCACAATCAGGGCGGACACCGGCAGCGCAAGCAATGCCTCGTCGGCGGCGAACTTGCTGCGGTGATATGCGCTTTGCGCATCCGCGTCGGCGCCCAGCGCCGAAATCTGCACGATGCGCCGCACCCCCGCGGCAACGGCCGCTTTGAACAGCACGACCGGCGCATCGGTGTGCAGTTGCTGGAACTCCTTGCCGGTTGCGTCGTTAAAGATGCCTACGGCATTGATCACAACATCGACGCCCGCTAACTGCGGCACCATGCTTGCTACATCGCGAAGACCGCAGAAGTCGAGGTGGACGAGGCGGCAGCTGCGCAAGCGCGGCGCGGCGGCGACGGGATCGCGCACGCCGCACACGACCGAGTGGCCTGCTGCGACAAGCGCATCGGCGACTCGGGCTCCAATCATACCGGTGGCGCCGGCGAGGAATATCACCATGGATCGGGACGTTAGACCGTTGGAGGATGTCGTGCTGCCCGGCCTCGTTGCCGGGGTGCTGTCGACCTTGACGCTGGGTGCATGCGCACGCCTCATCGGCAAGCGCCCCAGCGCGCCCGTGAGCGCCGTGAGCCACTGGGTCTGGCCGCAAGAAGTGAACCAGACGGCGCGTCCCCGTGCACGGCATCTTCTGACGGGTCTCGCGATCCATCATCTGATGTCAGTCGGATGGGCCGCCGTCAATGCGTTCACGCTTGCCGCCATTCAGGAGAACGTCCGGCCTTGCCGCAGCTCGCGCTCGGAGCATAGCCAGCGTTTTGCGCTAGCGACCGCTCTCACGATCGTCGCGGCGTTCAGCGACTACGTGGTCGTGCCCAAGCGCTTCACCCCAGGTTTTGAATTCCATCTAAAGGTGCCGCACATCGCATCGGTGTATGTCGCGTTTGGCGCCGGACTTGTCGCGCCATTCGTCGTCGAAGATTTTTGCAAGATACGGCGGCTCGCTCCGAGCAGCGATCACCCGACGGCAACACGCTCCCTCGGACCCATCGAGTCCAGGCTTCAGGAGCGGTAGATGTGGTCGTTTTGCATTTTTCATCCGTTTGCTCCGGGCAAATCAGGCTCTCTAGCGTCTCATTTCCTGCATATGACCCGCGACGTTTCCTCGTCCGCGCCGTTGATCCGATACCTGCCGCGCAGTTAGATGAATTTTGTTTTGCGTAGCCGCACCGAGGAGGTCAGTGTCGGACTGTCATCGGGCTCGATTTCGGTCGGCGGCCTCCGCCAGTTTCCGGGCATCTCATTCGACCATAGTTGCTCCCATCAGGCATGCGCGTCGACAGCATCGCCGAGAGAACACCAGCTCGGGCGGATTCCATTGTGGCGAGTCGCACTCTGGTACGCGCGTTCAGACGCGCGGGGCGTCAGACACTGTGGGCTTGTCGCACGCGTCGATCTGGCTTGCAACAGGCTCTCATCGAAACTGCATTATCGAGCGGCCACGACGACATGCGCCTCGACCTTACCGGTCACCGGGCCTTCGTCACGGCGACTGGCAATCGCCTCCGGTAGCTCGGTCCACAGCGAGCTGAACAATCCAGCATCGCGCCCCTCCACCTGGTTTCGCAGCGGCATTCCCAGGCAATAAGCGGTGGCAACGTCGCGTGCCGAGGGCGCACAGCTCGCTTTCGTCTGTGTCTCGATCTGGGCATCTGCGAATCCCGCGCACCTCAAGTCCTTTCGGATCAGTGCGACATCGTGATAGCCGTGCGGCGTCCGGGCGAGGAATCTCGGAGGGTTGTGCCGAAACACTGCGGTGACGGCGTTGGTGACGTCGTCGGCAAGGTAAAGAAACAGTAATGTGGCCTGCGCCGACATGCCGTGTCCGCTCCGCTACCCACGGAGCGGGCGATGGCGAACCTGAAGCGGCCAACAGCCAGAGCGCCGGCTTTGCATGCCAAGCGGACTCCGCCAAAATCCTGTCCGATCATCGGGAAGAATGAAAAAAACGGCCTGCCACAGGCAGGCCGCGCGCCGTGAGGCGCGGAAACCGGTGCGAGGAGCCGCGGTCGCACCGTTGTTACACATCGTCTGGTTCCCGGCCTCCGGAACCGGGCAGGTCGGTTAGACACCGCTGCACCCTGACTTCGACAATTGCGCCAATCTTCGACAGACGGTAACCCAGCGCTGATACTGCACCGGGCGAAGGCGCCGATAGCGTGCTGGACTGCGACAGCCCGCCGTGAAACTCCACCTCGATAACGTCTATATCCCTTGTTGATCTGATCACTGCTTCCGCTTCCACGATTCCAGGGCGCGTGAGGGAAACCAGCGTCAGCCGGACGACCACCCGCTCATTAGCGATGACGCTACCGTTTTGCATCGTCGCGGCCGTCCGCCGAGCGCGCCAGATAGGCGGCAGCGGTATCGGGAAGGCGCGCGAGCAGCCACCGCGACATCTCGACTTCCTGGGACAGGATCTGCTCACAGATCCTCCTGGTTTCCAGGTCGCCCGCAGCGTGGGCCGCAACGATCAACGTGGTATAGGCAGCGATTTCGGTGTGTTCGAACACATATCCACTCATCGATCCTTTCACGACCTCATCGCTCATCGCCATCCCACCGACCGCCTGACCGAAGGCCACTATCTCGCCCGTCATGCCCTTGATCAGCGATGGGCTGGTGCCGAGGCGCGTCAGACAGCTTTCTAGCAGGGCCTGCTGACCCAGGGTTTCGTCCAGATGCTGCTCAATACGCGTGCGCACGTCGGGGTAGTTTTCCAGACGCGACGCCTGAGCCCTAAGCATTGCCTCGGCCTGCTGCTCCATCGCATATGCGTCCCGCAACCAGTCCACGAGATGTTCGCTGGGGTTTGCCATGTGGACCTCTCGGAACCGCGATCACGTGCGGCCTGCGCGCCCTGGCTCCGGCCAGTGCAGCCGGAAAGCGCGCAACGGGCGTTCCTGCGTGGCATGCGCACCCCGAGGGTGAGCGGATAAGAATGGTTGCCGCGAATGTGCGCTGTGCATAACCTCCCACTGCATCTGGGGCGGCGCGGCCCACCCGTGTAGTGCTACGAATCCGATCACTGGTTACACTATCACTGCAAAACATACCTCAACGGTTGCGTTGCCTCACCGGTGGCGCAAGCAGTTATCTGATGAGGCGGCATAGCATGACCAGGCCCCGTCTGAAATTTCCGGTTGCTGCCACGACGCCGGACACCATCACCGGTCCAGGCGCTGGCTACCGCATTTATCCTGGCTATCAGCGTACGCCAGCGGGAG
>Ga0209795_10002360_pt1 | contig 10469 bp, 12 predicted proteins | sample AgamicOrMarz_FD_187166 | JGI IMG/M metagenome (GOLD analysis project Ga0209795, IMG submission 187166) | Agave microbial communities from Guanajuato, Mexico - Or.Ma.rz (SPAdes) (version 2) | ecosystem: Host-associated > Plants > Phyllosphere > Phylloplane/Leaf | place: Guanajuato, Mexico...
ATATCCCCCTATGCCTTGTAACAGGTCTTCTTCATAAAATAAGACTTTCGCAATCCGAAAGTCTTGGCAAATTTCTTTTATTATATCACATGGTGTCAGGCACCCGACCAGTAAAAATACATTGAGGAGAGGAATGACTAAATAGCGGTTAGGTAAGGAAAAGGTACAGCTCGTGTTCAGTCACCTTGTGGGTTCCTTTTTCAAAAAGGTTTGTTGGAATTTGCCTGCATCTGCCATTGACGAATGTGGGGCTGTTCTATAATATATGAAGAAGAGAATACCCGTGCTTGCGGGAGAGGTTCATAGCTGATACCCTCTATAAAAAACTATGGATACATGACTTTAAGCCATGTCCATATCGGACGTGGCTTTTTTGATGGATTCCTTTAGTTTAGAAGTAGAGTGGCTGTGGAAACTCTTTCTTGGAAAAGTGTGGGTCATCATGCAAGGAGGTTTTTTTATGTCTGGCAGAAGCCATGAAGAAGGTTTAAAGGATTTAACTTTATTAGGTAATCAAGGGACTACCTATTCATTTGAATATGCGCCGGAGGTTTTGGAGGCGGTTGATAATCTTCATCCGGAACGTGATTATTTTGTTAAATTTAATTGTCCGGAGTTTACAAGTCTTTGTCCGTTAACGCGTCAGCCTGATTTTGCGACGATGTATATTTCCTATGTTCCTGACAAAAAGATTGTCGAGAGTAAGTCATTAAAGTTATATCTGTTTAGTTTCAGAAACCATGGGGATTTCCATGAGGATTGTGTCAATATCATCATGAATGATTTAATTAAACTTCTTGACCCAAGGTATATCGAGGTTTGGGGAAAGTTCACTCCACGCGGCGGGATTTCAATTGACCCATGGTGCAATTATGGGAAACCAGGAACCAAGTACGAGGAGATGGCTAATTTCCGTTTGATGAATCATGATCTTTATCCGGAAAAAGTCGATAATCGTTAATGTAATGCTAAAAAGCCACGGGGCTCCCGTGGCTTTTTGCGTCTGGATTACCATGCGTAATCATCATGTTCTTCTTCCTGAATATCATCATCATCTATTAGTCTGTTTACTAGCCATTCGTCGTGGGTGATGTCGGTGAACATCATTTCATTTTGGACTTCTTCACTATTCCATTCGTCATCCAGCATATCTCCTCGAAGATTCGGGTCTTTTGTCATTGTTTTTTCACCTCCACTACTATCATTGCCATTTTTCTCATGACTATAATAGTTAGGGGAGATGAGATTAAAAAAACATGTCGCTAAATGATAGAAATAACGGGACCTGAAGCCTTTTCCTTATACTAGTTCATAATCCGTCACGCTGCGGTCGACGACTCTCGCCCCTATTGCAGACACAAACCTGCCGCTGCTTGTTGTGAAAATTTCAGATGCAATAATCTGTGTCATCGATAGCTTTACGACTTCTTCGTCAATTGGCTCCTTGGGATTCTCCACGGATAGACGTGCCGTCTTTCCGAACTCCGTGCCAAATTGTAATTCCAATGTTTTTGCCATATTCTTTTACCTCCTTCCTTAGTTTTAACTTCATACCCTACTAAGCGATAATTTCAGAACTGTCATTTCGTTCTACTCTGTTTAACATGTCATTGCACAAAACGGAAATGGCTACTGCTGCTTGAAATAACTGATCCGTTGTTGCATCCTTTTTGACATTGCTAAACGTTTTGGCGCGTAGGATCGGTTCGCCATCCTCGTCCATACCCCCTTCAAACACTAAACGAAGCTTCGTTCCTTCTAAAAGTGATTGTGCCATTGTCCCTCACCTCCTTTCACCTTTTATATAGAAGAAAGTCGGCCAAAAGGACAGGGTGGAAAAAAATTATTGACAAGCATCGAAATATGATTTATCCTAAAATTAATTAAATATTCAGATATTATTTTCGCATAATCTATTTAATTTTACAATTTGAATATCTTCATTCTGCAATTCTCCAACGATGAAATACACCCAAGAAATGTTTATATATTAAACTAATTGTAAGCGTTGTATTTCCATAATCCTTAGTCTCTAACTTCCAATATATTTACGTTAACCTTGTTTCGAGTGGTATATACCAAAATAAAAACAAAAATTTTACAAGACATGAAAAAATAATATATCCTTTGTATATATAGAATGAATATCTGCACAAATGGGAGAAATTAGAGATGAGTAGAATGATAAGAGATGATGAGGATGTTCCTTTTTACAAACAATTAAGGAATAAAATTCTCGATGAGATTGAAAGCGGTAAGCTTAAGCACGGCGATAAGCTTCCTTCAGAGCGGGATTTGGCCGAGCAGTTTCAAGTCAGCAGGATGACAGCAAGACATACCTTGTCGATGCTGGAAAGGGAAGGTGTGGTCGAACGGCGTGTGGGATCAGGCACCTTTATCAATAATAAGAAAATTGAAATGGACTTTGTTACATTTAACAGTTTCACGAAAAACATGCTGAATAAAGGGTTAATTCCGAGCACACAGATTCTGTCCATTCAAAAAATGGAAGCCACTGCTAATTTAGCTCAAAAGCTAAAGTTAGCTCAGGGAGATATGATGTTCGCTATTAAACGTTTGCGACTTGTTAATGAAACACCCATCGCTATTGAAGAATCGTTCCTGCCAGAGAAACTTTGCCCGGGACTTAATGATATAATTACTGAAAATGATTCATTGTATGAATTATTAGAAAGAGAGTACGGGATTGTCCTTGTCATGGCAAAAGAGTATATGCAGGTTACTGTTTCAGATGAAAGTGAGAGTAAGCTGTTAAAAATACGTTCTGAGAGTCCGTGTATCTTTCAAGAAGCAGTGGCTTTTGATAAAGATGAACACGAAATTGAATTCTCTACTTCGTTAACAAGAAGTGACATAGTGAAATTTTATTCGGAATTAAAACTGAGATGAGGAGTATCATTTCAGTTTAATTTTAATGCAAATGGTATATACCATTAGTAACCCAGGAGGTTTTTTCATGAAGGTAATTGGTGTTGGTGATAATGTGGTTGATAAGTATGTTCATAAAAAAACAATGTATCCAGGTGGAAATTCGTTGAACTTCAGTGTCTATGCCAAGCAATTAGGAATTGAAGCGGCCTATCTTGGTGTGTTTGGCAATGATCGGGCAGCCGAGCACATTATTGCCACTTTAAAAAGCTTAGAAGTCGATATTTCTCATTGCCGGCAACATGAAGGTGAAAATGGCTTTGCCGCTGTTGATTTAGTTGATGGAGACCGTGTGTTCATTGGCGGTAATGGGGGTGGTGTGCAAATAGCCCATCCGGTCGTCCTCCATTCTGAAGACTTGGAATATATTAAGAGCTTTGATATTGCCCATAGCAGCATCTACAGTGATATGGATTCTGAGTTATATAAGTTAAAAGAATCTGGAATTCTCGTATCCTATGATTTTTCAAGTGATTATACCGATTCATTACTAGAGAAGAATTGCCAGCACATAGATATAAGTCTTCTGAGCTGCGGGCAATTGGCCGACGAGGAAGTGGAAAATCTATTAAAACGAGTCAATTCCTATGGGAGTAAATTAGTATTAGGGACAATGGGTTCACGCGGATCAATCATATATAACGGCCAAGACTTTTATCGTCAGAAGCCGCACTTTGTGGAGCCGGTTGATACTCTTGGTGCCGGGGATTCCTTTTTTACCGCGTTTATCTTACATTATCTTTCTGAAAAAAAGGCTGACCCTGATATGCAGGAATCCACTCTGTTAAAAAATAGTTTGGAGGAAGCGGCAAAATTTGCGGCAAAAACATGTCTAGTTGATGGAGCATTTGGTTATGGGATTCCCTTTTAATTTTTTTAAAGGGATTAAAATATAAACCATTCATCGTAGGTTAGGGGGGGAAAGGATTTTACTAGAATTGGTTGATCTATTAAAAAAATAAGGGGGTTAATGAAATGAGAATGAAATTAAACGTTTTATTAGCAGTTCTGTTGGTATTTGTGCTTGCCCTGACAGGATGCTCTAGTTCTTCTTCGAGCAATGAAGAATCGGGGAAAGTCGTATTAAAGTTTTTGCATAAGTGGCCGCAGCCAGAATACGCTCCTTATTTTGAAGAAGTGGTCAAGGCCTTTGAAAAGGAAAATCCAGATATTAAGATTAAAATGGAAGCGATTGCAGACGAACCGATTAAAGACAAGCTCCGTGTTATTCTGGGAGGAAACGAAGTTCCAGACATTATGTTTTCCTGGTCGGGTGAATTTGCCCGGAAGTTCGTTCGTGCCGATGCAGCCTTAGATCTAACTCCATATTTAAATGAAGATACAGCTTGGAAGAATAGTTTTATTCCGGCATCACTTCAGCCTTTTACATCTAACGAAAAAAATTACGGTATTCCTCTACGTTTCAATGGAAAATTCTTTGTTTACAACAAAAAGATATTTGATAAATATCAACTGAAGGCACCAACTACTTGGGATGAATTTATCCAAGTGCTTGATACTTTGAAAAAGGGCGGAGAAACTCCGATTATACTCGGAAACCAAGGCCCATGGGCAGCGATCCATTACTTAACAGGTTTAAACCAAAAGATGGTCGCACAGGATGTCAGAATGAAAGATTATAATCCTAAAACAGGAGAGTTCACCGATCCTGGCTATGTGAAGGCTATGCAAATGTTAGCAGACTTGAATAAAAAGGGTTATTTTATGAAGAATGTTAACTCTAGTTCCCATGATATGGGACAACAATTATTCGCTGCAGGTAAGGGAGCGATCTTCTATGTGGAATTAGAAGAGTTCGCAACAGTTGAAAATAATATGAAAGGAAACTGGGGCTTCTTCCCAATGCCGTCCATTGCAGATGGTAAGGGAAGTCAGAGTTTCATTACTGGAGCACCGGATGGATTTATCGTTTCTTCGAAAACCAAGCATCCGAAAGAAGCGATTAAATTCTTGAAGTTTCTAACAAGTAAAGAAAACGCCTTGAAGCTTGTAAAGCAAATTGGTTGGCCAAGTCCGATTGATGGGGCCACGAACCCAGATACAGCCCTGAAGGAAGTAGCTGAAGGTGTGGATTACATGAAGAAGGCGGAAGGTATGGCCGAATGGCTCGACACAGACGTCCATGCGAAGGTAGCAGATGTCTATTTATCCAATATCCAGCTGTTGCTTGATGGGTCCAAAACACCAGAAGAAATTATCAAAGAGGTTCAGGAAGTTGCCAAGCAAGTACAAAGTGAAGTGGAATAAAAGAGAAAGGGTAGGCAGGGTACTGCTTACCCCCTCCTAGGAGGATGCAGGGATGACAAAAACATTTCGTAACAGTCGAACCGCCATACTTTTTATTTCGCCAGCGCTCCTTTTCATCCTATTTTTTGTATTTTTGCCGATTGTATTAAATCTCTATAACAGTTTATTTCGGTGGAATTCCTTTGAGGCTGGAAGAGTTTTTGTTGGCTTTGAGTATTATGGCAGGCTTTTTAAGGATCCAGTCTTTTTTACTGCATTGAAAAATAATTCTCTATACGCCGTCATTTCATTAATTTTTCAGGTGGGCGGGGGCTTAATCATTGCAGCCATTTTAGAAGATAAATTGATTAGACGGTTTCAGCCCTTTTTCCGAACTGTCTTTTTTATCCCTTCTGTTATTTCCATTGCAGTCGTTGGTTTGTTATGGCAGCTGCTTTATAACCCGGAAGTTGGTTTAGTGAATGGGATGTTAAAGACCATTGGTCAATCAGAATGGGCCCTATCATGGCTGGGGGACAGTAAGACTGCGATCTATGCCGTTGTTGCGGTATCGCAATGGCAGTACACCGGTTATATGACGATGCTGTTCTTGCTTGCGCTGCAAAAAATTCCATTCGAGTATTATGAAGCGGCTATGATTGATGGCGCTTCTAAGATAAAAACGTTCTTTTTTATCACCCTGCCTCAGATGAAGGAAATGATTCTTGTAGGTACGGTCATTACTGTTATCTGTGCCTTTAAAGTATTTGATGAAGTTTATGTTATGACCAATGGGGGACCAGGCCGTTCAACGGAGGTTTTAGGAACGATGCTTTATCGAGCCGCCTTCCGTAACGATGAAATGGGCTATGCCTCTACGATTGGGACCATTATTTTTGTCATTACCCTAACCCTTTCCTTAATTCAACTGAAATTAGGGAAATCGGGAAAGGAGGTGTAAGGAAATGGCAAATAATAGTCCGGTGGTAAATGCGAATGAATTAAAAAAAATTGCAACTGGCAGTTCGAAGCTTTCTGTGAGAAAAGTTAAGGATAGAATTTTCCAGTCTGCCGTCCTTTTGTGGTTTGGGATTTTTTCAGTGATTATCATCTACCCAATCATTTGGCTCGGTTTGAGCGGCCTAAAATCGAATGCTGACTTTTTCTTGAACACATGGTCCCTGCCAGAGGAATGGCTGTGGGGAAATTATCAGGCTGCATGGGATGCAGGGATTGGCCAATTTTTTATAAACAGTGTGTTCATAACAGTGGTGTCAGTCGTCTCGGTATTATTGCTTGGATCGATGGCGGCTTTTGGGTTAAGTCGCTTTCAGTTTAAGGGACAGAATATTTTCCTTGTCCTTATCCTCAGCGGATTGATGCTTTCGCCGCAGGTCAGTTTAATTCCACTGTACAAATTGCTGCAGGCAGTTGGGCTTTACAATACTTATTGGGCGTTAATTCTTCCTTATGTTGCGTTTCAATTGCCGTTTGCGATTTTCCTAATGCGCTCCTATTTTCTGTCGATCTCTAAAGAACTGGAGGAGTCGGCGATTATTGATGGGTGTAATATCTTGCAGGTGTATCGGCATATTATTTTACCGTTGGGTAAACCGATTATTGCCTCGTGTGCTTTATTAACAGGGATGAATGTGTGGAATGAGTTCATGTTTGCGTTAGTATTTGTCGAGGATTCCTCGCTGAGGACGATTCCAGTGGGATTAATGAATCTGAGAAGTCAGCTGAATACCAACTTCGGGATTCAATTGGCGGGATTAGCGATTTCGGCGCTGCCAATGATTATCGCTTATATCGTTTTCCAAAGGCAATTTGTCCGTGGACTCTCTGCTGGAAGTGTAAAAGGATAATCTTTCCTCTAAAGGATGTCGCTTGATTTTATTGGTTACCAAAAGTGATGGAACAGAATAGGAAAGGATGATTGGCTTTCCTTTTCTATTCTGTTTACAAATCAAGGGGATTTAGCAAACGTTTTAAATGGTATATACCAAATGGTTAATTTGGATAAAAATGTAAATTTGTTAGATTACAAAAGAGTTGGAGGGATTGAATGCGCAAAATCAAACGGTCGCAAATAACAGGGATGAACTTTCACTATCTTCACTACCCGCTCAACTATTTTTTAGATGCCATGGTGAAATATGGATTTGAAAAAATTGAACTGTGGGGTGCTGCGCCGCACCTGTATGTGGAGGACTTATCCTTAGCTGATATCGGTGGAATCAAGAAAGAGATCGACCGGCGCGAATTAGAGATTGTTTGCTTTACTCCCGAACAATGTATGTATCCGATCAATCTTGCGGCAACAGAGCCGGCGATTCGTGAAAGAAGTGTGGTTTACTTTAAAAAATCGGTGGATGCCGCGATTGAACTAGAAGCCCCAATGGTGTTAGTAACAGCAGGCTGGGGGTACCGCAATGAAAGCAGGCAGGAGGCATGGAAGCGAACACAAGACTCTTTGGAGCAGCTGACGGCTTATGCTGAAAAACAAGGTATCGTCTTGGCGCTCGAACCGCTGCAAAAAATTGAGTCCAATCTGATTACAACCTTGCCTGAACTTAAAGAAATGCTCGATTCCATTCTTTCTCCTTATTTGAAGGGAATGGTAGATACAATCCCGCTTGCGGTTGAAGGTGAAGATCTGGCAAGCTATTTTGAACAATTGCAGGATGATTTTGTCCATATCCACTTTATCGATGGAAACCCAAGTGGTCATTTAGCTTGGGGGGATGGCAGCCTTCCATTGGAAAAATACATGGGAACCTTAGCAGACTTTAATTACGACCATGCCCTCACATTGGAATTTACTTCTTCGCAATATTTGCTAAATCCAAATGAGGCGATTGAAAAATCACTGCGAAGTCTAGCACCCTTTCTGGTTTAGATGGTGGAGGGATGGTTCAAAATCGGGTGACTAGTTCAGTGATAAAAGGAGTTTTATCCTATGTCTATTTGGAGGAGTTATCCAAGGAGTTTAAAAGTTTTATTGCTTGCGATGCTGGTCAATTCAACAGGTATGGCGTTTCTTTGGCCCTTGCACACCATTTACATTACGCAAGGGATGGGGAAAACCTTATCTGAAGCAGGGTTTGTGATGATGCTTCACTCAGGAGCTGAAATTATTGGCAGTTTTCTTGGCGGCTATTTGTATGATCGCATCCGCGGGAAACGAACTCTTCTCCTTGCCGTTCTATCATCAGCCTGTTTCATTTTCATTATCTCGATTGGTCTATCGTGGCCGGTTTATATCCTAATGATGATTCTGCTTGGTTTAGGGATTGGAACCATATTTCCTCCCATTTATGCTCTTGCAGGGGTTCTCTGGAAGGAAGGCGGCAGAAAGAGCTTTAATCTTATCTATCTCGTGCTAAATTTTGGTGTCGCCGTAGGTACCGCTTTAGGTGGTATTGTTGCACAATTTTCATTTCAATACGTCTTTTGGGTTAATGGGTTCACTTATCTGCTTTTTATATTTATCGTTTGGATTGCGCTTGATGAGCCTGATCCAGTTTATGCAGCAGCAGAAAAGAAACCTGTTGTGGACCACCCGAGACCTAAAAAAGAAGTGCGTCCTTCTCAGAGCTTCTATTCCTTATTCATTCTTTGTTTAGGCTTTATGTTTTGCTGGGTTACTTATATTCAATGGCAAACAAGTATTTCTACCTATATTCATCAGTTAGGATTTCCGTTGTCATCCTATAGTGCGTTGTGGACTATCAATGGTTTACTCATTTTACTTGGTCAGCCCTTGATTCAATGGTTGATGGCCCGTTTGAAGAGTCCGGTGAAGTGGCAGCTTCTATCCGGAGTTATCTTTTTTATGCTTACCTTCGCGCTTTTATCCCAAAGTCAGTCATATGGCGGATTTGTAGCGGGGATGGTGATTATGACGATCGGAGAGATTCTTATTTTTCCGGCCGTGCCAGCGATTGCGGATCGACTGGCACCCCTTGATAGAAGAGGAATGTACCAAGGTTTAGTTAGTGGTGCTGCTAATGTGGGCCGGACAATTGGACCATTGCTTGGCGGGCTGTTATATGATGGATTCGGCCCTTTGGTGCTCTTGTATTCATGTATTTTTATTTGTGGTTTTGCTTTGATCTGTTTTGGTACATATCAAAGGATCCAATATATGCAAAAAGAAGTGTCAGCCGTAAAAGTCAATAATAAAGGAGGATGAAAAATGTTAGCTGACGTACAAAAGGCGTTGGATGTTTTTAAGGAAAAGGCCATTGATCGTGTCTATTTCGTAGGCTGCGGGGGATCTTCTTCCCTCATGTATGCAAGTAAATACGTATTAGACCGTGAAAGTGAAAGCATTGATTCTGACCTTTATAGTTCCAATGAGTTTGTGCACCGTAATCCGCGGAAACTCAATGAGAAATCGCTGGTAATTACCTGCTCACACTTTGGGAAAACACCGGAGACGGTGGAGGCTGCCCGCTTTGCACGGGAAAAAGGAGCAATTACCGTCTCGTTAACCTTTGATGCAGAATCACCGCTTGCGCAAGTTTCTGAACATGTGATTGTTTATGAGGATGGGAAAGAAGCGAAGTATTTGAATGAGGCGCAAGCCATAATGTTAGAGCTCGTGTTTGGACTTCTTGCGATCAAAGAAGGAAGTGAAAAATTTCCCGAACTGCTATCCTCCTTAGAAAATCTAGATCAAATCTTAGTACAGGAGAAAGCAAAATCTTTAGCCACGGCCAAGGAATTTGCCCAATCCTATAGGAATGAAAAAGTGATTTACACAATGGCGAGCGGCGCCAATTATGGGATTGCCTATTGGTTTGCGATTTGTCTGTTGATGGAGATGCAATGGATTCATTCCCACGCCCTTCATTCAGGTGAGTATTTCCACGGACCGTTTGAAGTCCTGGATAAAGACGTACCAGTGATTCAGCTGTTAGGTTTAGATGAGACACGTCCATTAGAAGAGCGCTCCTTGGAATTCACACAAAGATATGGTGAAAGACTCGTTGTTCTCGATGCGAAGGAGTTTGACCTAACAGGAGTGGCCAAAAGCGTCAAAGGATACATCGCCCCACTCGTCCTACAAGCCATCCTGCGCCAATACGCAGAAGAACTAGCCGAAATTCGCAACCACCCACTAAGCACCAGAAGATATATGTGGAAGGTGCCTTACTAAAATATTGTGTAAAAGTTAGTGTCAGGCACCAAAGAAAGACACTATAGGTAGTTTGTCCGTCCTGGGTGGACATTGTGATATTTGTTTTAGGTGTGCGTTGTGTGTG
>Ga0209795_10002370_pt1 | contig 10446 bp, 9 predicted proteins | sample AgamicOrMarz_FD_187166 | JGI IMG/M metagenome (GOLD analysis project Ga0209795, IMG submission 187166) | Agave microbial communities from Guanajuato, Mexico - Or.Ma.rz (SPAdes) (version 2) | ecosystem: Host-associated > Plants > Phyllosphere > Phylloplane/Leaf | place: Guanajuato, Mexico...
CCTTCTGCGTTTGCCGCAATATGCCTGCGTCGTCGAAATAGAAGTGGAAGATCATGTGATTAATATTGTTCTCCAGATAGCGATACGACCACACGTCGCGCTGCATTCTCTGAAAGCGCGCGGTTTCGAACGGGCGCCCGAAGTTGATGAGCACATCGTCGCGCGTCCACTTGCCGACCTCCGCGCGATAGAACTCGCTCTCCTGCAGCACCTGACGCATGCTCACCACTTTGCCGGACGCGTCGATATCCGCGACGGTCGTCGTGGTGCCCGTCGGTTGCGTCGGCCACATCAGGCGCTGACCGCCATCCGGCAGCTTGTAGGTCTCCTTGGGCGGGCCGAGCCGCGCAACCGCCGTCGACTGATCCGCGCCGGCTTCCACCTGCTGATGAGGTTGCACGCAGCCCATGAGCCCGGATATCAGCGCGCAAATCAACGCACATCTGATCTGACTATTCATGAACTTCTCCCATCGCTGATGAGTGCTCGCTGTCCCGTCTTTGCGCGGAGCCCTTCCTCAAATTGTTGCGAGCGAACGCGGCGTGAGCATATCGGACGAAGGTCCTACGCTCGAAACCGCGGAGTGATGGCTAGAATCAGATTTTTGGCCGAGCAGGGATTGCCGCGATTCAAGTGATCGTTCAGCGGCTGCGCATTTGCGGCGTCTACCCAAAACCGATGCACTGCCGGGCGACTGGCTTGAGGCGTCAGTTGCGTGTCTTGGAGGTCGTAGCGCGGCTGTGTGGCTCGTTGCCAGCTTCGTCCACGCCGCTTTTGCGCGAACGCGTTTGGATTCGGCGTCAGTACGATCGCCGCGATGGCACTCGAAATAATTAGAGTCGACGCAATGCCCGCCTACCGCACTAGCGGGCTCCTCGTTGAAACGAAATCCGGCAGCGGTCGGACCGCCGTCCGGCTTCGAAAGAATTCGGCGGACGATGCAGATCCGCCGCAATCGTTAGTGCCTTTCGCGGCGATTAGTGCTTGCGGCGATGCGCGCGACAACCGGAACCAGGCGAGGATTGAACATGGGTATCGAACTGGCGCGACCGCTCGCCCGCGCGACGATTGCATCGATGGTGACTCGTGCGACCGCGCGTTGCGCCCGTCTTGCGAACTGCTTCAGTTGCCGGTTACTGACCGGATGCCTCGCCCATACCAACGCTGCGAACCAACCGATAACCGTCCATCCCAGCAGAATGTTCACCATGGTCACCGCGAACGCGTCCTCGCGTTCTCTGGCGTCGGCGATCATTGCGGGTACCAGATACAGCATCAGCGCGCCGACAAACAATACACCTTCGATAATTTTCAACATTTCGACACCTCGTGACAGCTTCGCTTAGCAGACGGCTTGCAGATTAATGGCCCGAGTACACATGGCCGACAGAGTCGGCAGTTTGACGGCCGCCGGATTCCGAAGAGGACGCAGCCACGCCGCCATACGAATCATTAACGGAACCGGCCGCACTGTTGCGTTCCGCTGCAACCGTTTGGGCACTTGGGCCCCGTTGCGAAGCAGGCGCCCCCACTGAAGGGCGGTAAGAAGGCGCAGGACCATAGCCGCTGGCAAACACAGGAGCGGCAAACGAAGTAGTGACGGCGACGAGCACAGCTGCAAGAAGTTTGCTTTTCATGATGACTCTCCGATGCGATTCTGAGGCAGCGCGAATCGGTGAGACACGCGCCGTTGACAAGAGTCAGTGTAGACGGCGCCTATCCTTTTTCTATACCCATAGGGTGAAATCACAATTGCTGCAGACCGAACAATGCCTCGCTGCAAGGCCATGGCGGATGCGCGGGCCTGCTGCGGTTGGAATGGTTCGCATCGGGTAAGTCGAGAGACCTCCAATATCGGGGTCCCCAGAACATAGACGTGAAACAGGACTGAGCCATTGCGGCCAGCCTCGTCGGCGATGGTTTTGCGCGAGCACCTGGTGTTTCACCGTTTGCTCGCGCGCCGTCAGTGTATTGTCAGCTTCCGCCAAAGAAGATGTTGCATTGCGGGTTCACTCTGCACGGCCGGGCATGTTTCGAGCCGCTTTGTACCATCGTATCGGAGGTGCCACCATACGCTTCCATCCCCGCACTGGGGTTGGAAACCTGCACCTGACCGCTGTCTTGCGGAGCGGCCTGAGGCGCCTGGGGCGTGCCTTGCGAATGCGCCAGCCCGGCGATCAAAAGCAGCCCAGCAACCGATCCAACCATCCGTCCTAGTTTCATATTGCCTCCTGATCCGCGTTGGATTATCCATTCATGCCGTTTCGTTATTCGCGCGGCGAAGTCGAAAACCAACACGCGATTTTCGGATTCGGGAAACGCGCCTGCGGCCTGCGGGTCGAATCGCCCGAGACCGTGATCCAGGAAAGTTGGGAAGATACGAAGTGCAGTGCGCCCGGCCGAGACGGGGACGCAAGTTGGCGTGCGCATTGGCAATGCCGATGGATTTTGTGGACCCTTCGACACGAATAGTCGCCCTGCAACTACGTTATAGCGCGTGGGATGACGATTCGTTAGTGATTATTCGACGTCTCGCCTGCGGAAAACCGCAGAGAAAGTGTTGGTCACGTTTAAGCCGGCGATGGTTGCCAGGGCGACCCTTTCGCCGTTGACTGAGCACAGTGAACGGTTGTGTTGGTTTTTGGCGCGCAACAACACCTCGCCGTGTTTGATCGAGTCCAACAACGGGCCGCTGCTGCGGAACCGCTCTGGTCGTTCGTTGCTTTACCGGCGGGCTTCGCAGGCGCGTCAGCGGTTTCGAAGCGTTGTCGGCACACTAGTTGCAAACGGTAGCTGCGCCACCAGGAGACAGTCATGATGCGGCTCTTTGCAAACTCAGTGCAATCGAAACCGACGTACAGCAACGCAATCGTCGTCATTGGCGCTATCGCATTCGTTGCGGTATGCGCGACCGGAATTGCTGCGTTCGCCGGGTTATTGCCCCAATCCGAAAGCGTCGCCGCCACAGTGACTGCGACACCGTTGGTGGACCTGCAGACTCAAATCAAACAAACAATCACGAGTCCATGATTCGGGACCCGCGAGAACCGCTAAAAGCGCTAGAAGCGCGGATCGCATTTGCATGGAGTCGCGAATAGTCGCCGCCGCTCGGCCACGTTCTTCGCCTTTGCGTTTCGTTGTCCTACCATATCAACTACGGTAGGTTTGCACGCAACGGGCTGCGCCTCGTCTTCAAGCCTTGCTTCGTGTCCCGTCGCGTTTTGCGCATCTCCTCCGCGTTGCCGCGCCGCACATCAGGCAGATTGGCCGCGCACACATCTCTGAACAGGAGCGCCATGAAACGGATCGTCGTGATCGGCGGCGGCTTTGCTGGGTTGTGGAGCGCCATCGGTGCGGCCCGCAAGCTCGATGAGCAAGGCGCGGGCAATCAGGTCGAAGTCGTCATGATCAACCCGCACGCGCATCACAGCATCCGGGTGCGCAACTACGAAGCGGATCTCGCGGCGACGCTCGTACCGCTGAGCGATGTGCTCGGCCCCGTCGGCGTGCAATGGATCCAGGGCGCAGTTACGGACATCGATGTCGCCGGCAAACAGGTCACGTTGAGCGTCCGCGGACGCACTACGCCGCTGACTTTCGACAAGCTCGTGCTGGCCTCGGGAAGCCGCCTTGTCGACGCGCCGATTGGTGGGCTCGCGGACCATGCATTCAACGTCGATACATACGAAGGCGCCGAACGCCTCGAACGACGGCTTCTGAAAATGGTGCATTCACACGCTGCTGGAAGTCTGACCTTCGTTGTTATCGGCTCAGGCCTCACGGGCGTGGAAGTCGCCTCCGAGTTGCCGCATCGTGTGCGCGACCTCCTGGCCGCGAGCGGTGAGCGCCTGCGTGAGAGCGAGGTTCGCGTCATGCTGATCGAGCGTGCGCCACGGATCGCGATGGCGATGGGCGGTGCCCAACCGGTCATCGAGCAGGCATTGACGCAACTCGGCGTCGAGATGATGACCAATGTCGAGATCGAGCAGATTGACGACACGGGGATGACGCTCGCAAGCGGCAAGCGCGTCGACGCATCGACGATTATCTGGTGTGGCGGCATGCATGCGAGTCCGTTGACGCGCTGCATTCCTGTTGAGCGCGATGCGCTCGGGCGGGTGCCGGTCGACGAGAACCTGCGCGTAAAAGGTGTCTCCGACGTCTTCGCAGCCGGCGACGTGGCGCGCGCGCTGTTCGAAGACGGCAAGCATGAATCCGTCATGTCCTGCCAGCACAGCAGACCGATGGGGCGTTTCGCGGGGCACAACGTCGCCTGCGATCTGCTGGGTCTGCCGATGCTGCCGCTCGACATCGACTGGTACACGACCATTCTCGACCTTGGCGCTTGGGGCGCGGTCTATACGGAAGGCTGGGAGCGCAGGCTCGCCGCACAGGGTCAGCAGGCGAAGAACGTCAAACGGGTCATCAATACTGAGCGGATCTATCCGCCCCGCACCGGCAATCGCGCGGATCTTTTTGCGGCGGCGGCTCCGATTGTGCAGGCGCCGCCACCCATCCGCGGGTAACACGCCGTCAGCGCTTCGCGCGCTGGTGAATCGGTGTTCGGCAAACGGACTGCCGGCTTAGGTTCACGCGCGCTCCAAACCTGCGCGGGCACCGCTTTGTCACCAGCGTCCGGGACGCTCTCCCAAGTACGTTCGAGCCCTTATGTGGTATTGCTCACAAATTGTTGCACTTTGTTTCAATCCGCCGAAGTCCCCGCCTGGCAACGGTTTTCACCCATCGGAACAGCTCGCGCGCGGCCGGGCTCGCCGTAGCAGGGTGAAGATTTCAAACGCCATACCGTTAAAGAACTTAACAAGTGAGGGACACACACCATGAAGATTGAACCCAGCAACTACCCGCTCGCGGCGCCGCGCAACACCACGCAGCGCGCAACGAACAACAGCGACACGAATGGCGCGATCGAATCCGTAATCCCCGCCGGCACTTCCGGTGCGCAGAATGCCGAGGTGAGTCTTACGTCGATGTCCGCGCTACGCTCGTTCAGTGATCCGGATATCGACACCGCGAAGGTCGAGTCGATCAAGGCCGAGTTGCGTCAAGGCACCTACAAGATCGATTCGGGCAAGATCGCCGACGGCGCGCTGAACTCCGTGCGCGAGTTGCTGCAAACGAGAACCCGGTAACCGGCGACTGAACCTGGCGACACTGCCGCGTAGGTAACTCACGTCGCCGTGCAGCTCGCGACGCCCGCGCATACAACAATGGCGGCCGCTCCCGCCGCTGCGACTGCTACTGTTTTCCCCTGATGGCTCGCGTCAAGCCTTGCTCGTCATAGGGTTTGGCCAGAACTACCGCCCCGGCAAGCCATTCGTTGCTCAACACGCTCGGATCTGGATTGCCGGATGCAATCACGACATGCAGCTTCGGGTACTTCTTGCGCGCCTGAACTGCAAGCTCGCTGCCCGACATACCGGGCAAGCCCAGGTCCACGACCAGCACGTCTACAGGATGGGCGTCCAGAATCGGCAGCGCCTGTTCCCCACTTGCCGCGGTGAACACCCGGTGCCCCAGACTCTCGAGCATGTCTCCGGTGGACATCAGGATCAATTCCTCGTCCTCGACCAGCAGCACCCGCAGCGCGGGGGACGCAACTTCGATGACAGGCCGTTCACGGGCAGGCCGCGCACGGACCGCCGGGGCCGGACGCTGGCTGTTCAGTTGCCGTTGATTTGCCAACACGTGACGGAGCCTTCGCGCCAAAGCCTCCCGGGTGTACGGCTTACTCAGCAACTCGATGCCTTCGTCGAGGCGGCCGCCATGCACGATCGCGTTTTCCGTATAGCCCGACGTGAAAAGCACTGCAATGTCCGGCAACCGCTCCCTCGCCTTTCGAGCGAGTTCGGGACTGCGTAGCGGGCCAGGCATTACCACATCGGTGAAGAGCAGATCGATCGGCACGCCGCTTTCTATGATGGCCCATCCGCTTTGCGCATCTCGCGCTTTCAGCACCCTGTATCCGAGGTCCGTGAGCATATCGACGACCGTATTGCGCACGTCTTCGTCATCCTCCACGACCAGGATAGTTTCCGTTCCCCCGACCGCCGGTGCAGTTTCAGCCTCTGGCGTGCGGTCCTCCTCCTGGCGGGACCTTGGCAAGTAGATACGGATGGTGGTGCCTTCGCCCACCTCACTGTAGATTTTTATGTGGCCTTCCGACTGCTTGACGACGCCCCACACCATGCTCAGGCCAAGGCCGGTTCCCTGCCCTTCCGGCTTCGTGGTGAAGAACGGTTCGAACGCGTGCTCCATGACTTCTCCCGACATTCCGGAGCCCGTGTCAGTGACGGCAAGCATCACGTACTGGCCTGGCCGGACGTCGGGGTGGGCAGCGGCATAGACGGCATCGAGCGACGCATTGCCGGCCTCGATCGTCAACTTGCCACGGCCTTTCATTGCATCGCGCGCGTTAATGGCGAGATTGAGCAACGCGTTCTCAACCTGGCTCGGATCGACCATGGTGTTCCAAAGACCGCCGGAGATGACGGTTTCGATCTCTATCTCCTCACCCAGAGCGCGACGCAACATATCGTCCATGTCGCGGATGAACCGGCCAAGGTTGACCACCTTGGGCCGCATCGGCTGGCGTCGCCCAAAAGCGAGCAATTGCGAGGCAAGCTTCGAGCCGCGCGTGACCCCGGCCAGCGCGTTACGTAAGCGCCTTTCCCCGGCTTCATGACCATTGATATCTCTCGCCAGCAGCTGGAGGTTGCCCGCTATCACCTGCAGCAGGTTGTTGAAATCATGAGCGACGCCACCGGTCAGTTTGCCGATCGCTTCCATTTTCTGTGCGTGGCGCAGCGCCTCTTCGACGCGCTCACGCTCCTCGGCCGCGGTAAGTAGCTGTTCGTTCGCGGCCTGCAGTTCCAACGTCCTTTCGACGACCTTCGCTTCCAGCGTCTCGTTCAGGCGTAGCTGCCGTTCCTCGCTTTCACGCAAAGCCTGCTCGGTCAGCGTTCGTTGCGCGATCTCAGTCTGAGCCGCCTGATACAACCGTGCATTGTCGATGGCGATCGCCGCCTGGGCCGCGACGCCGAGCAGCAGGCGCTCGGCGCGCTCGGCAAATACATCTGGTTCGGGATGACCGAAGAAGAGCCCGCCCAGCACTTCGCCGGAGCGCGACACGACCGGAGCCGCCAGATAGCTGCACACGGGCAGATGCCCCTCAGGCATGCCGAAATACGGCGCGCTATTGCCGTAGCGCGGGTCCCGCTTGATGTCAGCGGAGCGCACGATAGCCTCGCCGTTGAACGTAGGCGCGAACACCTTCGTGTTGCGCGGCATTGGAAATTTCGAAAATGCTTCGCGCGGCACGCCCGAGATCGAATAGAGCGTATAGCGCTCGCCACGCTCGTCGAGCACATTGTAGAAAAACGCTCCAAACGCGGCGCCCGTGAGTTCTTTCGCGGCATCGGTGACGACCTGCACCGCCTGGTCCAGATCCAGTTCGGCCGCGATCGTCGCGCCGATTTTATTGAGGACCTCGAGCAGGTTGGCCTCGTCGCGCAGAGCGTGGCTCATCTGCCTGCGAAGTGTCGCCATGGCCAGCGCTGAGTCGACCCGGGCGACGAGTTCGCGCGCGGAAAATGGTTTGACGAGGTAGTCGTCGGCGCCGGCAGCCAAGCCATCGAGGCTCGCCTCCTCCCCCGCCCGCGCCGACAACGCGATGATGGGCAGGTCCTTCAGCGTCGCGTCGGCGCGGATGGAACGTATCAAGCCAAAGCCATCGAGCCTCGGCATCATGATGTCGGTGAGCAGAAGATCGGGACGGCGACGGCGAATCGTCTCCAGTGCAGCCTGCCCATCCGCGACGACTTCCACGTGATGAGAACCGCCTAGCAGACGTTGCACGTAGGCCCGCATGTCGGCGTTGTCGTCGGCCAGAAGAATGTGGGCGCCGTCGGTAGCGGGCCGCGCCGCAGCCGTAACGGACTCGCCGCTCCTGTCTCTGCTCGAAGTCTCGTGAGGCGCCTCCGCGTCTGGCAACCAGCGCTCAGCCTCGCCGACGTAGGCCTCGACACGTAAGGCGCTCGAGCCGACCGGTCCTTCATGTTCGATCAGCGGAGTCGCCAGGTGCTTCGCGCCAAAAGGAATCGCAACGGTGAATACCGTCCCTTTGCCGATCTCGCTTTCTACGCGAACGGTGCCGCCATGCAGCCTGACGAGTTCCTCGACGAGCGCGAGACCAATGCCGCTGCCCTCGAATGAGCGACCGCGGGCTCCCTCGATACGATGAAACCGCTCGAAGACCCGTGGCAGCTCCGCCTCGGGAATACCGGTCCCGGTATCGCGAACAACCAGTTCAGCCGTGTCGCGCTGCCTCAATTCGACCGATACCTCGCCTTCGAACGTGAACTTGAACGCGTTGGAGAGCAGGTTCAGAACGATTTTTTCCCACATGTCACGGTCGACATAGACCGGCTGCGTGAGCGTCTCGCAATTGACCGTCAGGGTCAGCCCCGCACGCTCCATGGCCGAGCGGAAATTGCTGGCGAGGTCCGTGGTCAGTTGCGCAAGATCCGTGGCTTGAAAGCTGGCCTTCAGGCGACCTGCCTCGATACGCGAAAAATCCAGCAGGGAATTGACGAGTTTCAGGAGCCGCAGGCCGTTACGATGGGCGAGCTGAATTTGCCGAAGCCCTTCCTCGCCAAGTTGCGCCGGATCGGCGAGCAACTCTTCTATCGGCCCTAGCATCAGGGTCAAAGGCGTACGGAACTCATGACTGACGTTGGAAAAAAACGTCGTCTTTGCGCGATCGATCTCGGCCAACGCTTCGGCACGTCGCCGTTCTTCCTCGTAGGCGCGAGCGCTCGCCAGGCTGGTCGCGATATGAGGCGGCTCGCTCAAGGAAGGCCTGGTAGTCGTCGTCTCGGCGGCGCCGCGTGGGCTTATCCCCGCGACAAGAATGGCGGCAACCGTTCCCGGGTGCGCCGTCGCCTGAATCGGAAGGACGAGCGCCTGAGTACACGGCTCGGGCCACGGACCGCCCGGGAGCGGCTTCGTGAAACGTTCGGCAAGATCTTCCACGAGGCGTTTCTGCCCTGTGCGCAGCACGCTGGCCAGAGGCCACGGCGTGTCGGCGTCGCCAAGGTCGATCACCGCCGGCGCAGCCGCACTGTCCCGGTCGACGCCGGTGAGTCCCATCAGGTGCGCCTGCTGTGCGTTGTCGTCGATCCGGTAAAGCAGACTGAATGGCACATCGACGCTTTTCGTGGCGAGCAGCGTCGCCGCGACTGCAAATACCTCTAACTCATCGCGCCTCGCCGCCAGGGCCTCGGCAAGTTCGCGCAGCGCACGCTCACGCCGCTCTGCCAGAACCGAGGACGTCGTTTCGAGGACGGCATTGAAGATGCCCTCTACCTGTCCACCTTCACCCCGGATCGGGCTGAACGTGAAATTGAAATAGCACTCTTCGGTGTATCCGTGGCGGTGCATGGGAAGCAATTGGTCATGCTGCCAAACCCCGGCTCCGGTCTCCTGCACTTGATGGAATAGCGGACCAATCGTGTCCCAGATCTCGGGCCACACTTCCCTGCCCGGCCGACCCAAGGCACCAGGGTGCTTCTTGCCGGGAATGGAACTCCACGCATCGTTGTAGAGCAGCGCCAGTTCCGGTCCCCAGTAGATGGCGATGGGGAAGTTGGCTTCCAGACAAATGCTCAACGCGGACCGCAAGCTTTGTGGCCACGTTTCCGGTTCGCCTAGAGGCGTGGCGCTCCAGTTATGCGCGCGCAACAGCGCGCCCATTTCGCCGCCGCCATAAAGGAAATCATGAGCCACAGACACTGCTGCACGTTTTGCGTCGGATGATGTCTGGTCGCTCACGGCCACCTCAACGGGACAAAAGGCAGACATTATCCTTCAAATAATGCGGTTCGTTGTGTGGTCATGTCGGACGATTGTCGTTGCCTCCGTGTTGACTCTTTGGCCCTTTCGCTGCCCTTGCATCGGGATGGGCAGACAGTGCAAAAGACGCGCGTGAGAGCAAAATTTTCCGCTTGTAAGATCGCGACGTTTCGGGCGTCGGTCACTTGTCCAGTTGCTTGGATAGCTAGCGTCCCGCACGCGCATAAATTGCGTACGCGCTTGTCACCGGCACGTGCGGTCGGGAATTCCGATGCAAGCATGCCGTTTCGTGGTTCAACTTGTGCAACACGTCGACCAACCTCGGCGACGGCAGGCGCGACAGACCGTTAGTTGCGTCAGAGAAGCCGCACGCGTGACGCAAAAACTGCACAGACGATGCGACGAGGACAAGGCCGCCCACCGCCTTCGGTCGCTGGCGCTTAGGAAGTTTTATACCGGGCGTGCGCCGCTAGCCACGCGACTTGCGCAGCGCCTCGCCTTTATGAACCGCGCGCTTGCCGCTCTTCTCGCTCTCCACTTCATACGACGGACTGGACGGCGATGCGGCAACGACAT
>Ga0209795_10002371_pt1 | contig 10443 bp, 11 predicted proteins | sample AgamicOrMarz_FD_187166 | JGI IMG/M metagenome (GOLD analysis project Ga0209795, IMG submission 187166) | Agave microbial communities from Guanajuato, Mexico - Or.Ma.rz (SPAdes) (version 2) | ecosystem: Host-associated > Plants > Phyllosphere > Phylloplane/Leaf | place: Guanajuato, Mexico...
CTTCTACGGCGACAAACTCCTCACCACCGCCAACCCGCAGGCCGACAAAGACATGCAGCTGTTCGCCCGCCTGGGTATTCGCCCGGAAGCCCGCGAAGAGCACGATGACGAAGTGCATCAGGCGGCGATCGAGCAAGCACTGGTGGAGCAGCGCAGCGGCGAGCTGTTCTATGACGCAGCGTCTGCCTGAGGCATGGCAACGGACCTTGGGGCGCGCATTGCCGATCGGCTGACCGAGCGGCGCGCCAACAGCCTGTATCGCCAGCGGCCTTTGCTGGGCACCGCGCAGGGGCCCGAAGTGATCGTGGACGGCCAGCCGTTGCTGGCGTTCTGTAACAATGACTACCTCGGCCTGGCCAACCACCCGGAGGTGATCGCTGCCTGGCGCAGTGGCGCCGAGCGCTGGGGCGTGGGGGGCGGTGCGTCGCACTTGGTGATTGGCCACAGCGCGCCTCACCATGCACTTGAAGAGGCGCTGGCGGACCTCACCGGCCGGCCGCGCGCGTTGTTGTTTTCCACAGGCTACATGGCCAACCTTGCCGCCGTCACCGCGCTGGTGGGGCAGGGCGACAGCGTATTCGAAGACCGGCTTAACCATGCCTCGCTGCTGGACGCCGGCTTGTTGAGCGGCGCGCGGTTTTCGCGCTACCTGCACAACGACCCCGCCAGCCTGGCATCCCGGCTGGAAAAAGCGCCCGCTGACGGCGCCTCGTTGGTGGTCACGGATGGCGTGTTCAGCATGGACGGCGACGTGGCCGAGCTGCCGGCGCTGGCGCAGGTAGCCAAGGCCCGCAATGCCTGGCTGATGGTGGACGATGCGCACGGTTTCGGCGTGCTGGGGGCGCAGGGCGGTGGGGTAGTGGAGCATTTCGGCCTGGGGCTGGGTGACGTACCGGTACTGGTCGGCACGTTGGGCAAGGCGTTCGGTACCGCTGGCGCCTTTGTGGCCGGCAGCGAGGCACTGATCGATTACCTGGTGCAGTTCGCCCGCCCTTACATCTACACCACCAGCCAGCCGCCCGCGCTGGCCTGCGCCACGCTCAAAAGTGTGGAGCTGGCGCGCCATGAAGGCTGGCGGCGGGAGCACCTCGCTGCGCTGGTGCGGCAATTCCGTACCGGCGCTCAGGCACTGGGGCTTACCCTGATGCCCAGCGACACGCCCATCCAGCCGATCCTGCTTGGCGACAGCGCACGGGCCATGGCCTGGTCCCGGCGGTTGCGCGACGAGGGCTTGCTGGTCACCGCCATCCGCCCGCCCACGGTGCCGGCCGGCAGCGCGCGTTTGCGAGTGACCCTGTCTGCGGCGCACACAGAAGCGCAGGTAGCCCGGTTGCTCGATGGCCTGGCGGCTTGCCAGGCACTCCCGGAGCTGGGCAATGAGTGAAACGCTCGCCCTGTTGCCGGGGTGGGGGCTTGGCCCGGCAGCGTTGGAACCCTTGGCCACAGCATTGCGCGCGGCGCGGCCACAGGCGACAGTCACGGTTTATTCGTTACCTGACTCCGGTGACCCTGAGCAAGCGCTGGCGGCGCTTGATCACGCTATCGCCCCGGGCGCGTGGCTGCTCGGTTGGTCCCTGGGCGGCATGCTTGCAGTGAAGCTGGCCGAACGCCGAGCCCGCGCTTGCCCCGGTGTCATCACGTTCGCCAGCAATGCCTGTTTCGTATCGCGCGACGGCTGGCCCGAGGCCATGGCCTCTAAGACGTTCGAAGCCTTTTCAGCCCATTGCTCGGCGGACCAGGCCGGCACGCTCAAGCGTTTTGGCTTGCTGTGCGCTCAAGGCAGCCAACGCGGGCGCGCACTGCTTAAAGGCCTGAACCTGGACACCACCTACGCCACGGCCCAAGGCTTGGCACTGCTGGCTGCGCTGGATAACCGCAGCGCATTACAAGCGATCAGCCTGCCGCAGCTGCATGTTTATGCCAGTGCCGACGCGCTGGTGCCGACTGGGGCGGCATCGGCAATCGGGCACGTTGCCCCCGCCGCTTGTATCGAGGCGTTTGAGGGCAGCCATGCCATGGTGCTGGAAGCGCCAGACGTATTGGCCAGCCGGGCATGGGCATTTATCGAGGAAGCGACCTATGAATGACGCGACGGCGACGTTGCCGGACAAACGCCAAGTGGCGGCGTCGTTCTCACGCGCTGCCCACACCTATGACAGCGTGGCGGGCTTGCAGCGTGACGTGGGCGAGCATTTGCTGGCGCTGCTTGACGGCGCATCGGCCCCCGCCCGCTGGCTTGACCTGGGCAGCGGCACGGGGTACTTCAGCCGCATACTGGCCCAGCGCTGGCCGGAAGCCGACGGGCTGGCGGTGGACATAGCCGAGGGCATGCTCACCCATGCGCGCACCCATGGCGGCGCCCGCTGGTATTCGGCAGGGGACGCGGAAAGCCTGCCCCTGCGCGACGGCTGCGTGGACCTGATATTCACCAGCCTGGCCGTGCAATGGTGCGAAGACTTCACAAAAGTACTGGCCGAAGCCCATCGGGTGCTGCGCCCGGGCGGTCGGTTCGCCTTCGCCAGCCTGTGCACCGGCACTCTGGGCGAGTTGCGTGCCAGTTGGGAAGCCGCAGACGGCCAGGTGCACGTGAACCGCTTCCGTCGGTTCGAGGCGTATCGACAGTTGTGCGACCACAGCGGCCTGCGGGTGGAAACACTGGTTTGTAACCCGCACGTGTTGCACTACCCCGACGTTCGCGGGCTTACCCACGAACTGAAAGCACTGGGTGCCCATAACCTCAACCCCGGGCGCCCCGGTGGACTCACCGGCCGCGCGCGTATTGCCGCGATGGTCGCCGCCTACGAACGCTTTCGCCAACCGGCCGGCCTGCCCGCCACGTATCAGGTGGTGTACGGGGTGCTAAGTAAGCCATGACAAAGGATCACACCATGAAACACGCCTATTTCATCGCTGGCACGGACACCGAAGTGGGCAAGACCACCATTTCCGCCGGGTTGCTCCAGGCAGCGCAGCGTAGCGGCTGGAGCACCTTGGGGGCCAAGCCGGTGGCGTCCGGCTGCGATCTCACGTCGGGCGGCCTGCGTAATAGCGATGCCTTGGCCTTGATGGCCGAAAGCACGCTCCAGTTGCCCTATAGCGCCATCAACCCATTCGCGTTCGAGCCGGCCATTGCCCCGCACATCGCAGCGCAGGAGGCAGAGGTGGCCTTGACGGTGCAAGCGGTGTTGCCCGCCATGCGCAAGGTGCTGGCTCAGCCTGTCGACTTCACCTTGATCGAAGGTGCAGGTGGCTGGCGGGTGCCGTTGGCCGGGCAGGACAACCTGTCAGACCTGGCCATCGCACTCGGCTTGCCGGTCATTCTGGTTGTAGGCGTGCGGTTGGGTTGCATCAACCATGCGGTGCTCACCGCCGAAGCCATCGCGCGGGATGGCCTGGCCTTGGCGGGCTGGGTTGCAAACATCATCGATCCCCGCACGTCGCGGTTGGAAGCCAATCTGGCAACCCTCGCAGAGCGCCTGCCTGCACCGTGCATCGGCCAGGTGCCTCGCTTGCCGCAAGCCGATGCCACCGCAGTCGCCGACCATCTGGACCTTAGCCGCCTCGCCTGACCAGCGTCGCTTTACGGCCACGCGGAACGGCGTACACTGATGGCCAATAGCCAATTAGCAACAGGACAGTGCCATGCAGATTTCGTCCGCCATGACCTCCGGCCTCAGCGCCATCCAGGCCGCCAGCACCCGTTTCGACAACGCCGCCGCCAAAGTGGCCGGCGTGGCCAACGATAGCCCGGCGCTCACCCAGTCCACCGGCTACCAGGCGCAACGCCTCAACGCCGTGGATGCCAGCCAGCAAACCGACCTCGCCGCGCTTACCGTACAGATGACCCAGGCTGCCTTGCAGGTAGAAGCAGGGGCCAAAGTCGAAAAAGCCTCGGATCGAGCGCTGGGTACGATGATCGATACGTACGCTTGATGTGTGCTGCACTGGCTTTTTTATTTAAGAACCGGTGCAGGCGCCTTCCAGGCGTCTAGCTGGATACAAAGTTCTTTATCGTCGATTTTCTTGCAAGGCCAATTGTGGTTAATGTAATGGTCGGGTTTGAAGCATAAGTTTTCGTTGTTGACCCATAATGAAGGCCCCCTTGTCCCGGGCTTTCTAAGTTCGGGGCAGTCAAAATAGTCGGAGTATGACGAGAAGAGGGTAGTTAAGATAATCGCGCTAGGAATTATACTTAGGCAACTATAGACTGTGGCTTTGAGCATAAAATTTTGGAAGGTGTCAAGAAAGCTCCCTTCCTTTGGGTTAAATTGTTTACCAGTCCAGGCTGCTATGCTTATGGCTGGTATTCCAATTATGGAAATGAGTAGCATAGGTAGCATTATTATTGCTGAGAAGGGGAGTTCTATCACCGGCGCCCCTCTCTTTAAACCATCATAGAATAAATCAATTTCTGTCCATGATAGATAAACGAGAAAACCTGCCAAGAGCAGCATGCCCGGAATAAAGCCCGCGGCTATCATTCTCAGCTTGGTGGGTGACGGTTCTACTGGATAAGACTTATGCCTGGCCATGGGTGCCTATAATTTAACAGATATTGGTGCTTCGGTATGAATAGTTCTGTTTAATCGTCACATGTGAATCAATACGATCGACAAGATCATCGTCCGTCTACCCGAATGCATACGTCCTTTTTATCCACTATCTTGCATGGCCAGTTATCGTTTATGTAGTGGTCGGGCTTGAAGCATACGCAATCGTCGTTTACCCAAACAACCTGCCAAGCTGAACCTGAGACGAGCAGTTTGGAACAGGGTGAATAGCCTTTGGCGATCAGGAGTGCTGTCGTTACTACAATGGCGAATGGGATTATATAAACGAGTATCTTGGATGAGGCGGCAAACATAAAACTTTGAAATTTAAATAAGCCAGAGCTTTTAGGCGGGTCAAAGCTTTTACCTGTCACTGCTGAAATTACCAACCCTATAATCAAGGCGAGCAGGCCGGGCGGTGCCATCAGAAGCCAAAAGAATAAATAGGGTGTTTCTATGACGAGTGCATTTCTATAAAGCCGGCCATAAATTGGCAGTACGCCGTGCCACGTCCAATAACAGGCGAGTACGCCTGCAGTCAACAAGATCGGTATGAGAATGGCTGCGAATAGTCTAATTTTATTTGGTGATGGCTCTAAAGAATAGTTTGTCGGCTTCATAGTGCTATGCCTTATTATCAAAACTTGATGATTTCTACATTGGAAATGTAAGATGCACGTCTTAAGTTGTACGCTTCGGCTGTCTGGTCATGCGTGATCCCGGTCGCCGTAGCGGCTACGGAGATCTCGTTCGTTGTATGAATGCCCACTTATCTAATTACCGTCCATCTACCGGAATGCATACGTCCTTTCCATTAACTATCTTGCACGGCCAGTTATCGTTTATGTAGTGGTCGGGCTTGAAGCATGCGCGATCGTCGTTTACCCAATAGATCTGTCGAGTGGTGCCTGGAATATATAGCTTTCCGCAGGGCGAATAGCCTTTTGCAAGCAGTATTAGAGTTATAATAATAACGGCCGCTGGTACTAAGTAAATAAGTGTCTTGAATGCCACGGTAAACATTAAATTTTGAAATTTAAATAGCGCTGATCCCTTCGGTGGATCAAATTTCTTGCCTGTGTAGGCTGCAACTATAGCTGAAATAGTCACTAGAGCAAAAATAGGTAGCGCCGCTAGGAAAACGAAAACTATATATTGAGTTTCTACGATTAGAGCTTCGCGCTGAAGTCTACCGTAGAGTTGAATCAAGAATTTGATTAGCCAATGAAGGGAAAGGCTAATCATGAACAGCATGAATGGGATAAACGCCGTAGCGATTATTCGGGTTTTGGCAGATAGCTTTTGTGAATAGCGATGTTTGGTTCTTAATGTCATCAGGCTATAGCCCTGGGATATTAAAAAAGCTAGGCAGGCGGGGGAGGCGGGGAGGCGCAGCGCTCGGCCAGAACTATTGGGTGCCCGGGTAGAGGTTAGTAGATCCAGATGCGCTTTATCGCCCGTCTACCTGAATGCATTGCCACGAAGACGACAGCAAATGGAGCGGCCCTTCCGAAAGCTAACGCGGCAAGGTAACCTACCAGTGTGGCAATAGCTGCCTTAATGAATTCCATACCAATCCCAACAAGTAAATCGCTTATTACCGCTTCGTCATCAAACACCCATTCGAGCACTTCAATTCCAACTGCTACATAGCAAGAGAGTTTGAGCCCGGAAATAGAGATGCCCCTTATGCCATACTTTCCGATCCCCATCTCGATGAGTTGAGGATTGCGAATACCGTAGCGCGTCCCTTTCAGCTTGTTTCGCAGGCCGGGGAAGCCGGTTAGCACTAAATACTGCCGTCCGTTGTGGGTCGATATCTGAGTCGACCGGCTAGCTTGCCTCGAATAATGTAGAGATATAAATGCGCTTTATTGGCCCTCCGCTTGAATGCAGACATCCTTTCCATCGATCTTTTTGCACGGCCAATTATCGTTGATGTAGTGCTCAGGCTTGAAACATAAGCGATCGTCGTTGGCCCAGAAGACATTCAAAAATTATTCAGAGATCCCCAATTCGGGGCAAGAAGCATACCCTCGAAAATATAAGGTGGCTGTAGTAAGTGTCACTACGGTTGGTACAATATAAATGAACGTATAAGCGGATGTGGCTAGCATTAGCGTAGAGAATTTAAATAAAGGGGACCACTTTGGATGGTCAAACTTTCTTCCGGTGAATACAGAAGAAATTCCGGCTACTACGAATAGTGTCGCTGCGGGCGGAGCCATGAGAAGCGAGAATATGAGGTACGGCGTTTCAACTACTAAGTCATTACGATACAGTCGGGCATAGAGTGGATATATTTGTGTCATCAAAAAATAAACTGAGAATATACCTATCATTCCCATTCCCATTCCCATTCCAAAGGCAAACAAAGCGGCGACACACCTCAGGCGTATACTAAGCCGCTCAGATGTTGGTTCGTAAAAATGTGATCGCATAGATTTATAGTTTACAGAAAATCTGGGAACGGCTCCATCCAGTAACGCGGGCCGCGCTCGGCCAGAACTATCGGGTGCTTGGGTTGGGGTTAGTAGATCCAGATGCGCTTTACCGCCCGTCTACCTGAATGCATACGTCCTTTCCATTAACTATCTTACAGGGCCAGTTATCGTTTATGTAGTGGTCAGGTTTGAAGCATGCGCGATCGTCGTTTACCCAGTAGAGCTGCCGGAATGAGTCAGAGATATATAGTTTTCCGCAGGGCCAGTAGCCTCTCGCTAGTAGTAAAAGGGTTGTGGTGATTATGGCAGTTGGGACTAGGTAAAGCAGGGTTTTTATCGCTGCCGCGAACATTAGATGCTGAAATTTAAAGAGGCGTGATCCTTTCTCAGGGTTGAATTTTCGGCCTGTGCTGGCTGCAACTATAACCGCAACTATTCCCAGGGCGAATATAGGGAGCGCCCCGATAAGAGCAAAAATTATGTATGGTGTTTCTATGACTGCTGCTCCTCGATATAGCCTCTCATAAAGCGGTATCAAAAAAATTGATATAAAGTAAAGTGAAAGAAAAATTAGGAAGAGTGTGGCTGGAATTAACGCTGTGACGGCTAATCTAGCTTTGAAGGATAAAGTTTCTGGACAGTGATGTTTGCTTCTAAATTTCATGGGACTAAAATTTTGGCAGCCTAGGGAGGCTTGGGACGCTAGGCCAGCCTGACGGGAATATGCCGTCATGGGGGATTTTTTTTAGGGCCAATTTCTTTGTTGTCTTGAGAATGTCGTCCGTTGCGCTAGATGTTATTTTGTATACAGCGTTCTCGATATGCTCGCGAAGGGCAGTGTTTTTGATCTGTGTAATTGTCGCTGGCAGATTCCGCAGGTTTTCCAAACTATAGCGTACGGCAGCTTTGACAGATTTTTTTATGTCATACTTAGAGTCAACAAGATTAAGTGCAATGCTTACTGCAAGAACTGCCAGTGCCCCCATAGCAATCGGTAAGGCAGCGGAGCCTACTGCGAAGGCGAAGCCGACCGCGACAGCATAACCAACCGCCGAAGCAATCCCTGCCTTCACGAGCTCCACCCCAATCCCTGCAAATAAGTCACTCATTACCGCTTCGTCATTAAAAACCCATTCCAAAACTTCAATACCGACCGCTACATAGCAAGAGAGTTTGAATCCGGATATAGAGGTGCCCCTTATGCCATACTTTCCGATCCCCATCTCGACGAGCTGAGGATTGCGAATACCGTAGCGCGTCCCTTTGAGCTTATTTCGCAGGCCGGGTAAGCCGGTTAGCACTAAGTACTGCCGTCCGTTGTGGGTCGATATCCTGACCTTGGTACCGAAGCCGCCAATATCACGATAAAATTTTGCGAAGTTATAAACATCATATGCGGCCAATGCGATCGGAACGCCTCCTTTCGTATTCACAAACTTATGCACCGTCCCATTATAGGCACCCTGCGTTTTCCCCCAAGCGCCATCCAGTAACCCGGGCTGCGCTCGGGTACACACCTGAGGTGCCTGGGTTGGGGTTGGCACCGTGGTGAAAGGGGGGATGCGTGTGACGGGCCCGTCCATGGGCAGGATGATCAGTTCGCGCTGGTTTTCGTCGAGTTCGCGATCCAGCGTATCCAGCTGGGCATTGCTCAGGCTCATGACGGGCTTTCCTTGTCGGCATGGCTTTGTGGCTAGGTCGTTAGCCTTGTAGGAGGCGGAGGGTACAGGCGGGGCCGGCTGATTTCAAACCGATAGGATCCGATTGCAACGGGCCATCTCGGTGAAGCCCAACGACTATACGGTGCCTTGAAAAGCCCGTCTCAGAGGCATTTGGTGTGTATTGGCATGGATAGATCAAGCGCGGAGGCCAAGGCTGTTCGCAACATTTTCTGACGCTTTTTGGTAACGTTTTATTGACGTTCCGCGCCTGGGAGCGGTTCCATGTGGCCGTTTCGATAGGCGCAGGAAGCTCATCATGATTATGGAAAACCTTGGGTCATTGCTTACCCAGGAAAATCGCTTGTTCACCTTTCATTCGCCATTGCCTTTCCACCAGGCGCTGCAGCTGCTGCGGTTCGAAGGGCGAGAGGCGATGTCCGAGCTGTTCCGCTTCCATGTGCAGCTGATAGCCCACGATGCCAATATCGAGCTGAAGAAGCTGATCGGGCAGCCGGTGCGGATTGGCATCACATTGGCCGATGGCAGCATGAGGTACATCAGCGCGCTGGTGTCGAACTTCGTTCATGTGGGTGTCGATGAACAGGTCGCGCATTACCATGCCGAGCTGGTGCCATGGCTATGGGTGCTCAGCCGCCGCCGCGATTCCCGTATCTTCCAGGACAAATCCACCGAGGAAATCGTGAGGGAGGTCCTGGCCCATTACCCAGCCTTGGCCGACTACGAATTCCGCCTGAGTAAGCCGCTCGAGCCTGTGAGCTATTGCACGCAGTACGAGGAAACCGACCTTAACTTCGTTCTGCGGCTACTGGAAAACGAGGGACTGTTCTTCATATTCCAGCATCGCGAAGATGGCCATCGCCTGATCATTGCCGATGACAGTGAGCGGCTCAAGCCGCTGGTGGAGCAACCGGTAATCCGCTACCACGGCGCCTCTGCTGTTGAAACCGAGGATTCGATCACCGAATGGTCGGGCGCTCGGCATTTCCAGCCGAGCGCCTTGTCACTTAAAACCTTCAACTACAAATATCCCAGGGACTCGAATTGGGTTCATTTGAAATCGATCAATGAACAAGGCGACGTTGGCGAACTGGAAGTCTTCCAGTACGAGGGCCTTTATGGTTACGCCAATCTCGAAGCAGGGGATGCCAAGGCAAGGCACCGGCTGGAGGCAATGGAAGTCCAGGGCAAGGTATTCGACGGCAAGAGCACGTGCCGGGCAATGGAGCCCGGCCATACCTTCGAACTGACGCAACACTACGATCATGACAATGGACGACTCGAAGACCGGCACTTCCTGCTGCTTTCGGTAGACCACTATGGCCACAATAATTACAGCAACCAGGGTGGGGCCGGTTATAGCAACACCTTTACCTGTATCCGTCGCAAGATTCCGTTCCGGCCAAGCCTTGATACGCCGAGGGGCGTGATCAGCGGGCCGCAGACCGCGATCGTGACCGGGCCCCGTGGCGAGGAGATCTTCACAGACGAACTGGGAAGGGTGAAGGTGAGGTTTCATTGGGATCGCAACGGCACGGTCGACGACCGCAGCTCGTGCTGGATTCGTGTAGCGCAGGCTGCTGCCAGTGGTGGTTTCGGCAGCATCCAGATACCGCGGGTGGGAGACGAAGTGATCGTGGCCTTCCTGGACGGCAACCCTGATCGCCCGTTGATCATCGGTAGCTTGTACAACGGTATCAACTCGCCGCCTTGGGCGCTGCCAGCGAACAAGACACAGAGTGGCTTTCTCACGCACTCGATCAAAGGCAG
>Ga0209795_10002373_pt1 | contig 10442 bp, 10 predicted proteins | sample AgamicOrMarz_FD_187166 | JGI IMG/M metagenome (GOLD analysis project Ga0209795, IMG submission 187166) | Agave microbial communities from Guanajuato, Mexico - Or.Ma.rz (SPAdes) (version 2) | ecosystem: Host-associated > Plants > Phyllosphere > Phylloplane/Leaf | place: Guanajuato, Mexico...
GGTCTAAAAGCGAAAAATCCGCAGCGTTCAGGTGGAGAAATGCTTAAATATGAGTTAGCAATGAATATTATTTTAGATTACGCATTTGGAAAAAGCTCTTCGTACTATGAGGAGTTATATGCAGACGGGCTCATTGATGAAACATTTGCTTATGATTATACGGAGGAAAGAGGATTTGGTTTTGCTCTTATCGGAGGAGATACGGACCAACCGGAGCAGCTGTATGATCGAGTTAAACAAATTTTACTTGAAATGAAAACAAAATCACTAACAGAAGAGGAACTTGAGCGTATCCGTAAAAAGAAAATCGGCGGATTTTTACGTTCATTAAACTCACCTGAGTTTATCGCTAATCAGTTTACACGCTATGCATTTAATGATATGAATTTATTTGATATTGTTGAAACGCTAGAAAAACTGAAGGTGAACGAAATAAAAGATGTGCTAAACGAGATTATTGATGAAAAGAACTTTACGGTTTGTGAAGTAGTACCTAAATAAAGATGATTGTTGCCAAAAAAGCTGATGTTCATCAGCTTTTTTGCATGTAAAGGAGAGAAGGTTATGGAGAAATTTGCCCTTGTGACAGGTGCAAGCGGAGGAATTGGCACAGCGATTGCTAAGCAATTGGCTGAGGATGGATATTCGCTTATTTTGCACTATCATCAACGAAGAGACAGAATAGAGGCGCTTGCATATGAGCTTGCTGAAAAGGTAAAAACCGTGTTTACGGTACAAGCGGATTTATCATGTAAAGAGGGAGTGGAGAAGTTTTTAGAGGAAATTATTGTGCCGGTAGAAGTTATTATTCATAACAGCGGACGAAGCGTTAGCGGGTTAATGACAGATACTCCGGCAAAAGAAACTGAAGAAATGATCTATCTTCACATCACGGCTCCCTTTGTTATTACCAAAGCTTTATTACCTAAAATGATTAGTGCTAAAAGCGGACAAATCATCATGATTTCTTCCATTTGGGGACTTACAGGAGCTTCATTTGAAGTCCTTTATTCAATGGTAAAAGGTGCACAAAATACATTTGTAAAAGCTTTGGCAAAAGAGGTTGCACTAAGTGGGGTTCGAGTAAATGGAGTTGCGCCCGGAGCGATTGAAACGGATATGATGGCCAGCTATTCAAAAGAAGAGGTCAAAGAGCTGGCTGAAGAGATCCCTTTAGGAAGAATAGGATATCCAAAAGAAGTGGCAGATGCGGTTTCATACTTAATATCTTCACGAGCTTCCTACATAACGGGACAAATATTATCGGTTAATGGCGGCTGGTACATATAAAGTGTGCATAAAATCAAAAACACGGTACAAACTATGATATGAATAAACCTTAAGGAGGGCTACTCATGTCAGTATTAGAAAACTGGGATAGCTGGAAAGATTTTTTAGGCGACCGTTTACATCATGCGCAAAACGAAGGAATGCAAGAAGAAGTTATTCATGATCTTGCTTATCAAATTGGTGGATATTTAGCAAACCAAGTTGATGCAAAAAATGATCAAGAGCGAATTTTAGCAGACCTTTGGAGCGTTGCTTCTAAAGAAGAGCAGCATGCGATTGCGAGCAGCATGGTGAAATTAGTTCAAAATAACGGATCAGTAAAATAAGTTATCGTTTCTAAAAAGGAGCTAATTCACCGCGTGTGAGAGCTCCTTTTTTCTTAGAAATAAATAGTACAAATAAATAAGCGCTTACATACATAACAAATGTAGAACTACTTGTCTTTAGGGTTTATAATATAATGGAAATCATTTATAGTTAAACTAGGTGAAAAAAAGGGGGCACCTCTCGAAGGCCAGCCAAGAAATGGGAGGGGTTTGATGGAGAAAATTGAGTGGTATTTAGAATATCAAATACAAAAAAATCGTCCGGGTCTTTTAGGTGATATTTCATCGCTTCTTGGAATGTTGTCAATTAATATTGTCACAATTAATGGAGTGGATGATATTCGCCGTGGATTATTGCTGCGCTGTGATTCACATGAGCAAATAGACAGGCTTGAATCTATTTTGAAAACAATGGATAATATCATTGTGACAAAAATGAGACCGCCTAAATTGCGTGATAAGTTAGCAGTGCGTCACGGTCGCTATATTCAGCGGGACGCAGATGATAAAAAGACGTTCCGTTTCGTAAGAGATGAATTAGGTTTGCTCGTAGATTTTATGGCGGAACTGTTTAAACAAGACGGTCATAAGCTTATCGGCATTCGAGGTATGCCGCGAGTAGGCAAAACCGAATCCATTGTAGCAGCTAGCGTATGTGCGAACAAAAGGTGGCTTTTTGTGTCTTCTACACTCTTAAAACAAACGATTCGCAGTCAGCTTATTGCTGACGAATACAACGCCGATAATATTTTTATTATTGACGGGATTGTATCGACAAAACGAGCGAATGAAAAGCACTGGCAGCTTGTACGAGAAGTAATGAATGTACCCGCGACAAAAATTGTGGAGCATCCGGATGTATTTGTACAAAATACCGAGTATTCGTTAGATGATTTTGCCTACATTATTGAAATAAGAAACGACCCCAATGAGAAAATTACATATGAAATAATGGAAGGTCCTCAAATGTTTCAAGACGGTGGATTATCGATGTTTGATTTTTAGCATAATTGGTAGGTGTTAGCATTGACAGAGTTAGGACAAAGGTTAAGACAAGAACGAGAAAGCAAAGGATTGTCGTTAGAGGATTTACAAAAACTAACGAAAATTCAAAAACGCTATTTACTTGGCATTGAAGAAGGCAATTATGAGGTTATGCCGGGGAAATTTTACGTACGAGCGTTTATTAAGCAATACTGCGAAGCAATTGGGTTGGACACAGATGCTATTTTTGAAGAATACAAATCAGACATTCCTTCAACTCAAACAGAAGACATGCCGCAGCAGCTTTCGCGCGTTCGCAGCCGCAAAGAAATTCCTCAGCATACAAAAGGAGTTTCAAAAGCATATGACTACCTTCCAACTGTTCTAGTGGTGGCGGGAGTTGTAGTTGTTGGGATTATTATTTGGGTAATCGCTCAAAATATCGTCTCGGATAAAAACAAGGAGCAGGCTAACCAAGAAGCTCCAAACAGCGAAGTTCAGCAGTCTAACACGCAGGAAGAAACGAATGAAACTACTGCAAAAAATGACAATAGCAAGTCAGAAGATGAACAAAGTGCTGCTGATAAGAAAGAACAAGAAAAAGAAAAAGCCGCAAAAGAAAAAGCTGCAAAAGAAAAAGCTGAGAAAGAAAAGGCTAAAAAAGAAAAAGCTGAAAAAGAAAAGAAAGACAGCGGTAAACAAGAATACAAGGAAGTTCAAAAAACAGGCAGAAGTGCTACGTATGCTCTTTCCGGTACGGATGCATTTAATCTAGAAGTAACATCCACTCAAGCAGATACTTGGTTAGATGTGAAAAACGGAAAAGGAAATGCTTTCTTTAGCTCCATTCTAAAAAAAGGTGAAACAAAAGAATTTGATTTGACGAAAGAAACTGAAGCTCGTGTCAACATCGGTTATTCACCTGGAGTAGAGTTAAAAGTAAATGGAAAAGCGGTTGACTTACCGTTTGATTCATCCAAGCAAGTTCGACAAGTTGTAACGATTCAATATCAGCCGGCAGAAGCACAGTAAACAGCCTGTTTTAAAAAGTGATCAGGGTGTAAATAAAGATAATATGTGAATTAATCACTCATTCACGCTATAATAAAACCAAAGCCGTGCAAACAACTTCGTTTGCACGCTTTCAGTTTGTAACAGTAATTGGAGGCAGAAGAAGTGAATTTACCAAACAAGATTACCATTTCGCGGATTTTTCTAATTCCCGTATTCCTCATTTTTATGATGGTGCCGCTACCATTTGGCACAGTAGAGGCGGCAGGAAAAGAGATTCCGATCGCTCACCTATTAGGGGCAGCATTATTTATTATTGCATCTACAACAGACTGGATAGACGGATACTATGCTCGAAAGTACGATTTAGTCACGAACTTGGGCAAATTTTTAGATCCACTAGCAGACAAGCTATTGGTTTCAGCTGCGCTTGTAGCTATTGTTGACTTAGATTTAATTGCAGGTGCAGGATGGGCTGCTATCATCATTATTAGCCGTGAATTTGCTATCACAGGTTTAAGACTTGTACTAGCAGGGGAAGGGGAAGTTGTAGCAGCAAATATGTTAGGTAAAATTAAAACATGGACTCAAATTTTAGCTATTTCAGCTATTCTGTTGTATAACTTGCCTTTTGAATGGGTTTCCATTCCATTTGCTAGCGTAATGCTTTGGATCTCAGTGATTTTTACGGTTATTTCAGGCTGGGACTACTTTGCTAAAAACAAACAGGCTTTTGTTAACTCAAAATAAGTAAGATGGAGATGATATGATGAACGCTGAAATTATTGGAGTCGGCTCTGAGCTGCTGCTTGGACAAATTGCCAATACAAACGCTCAGTATTTATCGAAAAAATTAGCCGAACTTGGAATTAATGTTTACTATCATACGGTAGTAGGAGATAATGCACAGCGCTTAAAAGAAGTGATTGCTACAGCTCAAACGCGTGCAGAGTTAATTATTTTCACAGGCGGGCTTGGTCCTACAAAAGATGATTTAACAAAAGAAACAATTGCGAGTGTGCTAGGAGTAGAGCTGACAACAAATGCAGAAGCACTTGAAAGCATTGAAGCCTATTTCAAACAGTCAAATCGTATCATGACACCTAACAATAAAAAACAGGCAATTGTGCTAGAAGGTTCGGCAGTGCTCCCTAACGATTACGGAATGGCTCCAGGTATGGGGCTTACGGTAGAGGGAAAACACTATATGCTATTCCCCGGGCCTCCAAAAGAGCTTTATCCAATGTATGAATCGTATGGTCAAGAATTTTTAGCTCAAAAGCTTGAATTAAAAGAAAGTATTGAATCACGCGTTCTTCGCTTTTTCGGAATAGGAGAATCACAGCTTGAGACGGAAATTGAAGATTTGCTTGATGCGCAAACCAACCCGACGATTGCGCCGCTAGCAGGAGATGGAGAAGTGACGCTTCGCTTAACTGCTAAGCACGCTGATGCTGCTGAAGCACAGCGCATGTTAGACGAAGTGGAAAAAACCATTTCAGAGCGCGTAGGCGAGTATTTATATGGATACGAAGCAACTTCTTTACATAATGAATTGGTAAAAGAATTAACGGCACAAGGATTAACGATTGCTTCAGCCGAAAGTTTAACCGGCGGTTTATTCAGCGAACGTTTAACATCTGTTTCAGGTGCTGGAGAAGCTGTAAAAGGCAGCCTGGTCGCCTATCATTATGAAATCAAGCAAAATATTCTCGGAGTGAGCGAACACACGCTGAATCAGTACGGAGCCGTTAGCGAGCAGTGCGCGGCTGAAATGGCTCAGCGTATTCAACAGTTATGCAAAACGGATATTGGCATCGGGTTTACAGGTGTAGCTGGACCCTCCAAACAAGAAGGACATCCTGTAGGAACAGTATATATAGGGGTAGCCTATAAAGATCAAGCTCCTCAAGTTTACAGCCTGCAGCTATCTGGAAGCCGCCAGGGGATTCGTTCACGAACGGTTAATTATGGCTGTCATTACGTATTAAAGATGATAAAGAAATAAAGAAAAAAGGCTGTTTGGTTTTTCCAAAACAGCCTTTTTTTTATAAAATAATAAACGAACATTTATTCGCTTTTTGCTTGTCAAACGACTCAAAAACTAGTATAGTAAGTTATAGAAAGTTGTTAATTCGACATTGCTACTACATCGTAGTAAGTTTGCAGTTTATAGATGATTTCAAAGAGATAGAGGAGGAAATTGAGTGAACGATCGTCAAGCAGCCCTTGATATGGCTTTAAAACAAATTGAAAAGCAATTTGGTAAAGGTTCAATTATGAAATTAGGTGAACAAACGGAAAAAAGAATTTCTACAATTCCAAGTGGTTCATTAGCGTTAGATATAGCCTTAGGTGTAGGTGGATATCCACGTGGACGTGTAGTTGAAGTATATGGTCCAGAAAGCTCAGGTAAAACAACAGTTGCTCTTCATGCGATTGCAGAAGTTCAACAGCAGGGCGGACAGGCTGCATTTATCGATGCGGAGCACGCGTTAGATCCTGTATATGCTCAAAAATTAGGTGTGAATATTGATGAGCTATTATTATCTCAGCCTGATACGGGAGAACAAGCTTTAGAAATCGCTGAAGCTTTAGTTCGAAGCGGTGCAGTAGATATTATCGTTGTTGACTCAGTAGCAGCATTAGTGCCAAAAGCGGAAATTGAAGGAGAAATGGGAGACTCTCACGTGGGTCTACAAGCTCGTTTAATGTCTCAAGCATTGCGTAAACTATCTGGAGCTATCAATAAGTCTAAAACAATCGCTATCTTTATTAACCAAATTCGTGAAAAAGTCGGCGTTATGTTTGGTAATCCTGAAACAACTCCTGGTGGACGTGCGCTTAAATTCTATTCTTCAGTGCGTCTAGAAGTGCGTCGTGCAGAGCAGTTAAAGCAAGGAAACGATATTGTAGGTAACAAAACAAGAATTAAAGTTGTGAAAAACAAAGTAGCTCCGCCTTTCCGTGCTGCTGAAGTAGATATTATGTACGGAGAAGGTATTTCAAAAGAGGGTGAAATTTTGGATATCGCTTCTGAACTAGATATTGTTCAAAAAAGTGGATCTTGGTATTCATATAATGACGAGCGTCTAGGTCAAGGTCGTGAAAATGCAAAACAATTCTTAAAAGAAAATACTGATATTCGTCAGGAAATTGCGGGACAAGTGCGTGAACATCATGGTTTAGACCAAGATGGAGAGCCAGCTCCTGAGGATGACGATCAAGGCGATTTAAATATTTAATTTGCTGCGAGATAAAAAAAGACTCCTCTATTTCAAAGAAGGGGTCTTTTTTTTGTAAAAATTGTTAATGCTAGAAAAGTAACATACGAAATTTCAATATATACTGTAGAGGCAGGCTTGACAATAAAAATGCACAGATTTACAATTAAGATGTATATTTTCCCTTTTTAAAACATTTTAGCGTTTAAAAGCCTTTGTGTGTATATTGAAAGGTGAATACGATGTACATGCCGACATGAAATTTAAAACTTACAAGTTTATAGCAAGGGGAGGTGAAATGATGGATACTAATACAATCATCTTCGCTTTGCTTGGCCTAATCGTCGGTGCAGTTGTTGGCTTTTTTGTTTGTAAATCGATTGCTGAAGCTAAAATTGCGGGAGCAAAGTCTAGTGCAGAACAAATTATTGATGAAGGAACCCGCGAGGCGGAAGCTTTGAAAAAAGAAGCTTTACTAGAAGCGAAGGATGAAATCCATCAGCTTCGTACAGAGGCAGAACAAGATATTCGTGATCGTCGAGCAGAACTTCAAAAACAAGAAAATCGATTAATGCAAAAAGAGGAAAATCTTGATCGTAAAGACGAATCACTTGATAAACGTGAAGCGTTACTTGAAAAGAAAGATGATTCTCTTACTGTTAAACAACAGCATATTGAAGAGATGGAAAGCAAAGTTGAAGAAGTAGTACGTGCACAGCAAACAGAGCTAGAGCGCATTTCAAGCTTAACAAGAGAAGATGCAAGAGCGATTATTTTAGATCGTGTTGAAAATGAACTTTCCCACGACATTGCAATAATGGTAAAAGAAACAGAAAACCGTGCAAAAGAAGACGCCGATAAAAAGGCGAAAGAAATTCTTTCACTTGCTATTCAGCGTTGCGCAGCAGATCATGTTGCTGAAACGACTGTCTCAGTTGTTAACTTGCCAAATGACGAAATGAAAGGCCGAATTATCGGTCGAGAAGGTCGAAACATCCGTACGCTTGAAACTTTGACAGGAATTGATCTTATTATTGATGATACGCCAGAAGCAGTTATTTTATCAGGATTTGACCCAATTCGTCGTGAGACAGCAAGAATTGCACTTGATAAACTCGTTCAAGATGGTCGTATCCATCCCGCGCGTATTGAAGAAATGGTTGAAAAATCTCGCCGTGAAGTGGACGAATATATTCGTGAAGTTGGTGAACAAACGACGTTTGAAGTCGGTGTTCACGGGTTGCACCCAGACTTGATGAAAATTCTTGGTCGCTTAAAATTCAGAACAAGCTATGGTCAAAATGTGCTGAAACATTCAATGGAAGTAGCGCATTTATCAGGACTTATGGCTGCTGAATTAGGTGAAGATGAAACGTTAGCCAAACGAGCAGGATTGTTACATGATATTGGTAAAGCAATTGATCATGAGGTAGAAGGAAGTCACGTAGAAATCGGTGTTGAATTAGCTACAAAGTATAAAGAACATCCGGTTGTTATTAACGCGATTGCTTCTCACCATGGAGATACAGAACCAACATCAATCATTGCTGTACTAGTTGCAGCAGCGGATGCATTATCTGCTGCAAGACCAGGTGCTCGTAGTGAGACGTTAGAAAACTACATTCGTCGTCTTGAAAAGTTAGAAGAAATTTCAGAGTCTTATGAAGGCGTTGAAAAATCATTTGCGATTCAAGCAGGGCGTGAAGTTCGTATTATGGTGAAACCAGATACGATTGGTGATCTAGAAGCGCATCGACTTGCTCGAGATATCCGAAAACGAATTGAAGATGAGCTGGATTATCCTGGCCACATCAAAGTAACCGTTATTCGTGAAACAAGAGCAGTAGAGTATGCAAAATAAAAATGAAGTGGCGTTTCGCCACTTTATTTTTTTTCGTAGAGATGAAGATGCAGATTAAGAATGAAGTATAGGAGCTTTTACATGAGAATTTTATTTATTGGAGACGTAGTTGGTTCTCCAGGCCGTGAAATGGTTGAAGAATATTTACCAAGATTAAAAAGAAAATACTCTCCGGGACTTACAATTGTGAATGGAGAAAATGCAGCTTCAGGAAAAGGCATTACTGAAAAGATTTATCGTCAGTTCTTGCAAGCAGGGGCTAATATTATTACCCTTGGTAACCACGCGTGGGACAAACGTGAAATTTTTGATTTTATTGACGATGCAAAAAATCTTGTTCGTCCAGCTAATTTTCCTGAAGGTACACCCGGCAAGGGAATTACGTATTTTACGTACAATCAGCTTGAGGTAGCCGTGATTAATTTACAAGGGCGCACGTTTATGGCTCCGCTTGATTGTCCATTTCAAAAAGCAGATGAAATGATTGAAGAAGCACGTCAGCGCACTCCGCTCATTTTTATTGATTTTCATGCTGAAACAACAAGTGAAAAGCAAGCGATTAGCTGGTATGTGGACGGTCGTGTCAGCGCTGTTGTCGGCACTCATACGCATGTTCAAACAGCTGACAATCGTATATTGCCAAAAGGAACAGCCTACATCTCTGACGTAGGAATGACGGGACCATATGACGGCATTTTAGGGATGGAGCGCGAAGCTGTTATTAAGCGTTTTTTAACGTCTCTTCCTGTTCGATTTGAAGTGCCAAAAGAAGGAAGAACGCAGCTTAGTGGAATCGTTATTGATATTGATCAAAAGACGGGGAAAGCAACAAAAACAGAGCGAATTTTAATTAACGAAGACCATCCGTTTTTTGAATAAAGGGAAAAAGTCAATGTGTCGAAAGACGATACGTTGGCTTTTTTATTTTGTCAAAAACGTAAAAAGAAAAAAGAAAGGTGTAGAAATATAAGTTTTTGAATATTTAGGAAAAACAAGCAGGAATACGTTTGACATATCGTGAATATAGTAACATTGAAATCAATTAAGTCATTGGTCTAATGATCTCTCATCATACATTGTAAAGAATAAGGAGGAGCTAGATATGGAAATATTAAAAGTTTCAGCAAAGTCTAATCCAAATTCAGTTGCTGGTGCCTTAGCAGGCGTGCTGCGCGAACGCGGCGCAGCAGAAATTCAAGCCATTGGGGCCGGGGCGCTTAATCAAGCAGTAAAAGCTGTAGCAATCGCAAGAGGGTTCGTTGCACCAAGTGGGGTTGATTTAATCTGCATCCCAGCTTTTACAGATATTCAAATTGATGGAGAAGAGCGAACAGCCATTAAATTAATTGTAGAGCCGCGATAATTATAAAAACCACGGACCTGTAAAGCATAGAAGCCAAACAGGTCCTTTTTGTATAGAGTTAAAGGGGTGTGGGTTGTGATATTTGATGCTCATTGTGATGTATTGATGAAGCTCTGGTTAAATAAACGTTTATCTTTTACATATGATTCAGTGCTGCATGTGACGTTAGAAGGAATAAAAAAAGCAAAAGGGAAAGTTCAGCTATTCGCTATTTATATTCCAGAAGCGGTTCCGGCAGCTCAGCGTTTTGATGTTGCGTTAGAAATGATCCAGCTGTTTCAGAGTCATATTTTATCGCTTCCCGGTGTGAAATGGGTTCGTTCAAAACGCGATATAGATAGCTTGAAAAAAGGTGAAATAGGAGCAATGCTGACGCTTGAAGG
>Ga0209795_10002380_pt1 | contig 10430 bp, 13 predicted proteins | sample AgamicOrMarz_FD_187166 | JGI IMG/M metagenome (GOLD analysis project Ga0209795, IMG submission 187166) | Agave microbial communities from Guanajuato, Mexico - Or.Ma.rz (SPAdes) (version 2) | ecosystem: Host-associated > Plants > Phyllosphere > Phylloplane/Leaf | place: Guanajuato, Mexico...
TTATGAACTGACATATTTTTTCTCCTTATCAATTAACTAAAAGTGACTACTAATAATACACCAACACTAATCGTTCGATTAAATGGAACATCCTTTACTTGCTACATAACCAAGAAACTTTGGTCAACACCTGTCTTGCCTTGGTATCTTTCATTTATCAATTGACTGTTTTTTGAGTTATTTTTTTTGATTTCTGCCATTTTCTTAGCTAATATTCTACATATTACCTAGAATAGATGACTTTAAAGTTACGGGCGCCTATCCACTTTATTCCACTATAGTCTTTTTAAATATTAACATCGAATTAGTTGCTTAGGCAATTATTTTTTTAAGATCATATCTATGGATTTTTAAGAGAAAATTGACTTTAAAGATACTGAGGTATATACTCTTGCTGATTATAAATAAAAAGAGAGTGTGAAGTAATGAAAAAATTGAAAATAGATTATGATATAGGTTTTAAAATACATACTCTTAATAGTCAACTTGAATATATGTTTTGGAAAAGCATAAAAGATTTTGACATTACAACCCAACAGTATGCTTTATTAAAACCATTATGGGAAAAAGATGGAATAACTCAAAAAGAATTGTGTGATAAAACTTCAAAGCAAGCACCAACAGTCACAAGAATGATAACAGCATTAGAAAAGAAGGGATTACTAATAAGAACCCTTGATGCTGCAGATAGAAGACATTATCGAATATATTTAACTGATGCAGGGAAAGAATTAGAGGGAAAAATAGACCCTATCGCTATAGAGGTAAATAAACAACAATTAAGAGGGTTTTCAGATACAGATAAAAAAGAAGTATTTCGCTTATTAGATAAGCTTCAGCAAAATATCGAATAATATTTTTGATTGCTTCTTTTAAAACAAATGGAACTTCATCTCATAATGTATCCTATATAAAAATCTCTATCACCCAAGCAGAAAAAGAACCCTTGTCGCAGTGCAGCATGCACTGCGATCCAATTGTTAGACATAATCTAACCAATGGGATATGTTCTACGAAGAAGGTCGTATTCAGCAAAATATCGGCCAACTTATAGGGCGATCAAAGCATAGGATTCAACGAAGGTTAAATCGATTGCAAAAAAAGAAATTAACCACTTAAAGCCCGTATCTTTTACGTATTTTAAATTATAGATATATCCATTCAATGTTAAAAGAAATCTAAAAACAAGAATGCATTCCTCTCCATGAATTTAGAAAGATATTTGTCATTTTACTTACCTATAAACAAATATTGCTCTACAGATCCGTCATTTATGACTATTCAGGAGAGCTAAATTTACAGCCTGCAAAATGCCCTTGATAAAAGAGCTTTTTAGTTCCTTTAACAGTGATTATGGAAAAAAACTTTTTATACTCTATACAGCATAAAAACAGAAAAACTCCACACGCGGTCGGGAGTTTGTTCTGTGCATTAACATGTAGTTGTTGGTTGATGCCTCACGGCGTCTTGAGTAGCTTGTTATTAGGTAAAAGATTATACAAAAAATAAAGTGGGTATTATTTTACTGTTAATAAGGTGATATTAAGTTAATAGCGCTCTCACCCAAGTCCTGATCGGGCCTTCTTATAAACTAATCGTAAACGCATTTCCAAGTTTTAGAGGTGAATTTTTTTACTTGAAATTTTTAGTGTGAATCTCTAATTAATGCTCTCTAGAATTAAATAATAATATTATTTTTTGTGAATATATTCAATTTCGTCTGCATCAACGTTATATTTTACGTGAAGATCATAACCGTTAAAATACCAAGCATCCTCTTCTTCAATATAAAAAGTAATGTTATCTATTTCACAACTAGCAATCACATCGGATGGATTTTCTTTAGATACTCCTAAGGAATAGCTATCACTAATCGAACTAACCCCACCATATCTAACAAAAAACTTAATGTAATCTCCATTAGTGGCGTTCATTTCTTCAAGAAACCAACTAAATGCTTCCTTAGAAACGTTTATATTCATATTCTAACACTCCGTTTATTAGTGATTTTTTATCATTGTAATTAAATCTATAATATTAAAATGATTTTTCTATTTGAAATGATTTTTTATTTGATACATTCTGTAATTTATTTTCCCAAATAGAATTCTAATTCAACTTCAATTCTTTCTTTTATCAACTTTAAACATTGTTCCGGCGTCTTAGCGAAAACACGTTTACCGTTAACAAAAGCATATGGTCTTTTTCCACACATCCCACAGAATGAGAGACACTCGTTCTGAATTACAGCGACTTCAGGATATTCTGATTCAATCATTTTCTCCAAATCAACGATATTGATTAGATTGCTATTACATATTTCAATAACGATAATACCGATTTTGCTTACTCCTTTCTAAATAATCTGATCATTAACTTTTATTTTAAAAGTTAATTAGTAATAACCTACTAAACGTAGTTCTGTGTTATCTATCTGACTTAATATACTTTTTGGTATATTAAGTAGCTATAAAAAATTAACAACTTTAATAATTAAATATGCCAATTTTAATTTTCTTCACCCATAATAATTACTTCTGTTTCTAATTCTACTTCAAATTTTTCTTTTACTGATTCTTTTATGAAATCAATTAGCTGAATATAGTCTTCAGCTTTTGCTTCATTAACATTTATTATGAAACCTGCATGTTTTTTTGACACTTCTGCTCCGCCAATTCTTACTCCTTGTAAACCACTATCTTGAATCAGCTTACCAGCATATTGATTTGGAGGACGTTTGAAAACACTCCCACAAGAAGGATATTCTAATGGTTGTTTCATTTCTCTTGCAAGGGTTAGTTCATCCATCTTCCTTTTTATTTGAAAGTAATTTGATTTTTCAAGACGAAAATCAGCTTCTAGAACAATATATTTTCTTTCAGAAAATATTCCTCTACGATAACCCAAAAGCATATCTTCTTTCAATAATGTAAGAAATTCCCCTTCTTCCGTTAACACCAATGCTCTTTCTAAAACATCTGAGATTTGACCACCATATGCTCCTGCATTCATATAGAGAGCTCCACCTACAGTACCTGGGATTCCGCAAGCAAATTCAAAACCTGATAATTCATTGATCAGTGCTTTTTGAGAAACATCAAATAAGGTAGAGCCACTTTGTGCTGTAATAACGTTATTTAAGGAAGAAAGCTTTTTTAATCTCTTTAGGTTTAGAGTAATACCTCGAATTCCCCCATCTTTAACAATAACATTTGAACCATTACCTAATATAGTAACTGGTACATTAAGATTGTATGCATTATGAAGAATAAACTGTATTTCTTTGTATTTAGATGGTGTAATAAAAACATCAGCTTTTCCACCAAGTTTTGTATATGTGTGATTTTTGATAGGTTCAGAAAATTTTACCTTTTCTAATGGGATTTTTTCTATTATCCTACTGCATAATTCCTGATAATGTTTCATGTTGACCTTCCTCTAGTGAATAAATGTAAATTCATTCAAATAAAGCACCTTCATGACTCGTTACTAACAATTTGAGTCAAAGAAGGTGCTTAAAATAATACGGACGTTTCCTTAAAGCAAATTGACTAGATTAATCTCTTTATAAACGTGAAGATTTATAAAGTTTGTTAACTTCGTTCCAATTAATGATATTAAAGAAAGCATTAATATAATCTGGACGTTTGTTTTGATAGTTAAGATAGTAAGCATGTTCCCAAACATCTAGACCAAGAACGGGTGTTTGACCAGCCATAAGAGGGCTATCCTGATTAGGTGTACTAGTAATTTTCAGTTCTTCATTTTCTACTACAAGCCAAGCCCATCCTGAACCGAAGCGAGTTGTTGCTGCTTTAGTAAACTCTTCTTTGAATTTTTCATAGCTTCCAAATGCTTGAGTAATCCCATCTGCAATTTCACCAGTGGGTTTTCCACCTGCATTTGGAGAAATAATTTTCCAGAATAAACTATGGTTAGCGTGGCCACCACCATTATTACGTACAGCAGTACGAATATCTTCAGGGATAGCATCAAGATTAGTAATTAAATCTTCGATTGTTTTATTAGCTAGATTGTTATGCTTTTCTAATGCTGCATTTAAATTATTCACATATGTAGCATGGTGACGATCATGATGAATCATCATAGTTTGTTCATCAATATGTGGTTCAAGTGCATTAAAATCATAAGATAATGTTGGAAGTTGATAATTGGACATTAAGGTTCCTCCTCGAAAGTTATATATTTTGAATATGACCTTATTATAAATCAACTTCCTAAACTTTTTCAACAAAAAAGTTTAGAAAGTAGATTTGAATTATATTTTCAAAAAAAGTATGCTCAGTATAAGACACCTAGCTCCTTTATTTATCAACACTTTTTAAAACTAAAAATGTATGATAAGATACAGTTTTATATGGTAAAATATTTTTAAGTGTTTTTTAAACCATTATGTTTAAAAAGTTAGAACGTGGGATTTTCATTTTCAAATTCAAGTAATGATTAATAGATTGCTTATGATTTATAGGTAAGGCAGGTGAAAAACATTGACTACTAAAACCTCTACTAAAGATAAAATCCTCAGTTTATTGAAAAAAGAGGCAATGTTAACCGTGAGTGATTTATCTAGTTCATTAGGTATAACAGAAATGGCTGTTAGGAAGCATTTGGCGACCTTAGAAAGAGATGAGCTTTTAACTATAAATGAAGTAAGGCAGCCTATGGGACGACCATTGCAAGTTTATTCCTTATCAAAAAAAGCTGAAGGATATTTCCCTAATAATTACGAAAATCTAACTGTAGAATTCCTTCAAGATTTAAAAGAATTGCATGGAGAAAGTATCATCGATCACCTTTTAGAAAAGCGAAGCGAAAGGTTAAAGAATAGCTATTTACCGAAAATGGTTGATAAAAAACCTCAACAGAAAATTGAGATTTTAAAAAGTATTCAAGATCAAAAAGGTTATATGGCAGATTTCACAAAAATAGACAATAATACGTATGAAATTATTGAATATAATTGTCCTATTTTTGCAGTTGCTAATAGTTTTAAGCAGGCTTGTGCTTGTGAGACAGAACTTTTTAAAGAAGTCCTAGGGACTGATAATGTAAAAAGAATCACATGTAAGACTGACAGTGACCATCACTGTAGATTCTTAATTAACTTCAAAGATACTCTAAATGAAGAAAATGCTGACCAAAATTAATGGTTAGCATTTTTTTTTGAACTTTATAAGTAATATATGAGATAGATTTCTGTTTCTCCTATTCCTATTAAGAACCTGCTTATAATATTGTTAAATTTAAAAGAAAATAAAGGTATTACTAAGGGGTAAAAGTGCTAAAAATTAGCTTCCTTATATCTTTCTTCGATCTCAACCCAATCAATGAAACTCCAAAATAAATTAATGTAATCAATCTTTTTATTTTGATGAGAGAGATAGTAAGCATGTTCCCACATATCCAAACCAAGTAAAGGGTAAGTAGAATTAGAGAGTGGAAAATCCGAATTATTAGTTTTAATAATCTTTAACATTCCATTCTGCATCACTAACCAACACCAACCTGATCCATATACCTTTAAGGCATGCTCTGTAAATGTCTGCTTAAAGTTCGAGAAATTGTCAAAAGTGAAATTTATAGCGTGAAGCAATTCTTCTTCAGGAGATCCTTGTCCTTCTGGCGTTAGCGAATTCCAAAACCATGCATGATTTAGATGGTTACCTGCGCATCGCTTTACCTTATTACGTAATAAATTTGGTAAAATCTCTATATTATAGATGAGATCTGCAGGCCCTATCTTTTGAAATTCAGGATAATCTTTTAGCAGGCTATTTAATTCCTCTATACTCCTTCTATGAATGTCAAAGTAATGAACGAGAAGTGCTTTTTCACTGATAAAAGGTTCAAGTTCATGAAATTTATAAGGCAATGCAGAAAGTATATAAGTCATGATGTTTCCTTTCCAAGAAGGTACCGTTAATTGCTTTTACTCTTATCATTTTAATTGTACAAATGAAATCTTTAGTCGTTTATTCTTTCCTGAAAAAAAAGAATTTCTTTGGCCAATCTTCTGACGCGATTAATAATGTCTTCGTCTATTAAGTTGCTGTCTTTATCAAAACAGCTGCTATGAGCAAACACATTATTACTAGGTATAATCGATTTAAAGAAAGATAAAATGGGCTTCAATTGATTTTCACCTACTAGGAAGTGTTTGTTTGAACCACCGGTGGTTACAATTCCAACTATTTTTGATTCAAAAACATTTGTTGGAAGATGATCAAATAAGTTCTTTAAAACTCCTGTAATAGATGCTTGATAGATAGGTGTTCCTATCACAAAACAATCTGCCTCAAGAATTTTTCTAACAATCATTTGTGTATCACTGTTATAGGATGTAAGAGGTCTACCGTCTACAAACTCTACTCTATAATTTCTTAAATCGATCAGTTCAATTTCTATATTGGGGTTCATATGTTTTGCCTGATTGAGAACTTCACTAACTAATTTTGGAGTCTTTTCTCCAATTAGGGAGCCTGATAGACCAATCAATTTCATATAAATCATTCCTCCATGTTTTTGGTTTATGATATTAATTTCTTGAATGACTTTCCAAAAGATTAAATATAGTAACATTAGCTATGATATTTCATGCATTGTAGATACTTTTTATTTAGAGAGTATCTTTAGTTACCACAACATCAATTTTAATAAAGGAGCCATTCCTCCTACCTCAGTTAGATTAAGAAGCCTTTTACTTTATTTCCATTATCCATCCATTAAAAAGCTCATGTTATATTTTTTTCCGATTTTTACTAATCGTTCAATCTTACTTTTAATTTCCGTTAACTTAACAACTATTGTTAAATCAACTATGTAACTAATAGTAACTAAAGTAACTAATTTAGTCAAATATTTATCTTTTTTTTTTGCTTTCTTACTTACTAAACCCAATGTTAACATGATTATTTATCAACCTATAAAATGATCGTTATATCGCTTATTTTCCTTATTATATAGGCTTTTATTTTATCCTTTTGTAAAGCAATCTAATCAATCGATAGTGAGAAAAAAATAAAAAAAACTATTGACTATTTTAGTTACGTTGGTTACTATTAGTAACATAAAGTAGCGAAGAAAAAACGACACTTTATAAATACATCAAGAGTTTAGGAAAGAAGGTTTGAATTAAATGGATATTCTCTTAGCCATTCTTCCTGCAATATTTTGGGGGAGCATCGTTCTCTTCAATGTAAAGCTAGGTGGAGGGCCTTATAGTCAAACGCTGGGAACAACGATAGGAGCACTGATTTTTTCAGCTGTTATCTATTTCGTTATTCATCCCGTATTGACTCCTTTGATTTTTATTGTCGGAATCGTTTCTGGTTTGTTTTGGGCAGTTGGACAAAGTAACCAGTTAAAAACGATTGGATATATTGGTGTTTCGAAAACGATGCCAATTTCAACGGGCATGCAGCTCGTCTCAACTACTCTGTTTGGTGTTATTGTTTTTCGTGAATGGTCAACAACAGCTACCGTTTTATTAGGTATCTTAGCTCTCATTTTTATCGTGATTGGGATTGTCTTAACCTCTCTTGAAAGCGAGAAAAATGATGAACAATCTGGACAATTTAAAAAAGGGATCATGACACTCATCATTTCAACCATTGGTTACTTGGTTTATGTTGTTATCGCTCGCGTGTTTAATGTAGACGGCTGGGCAGCACTGTTTCCACAAGCCATTGGGATGTTTATTGGCGGGCTCATCCTAACGTACAAACACAAACCTTTTAATAAATATACGGTTCGTAATATTATCCCAGGTCTGATTTGGGCAGCCGGTAATATGTTCTTATTTATATCCCAACCAAAAGTAGGGGTAGCAACTAGTTTTTCACTATCACAAATGGGTATTGTCATTTCAACTCTTGGCGGTATCTTCTTATTAGGAGAAAAGAAAACAAAACGTCAGCTTATTTCAATTGCAATAGGAATTGTACTTATTATTTTAGGTGGCGTATTGCTGGGAATAGCCAAAAGTTAATAAGCCATACTTATAAAAGGTAAAATTCAGTTGAATAAAATATCGTTAAATACAGGAGGAATTTATTATGTATACAGATTTAAAAGGTAAAGTAGTCGTAATTACAGGTGGATCAACAGGTTTAGGTCGTGCAATGGCCGTTCGTTTCGGTCAAGAAGAAGCAAAAGTTGTAATTAACTATTACAACAATGAAGGAGAAGCACTAGACGCGAAAAAAGAAGTAGAAGAAGCAGGCGGACAAGCTATCATCGTTCAAGGTGACGTAACAAAAGAAGAAGACGTTATCAACCTTGTAGGAACAGCTGTTAAAGAATTCGGTACATTAGATATCATGATTAACAACGCTGGTGTTGAAAGTCCATCACCTTCTCATAAGTTATCTTTAGATAACTGGAATAAAGTCATTGATACAAATCTAACAGGTGCATTCTTAGGAAGTCGCGAAGCCATCAAATATTTTGTTGAAAATGATATTAAAGGAAATGTCATTAACATGTCTAGTGTACATGAGATGATTCCTTGGCCATTATTTGTTCACTATGCAGCAAGTAAAGGTGGTATTAAACTAATGACAGAAACATTAGCTCTTGAATATGCGCCAAAAGGTATCCGCGTCAATAACATTGGACCAGGTGCAATGGATACACCAATCAATGCAGAAAAATTTGCAGATCCAAAACAACGTGCGGATGTAGAAAGCATGGTTCCAATGGGTTACATTGGTAAACCAGAAGAAGTAGCCGCAGTAGCCGCATTCTTAGCATCATCACAAGCAAGCTATGTAACAGGTATTACATTATTTGCAGATGGCGGTATGACGAAATATCCAGAATTCCAAGCTGGTAGAGGTTAATATCTACCATAAAAATAAAAAGGCCTTGATAATTCAAGGCCTTTTTATTTTATTTAGAAATGTTTTGCCATTTCCTTCGCTTGTTGAAGGGCATGTTCTTTGATTTTCACTGTCTCTTCTGGAAATTTCATTTGTCCTTCGATAATAATACTTTCAAAAGATTTAATACCGAAAAAGTCCATCATCACTTCTAAATAGCGATGGCCCATTTCTTTTTCCATTTCAGGACCATGCGAGTAGATATCTCCTCGTGCCTGAATATGAAGAGCTTTCTTTCCTTCCAATAGCCCTTTAGCTCCTTCTTTCGTATATTTGAAGGTTTTACCAGAAACCGTGATTGCATCAATATAGGTTTTCATTATTGCAGGAACAGAAAAATTCCACATAGGTGTTACAAAAATATATTTATCAGCTAATAGAAATTGTCCTCCCAGTTCAGCTAAACGACCAACTTTTAACCGTTCATCTGCCGATAAATCTTGAATCGAAGAGTGAGAACGAAGCTTTTTCCAACCATTGAATACATCTGCATCTAGATAAGGAATATCAGCCTTATACAAATCTAAATGAACTACCTCGTCTTCGGGATGTATTTGTTTATAACTTTCAATGAATTCTTTTCCTACAGCCATACTGAGCGATTCATCTTCATTTAGAGGATGTGCTGTAATATAGAGAATATTTGACATGACCTTCTTCCTTTCTTCTAGCGAATACTTTGAAATACAATCTATTTCGATTTATTTACATCGAAGGACTAATTAATCTTTGACCCAGCTTTCTGCCCACTGGCTAATGGGGCCTAATATTTTACCTAATTCTGTTCCTTTTTGAGTCAAAGAATATTCAGAACGTATAGGACGATCTGGAATAACATTTCGTACGATAATCCCTTGATCTTCTAACTCTTTGATACGTTCAGTTAAAATTCTTCTACTCAAGGTAGGGATACTTTCACTTATTTCACTAAAACGTTTAGGCCCACTCATGAGTACGTAAATAATCAATCCTACCCATTTTTTCCCTACCAATTCAAAACTTCTTTCCACTTTTGGTTGTAAATCTCTAGGTTCGCCCATATTATGTACCCTCCTTCAATCAATATGGATGAAAAATAACTTATGTACTTATTGTAACAAAAGGGTATTAAAATATGTGAACACTTTGAATTAAAAGAGTTGATATTAACTTGTTAATTGTTAATCGAAAATTATTTACTATGCCTTGAGATTAATAAAAACAACTGCCTTGTTTCGTTAACTTCTATCGTTAATGAACGTTATGACGTTAATTGTAAACTCTCTGACTTCTATACGATATTAATTTCTCCACATGATTATATGTAATTGTTAAAACAACAATAATATACTTTCGGTTTTATCATTTACTCTTACTGGCAACAAATAAAGCGTTGTTCTACAATGTAGGTAAATGACAACTCTATTTTCAAGAAAATAAGTTAATTATTATTTAATCAAAGTGGATATTTAGATAAAATTTTAATTTTCATTACCTGATTAAACAGTAGGTAAAATAAAAGCTAAAAAGAGAAATTTAAAACTAACAGGA
>Ga0209795_10002381_pt1 | contig 10425 bp, 3 predicted proteins | sample AgamicOrMarz_FD_187166 | JGI IMG/M metagenome (GOLD analysis project Ga0209795, IMG submission 187166) | Agave microbial communities from Guanajuato, Mexico - Or.Ma.rz (SPAdes) (version 2) | ecosystem: Host-associated > Plants > Phyllosphere > Phylloplane/Leaf | place: Guanajuato, Mexico...
TAACGGCTTGGCTGCTTGCATGTCGACGACCGGTGTTGAAGTGAAAAATCGCGGGCGCGGAATATAGCACAAATTTTGACCAATTCCGACGACGGTGGTCGGTTTCTCTGTGCGCTGCTCTCGCGCCGCCAACCCGCCACACATTACGCGTTTTTGTTGAACGCACGACGCACGAAACGGCAAGGAAGCCGCCCGCCCGTCGCACTCCCAAGAGCAGCGGGGCATTAAACGTAAAGGAAGACAGGCAATGGCACCCAAACCGCCAACCAGAGGCATCACGACCGTCTCGGTTCATAATCCGCGACCCGATTATTCGATAACCCGACCTGGTTTCACGGCGCTTTTCGATGGCGGACCGGGGCACAGAATCCCCGCACGCCCGACGCCGTCAGCGGTACAAACATCGATCGATAGCGGGCTCAACCGCATTATCTCCGTGCCTGCGCAGGTGACGGTCAGCACGACAGCGGTTGCGCAATCTGCTGCAGTTGTGCGCGAACGCCCCTTGAGAGATTACTGGATCACTTCGCTGGTCGAGCTGCCGTTGGCCGATGTCGAAGGGATTTCGACGCTCAAGGGACGTCAGTATGTCCAAGTGCCTGAGGGTGGCACCGTGCAGGTCGGTCTGGACACCGCCAGCGGTCTTTACCGGGCGAAATTGCCCAGCGAATTGCACCCGTCTGGACCGCTATTGCAGTTCGATGCCGACAGCCGTCTTTGGCAACCGATCGAAACATGGGCGCCATCGACCTACCCGCTATCCCCGACCCGGCTGGAGGCGTTTCGCACTGATCTGGATTTCAACACGGTCGAGCCGGGGGAGGATGGCCTGTTGCGCTTCAACGGCAAACTCTATGTGCAGATCGAGAATCACGCCTATCAGGTCCTGCATGATCTTGATGCATCAGCGCCGCAGAGGGCGGTCATGCGCATCGTTCGCCCCGACGATCCTGTCGCCACCGATGCCACGAATGTCTACGTCGCATCCCGTTCCGGCAGATCGGAAGCGATCACTTTCAATGCTCGGTCCGGCTGGCGCGGGACCTCCTTGACAGGCGTAGCCGGAATGCCGAGAGGCGCAGCAGCGCAACCCTCAGACTTATGGCAGCACCTGGAGGTGGCAGTCGCACTCGAGGGTATCAACAAGCGGATCAAGCTGGATCAGGATAAACGTGAACAGCTGATAAACGCATGGCTGGAGGCAAGTAAAGCGCAGGGAGAGCATGCGCAAACCGTTCGACAAGAAACAATTGCGCTGCTTGACCGCGAGATTCACTGCCACAAACAACTGAAACATCTTGGAAAGGCGCTGAAATACTACGAGGAGCAAAAATCCTCGATCAAGCGCTTCCTGAAGCAGGACGATTACATAGAAAACATGATCAGGCTGCAAAAAAAACAGATGCTCGTCTATCAGCAGCTGATCGAATGCGGCCTGACGCGCCACGCCCTGGAGGGTCCGATGATCAGCCTCGACCCGCAGCGGCTTCCGCGAACAGTCAACGTTCTGGGCAGGATCCTGAGTCATCTGAAAAAGCGCCAGCACATCGCCGATAACCTGGTGGAAAAGTGGCGGGTCTCGCCAGACGACTTCAGGGCGGATGTTCTCTCACCAATGGACACCCATAACGTTGTTGCTTCCTGGGTCCTGACCAAAAGTCTGATGCTGGACAATCCACAATCGACCGGCAACGCCCCTCTGGCATCAGAACTGGCGACCCGCTTCGGTCAGGCAACCTTTGTTTACGGAGCGCTTGGCGCAGTTCCCGAGGCTTCCCGCCCTGCCGTATTGAATGGTCTGCTCCAGGAATGCACAGCCATCCGCCAGTGGTTCGAACGCCTTGATCTGGCTGCGGGGGAGCAGCACGCGACTTCACGCATGGAGATCACTGCAGAACTGGAAATATTCGAGCAAATGCTGGTAGGCCGCTTGAACCAGCTGCTCCAACAGGCTGACCGTCCGCTGCTGACGTTCGACCAGCAGGACGTTGATTTCGAGTTCATACCGGCCCAGGACAGAAGCGGCAGCCAACCGCCGCCCAAGCTCATCTTTGGAGCAAAGAAGAACGGCGTCTACAAGTTCCATGTCGGCGAGCGTCGACGCACTGCGCAAAACGAAAAGGTCATCGAGGTCCGCAACCTCCACAATCCCAGGCAGCCGTCACAGACCTATGACCCTGGACGCGGTGAATGGCGTTCGCCCCGGGCAACGCCGCAGAGGAGCTTGCCGTCATTGGTTGCCGAAGCCAATCAGCACCTTGACCGCGTCGAAGCGCATATACGCGCTGCCCTGCGCGAAGAACGGCAAAAAAACCATCCGAACAACATCGTCGAGATGCTTGAAAGCAAAGCCGAGGCATTCAATGACACCGCATTGCAGCTGCAGCGACCGGAACTGGCCCATGGCGAGACAGGCGCGCTGATTCGGCAACTGCAGGACGCCAGTCAACGCCTGCGTGATGAGGGCGAAAACATCCGCCTGCGAATCTATAAAGACAAGCACGTTCTGAACATCGACCGGCTGCTGTACCTGATCGACAAGGGCCACGTGAACGCCCGGAAAGTCGAGAGCCGATTGAAACGCGGTAAAGGTTCGGATCGGGATTATCTCGACATCTATGTAGTCACCGATGCCCGTACCCACGATCCCCTCTGGCACGCACACTTTCATTATGCGAGGCGGGATTCCTCCGACTTGAATTTCAACGTGCCCGGCGCGCACCTGAAAACCCTTGAGCAAAGCCGCATGGGTGTGCGTTCGCAGCGCCGGGAAGAACTGGCGCAGCGGCCACACAGACCTATCTGGCGCGCTCACCTCGATAGCCACACAGCGCAGAAAATTTTCGACCTCGCCGCAGCCTCTGCTCTACCCCATGACACAGCTCAGGCAATGACGCCGAACAGGCCGGCAGCTTCCGTTGAAGAAGCTACCGTGCAACGACTACAAGGAATGTAAGACATGCCAGGCAAAACGCCTTCCAAAGGCACTTCAACCGTTAATGTCCATCGCCAACCGGATACGCCAGGAGCCGCACTCACGCTACGCCCTGACCCTCCCGACATAACCCTGCGACCGGGCTTCGAAAATGCGACGTCGATCGATCCGCAATTCCGACCGGGCAGGCCAACAGACAGCATCGACCACGACGCAATCACTCGAGCTCCTACCGTTAGCGTGCGCCCATTGACGTCGCCGAACGAAACACCACGCGCAGCCTTTCTACCACTGGAGCATTATCGGGTGATGGCCGCTGCCAGCTTGCCGACAGCCAATACCGAGGGTTTCAGAGTTCACAAAGGCCGCCAATACGTCGACGTGGTCGATGTCGGGATCGTGCTGGTCGCCAAAGACGCCGACACCGGACTGTACCGGGCACATCTTGCAAGCGAATCGAAACCTTCCGGCCCGGTTTTGTTCCGCGATCGTGATAGCGGATTCTGGCGTGCAAATGATGACGACGAAGTCAACACTGCCCCTCTTACCCATGTCGGCCTGCAAGCGTTTCGCACGGATCTGGACTTCAGCACCAGCGCACCCGACATCGACGGTTTGTTTCGACACGACGGCAAGCGCTACGCGCTCATTCACGATCATGCTTATCAGGTAATGCTTGATAAGGATGGATCTACGCCGGTGCAAAAGGTCTGGCGCATTGTTAATGCCAAGGATCCCGTGGCCATTGATGATGACAACATCTATCACGCCAGCCGCAGTGGAGAGTCGCGGGCCGTCACACGCAACGCCAACAATACCTGGGTTGCTGTGTCCACCGGTTTGCTGGGAGGCATGCGCCGCCAGGAGGCGATCCCGATTCTGCTGCAACGGTATGAGCCATTCGTCACGCGAATGAACGAGATCAACGAGTCCGCTGAGCGCTATTACGTGCTTGCGGCGCGGGCAAATGCTCTGCCGAGCGGAAGCGCCGAGCGGACGGCGGCATGGATTGCCGTTGAAGTTCACTTGCTCAAGCACATCAAAAAGCAGGCTGACAATTTGCAGTCAATACTCGACCACAAATCCTGGTTGATACATCTGAAAGCCAACGGGGTTTTCGCCGAAGAGTTGCACGCCCTTCGCCTGGATCGGGTGGTATACCTGAACCGACTGATGACAGTCATGAACTTCAGAGGCGAGTCTGTATTCACCACTCTGACTGCTGACAACTGTCAAAAAATCATCAGCTTCATGAACAAAAAGCTGAAGCTTCTCGAAGACCGGGAAGTGGTGATGGGACAGATCCTGAAAGCAGACCGAGGAGCAGCCCCCGCACTTGCAGAACTCCGTAATGAAGTGGCCACGGTCGAGCGAATCAACTTCAACAAGTTGAACATGTACGTCCACCTGTTCGCAGGCACGCCTGACTACCCGCCAAATGTGACCATGCGCTCGCTTCACGCCATCGACCTGATCACCGGCGATCTGCAAAACATTCCCGAAGGCGCGCAGTCGTTGTCACTGATGCTGACCCTCGATCAGATAAGAGCTGAGAGAGGCCGCTTTGAAGCAGAGCTGCCGGCAGGCAGCGTCAAAGCCGAGTACGCCAGGGAGATCCTCGCGCTGACCGATCAGTTCGAGACCGGCATCGAAACCCGCTTGAAAGAAATCTTCGCCTCGTTCAACCGCAATACCGAGCTGCCCAGCCTGGATCAGAACATCGACATCGACTTCATCCCGTCCCGGCCAAGCGATAGCGTGTCAGCCCGACCGCCGTCGCTGAGAAAGGTGTTCCGCACCCGACGGCACGGCACTTCCAGAGTAATGGCTGGCGACACGGAAACCGCCGCAGATGGCAGCGTTATCGTCAAGGTTTCCAACCCGTTCCAGCCGAATGGCCCGGTCGAGCGATACGAAAAAAGACAGGGTGAATGGCTGCCTGTTCGCCCGCCCATCGCCAGCACTCCGCGGCCGGAACTGATCGCCGAGGCCAACCGCTTATTGGTTGACGTTGAAAGGCACATTGCCCAGGCACAGACCAGAGAAACCGCTAAAGACAATCCGACGGAAATAATTGAAGAGTTGGAAAAAGCCATCGACCCGCTCAATGAGCAGGCACGCCGCCTGCAAAACCACGATACAGCGGCCGAGGATGCCGAGATTCAGAACCTGAGCGAGCGTTTGCAAAGAGCTGCAGACACACTGTCCGCGCATGGCCAAAGCGTGCTGGTGCGGATGTACAAGAACAAGGACGTGCTGGACATTTTGCGGCTCAATTATCTGATCGATCACGCTGAGCTGAACGCCGTCAAAACGGTTGACCGCAAACAGCTGGGCAAAGACCGGGACAAATCCTTTCTCGACGTTTACTCGATCAGGGATAGCGCTAACGATGCGCCATTGTGGGAAGCGCATTTTCACTATGAAAAACTGAGCAGCGAGCCGCTGAACTTCACCATCAAGGGCAGTCATCTCAAAACGCTGGAACAGAGCAGACGCGGCATCCAATCCCAACGCCGGGACGAGCAGGCCGGCCTGACCCACGTGCCAATCTGGCGCCAATATCTCGATGGACGCACAGGGCAGAAAATCTTCGACCTGGCCGCCGCCTCTGCTCCCCCCCATGACACAGCCTCAGGCAATGACGCCGAACAGGCCGGCAGCTTCCGTTGAAGAAGCTACCGCGCAACGACTACAAGGAATGTAAGACATGCGCAGCAAAACGCCGCACCCAGTTACTCCCCCCGGTAATTTTCATCTTCGACCGGATACTTCCACAGATACGATTGCGCAGCGTCCCATCCTCACGCCGCGCCCCGGTCTTGACCAAACCGCGTTGAGCGGCCCGCACTTGCGCGCAAACCGGCGCATGGACAGCAACGATCCTGATGCGATCATCCCGGCCCCGAATGTCACAGTACATGCGGCTGCATCAGTGCCGGAGACCGTGGTCAACGCTGGCCACCGTTTCGAACATTACCGCGTCGCTGCAGCAACCGGCTTGCCTGACGCCGACGCCGAAGGCCTGAGGACATTCAAGGGTCGTCACTACGTGGAAATGGCCGACGGCGGCTTCGTGCAGGTGCGCAAGGACGCGCAGAGCGGCCTCTGGCGCGCCGGGCTGGCGAGCGAATCCACGCCCTCCGGACCGCTGATGCTGCACGATTCCGAGAATGGGCGATGGCATGCGCTGGAATTTTCGCCGCCAGGCACCTTCTCTTTATCGGTGGCACGTCTGCAAGCGTTCCGCACGCCGCTCGACTTCAGCACCAGCTCACCCGACAGCGACGGGCTGCACCGCCATGACGGCAAACTTTATGCAGTGATCGATGATCACGGCTATCAGGTCTTGCACGACCCCGATGCGTCGACGCCTCTGGCCGAGGTGATGCGCATCGTTCGCCCGCAAGATCCTGTCGCCGCCGACGTCGACAACATCTATAGCGCGACGCGCCTGGGAAGATCAGAGCCTGTGGTGTTCGATGCCCATCAGGGCTGGCAAGGCATCGTAGTCGGCGGAGCCGGCGGAATGCAGCGCGGCAGTCCCGACCAACCGGCTTCACCGGGGCTGCGGGAACGGCTCAACACCGCGATCAACCGGCTGCGCACACCACAATCGCGACTGCGACAACTTTACCCCTCTCTGGACAGCGAGCAGATCCGCACGCTGCTGAGCCCCCACAGCGGCGATGTACAAGGCTTCTTGACCCGCGTCGAGACTGAATACAAGACCTTGAAGCTGGAACTCGCGACCTGGCTGAAAACCAGTGCGCTGGCCGGCGGGGCGGTCCATCCCTCGGTGGAGCGCGCCGCGCAAGAGATCAAGCGTTGCTGGAAACGGCAGACGGGAACAACGCTGCAACTGGATCTTGGCGACGCAGGCATTGTTCCGCTGTCCGCAGATTTCAGCCATGTACGTACGCTGCACTTGCAGGCGGTGGCATGGTCGGCGGGATCCGAAACTTTTCTCACCGGGTTCACAGCCCTTGAACGCTTGAAAATCAACGCTTCGGCGCTCGATAAACCGCCGGCGAACCTCACGCAGATGCCCGGCCTCAAGGAATTGGACCTGCGAGCGAACCGCATTGAACTGAGCGAGCAAACCGCCGGCGAGCTGGCTTCGCTCAGCCAACTGGAAAACCTTGATCTGTCTGACAACCCGCTGGGCAAAACCCTGGATTTCAGCGGCATGCTCCAGCTCAAGACCGTGAATCTGCGCAACACCGGGCTGGATGAATGGCCAACCGGGCTGCGAGATCAGCTAGCGATAGAGTCGCTCGATCTGCGCAATAACCGATTGCGTGAAATTCCGCAGACAGTCATCAGCCCGGCGAGTGATCAATTGCTCGCCATTGCCAACATCAACCGCATCACCCTGATCGAAGGCAACCCCTTTGCCAGCGGCTACTGGCGCCGGCTGGAACTGTACTGGCAGCGGGTAACGGCCGAATACCCGGCACTGATCACCAGCGCACGCACAGATGCATTCCGGATTGATGGCGACATCCCCGAAGTCGCTATGCTGCTGCAGATGTATCCGGACAAAACGCCACAAACTGCCCGGGAGTACCTGATTGGCCTGGGGGATGGCGCAGAAGCCACCGTCAGCCAGCGTTTCGAAGAGTTCAAGGCGCTCGATGCGCAACTGCTGGCCTACGTCGCCGAGAGCCAGCCGGGAACATCCAGCGTCGCCGGGCGGGAAAAGGCTCGGGCAGAACACATTGCCCGGATCATCAAGGACTGCTGGCTTCAGGAGTCGACGGGCCTCACGCTGCCACCATTGCACGGACCGCTACCACCACTGACTGCCGACTTCAGTCGGTTGAAGTTGCTCTCCCTCGATAGCGTTGTCTGGTCCGACTCTGCCGACACGTTCCTGTCGCGGTTGCCGAATCTGGAAAACTTGACGATCAGCCACTCCGGCCTGGAAAAATTGCCCGCAGGCATCACGGCGATGAGCCGGCTCGCCCATGTGAATCTGTCGTCAAACCGAATAAAACTCGATAAAAACAGCGCAGGTGCATTGAGCGCACTGCACCTGCTGGTCACCGTCAAGCTGTCCGATAATCCACTCTTGGTATTGCCCAATTTCAGCGCGATGTCCGGGTTGCAGACGCTGGAGTTGAGGAACACCGGAATAAGCGAGTGGCCTCTCGGGCTGGCTGACAAGTCCACTTTGACCGGCCTCGACCTCAGCAACAATAAACTGCGCAACGTTCCCGATGCGCATGTCAACCCGCCTGCCGATCAATTGGCCGTGGTCGCGCGGATCAACAACCACACGCTGCTTGAAGGCAACGACTTCCCTTCGCCTTACTGGAGAAAGTTCGACGGCTACTGGCGAAGACTCAACGAACTGCATCCGGAGTTGATGACTCCGGCCCACCCCGCTGCATTCGATAGTGAGAACTCGCGCGCGCAACGCTACCGAAAACTTTTTCCTGGCAAAAGCATCAAGGAATGCCGGGAATTTATCTGGAACCATGACAAGGGCACTGTCGCGACCAGATTGTTGGAGCTTGAGCAGGATTTCGCCGTGTTGAACAACCAGTTGAATAACTGGGTATTTTCCGGAGGCAGCAATCCCGTGCGCTATATTCGCGCCAATCAATTGCAGACCAACACGCAAACCCGCAATGAGCGCATCGAGGCACGGGACCGGATCATCAGTTGCTGGCGACGTGAAACGCCGCAGAAACATGCCTTTGACGGCACGCCAATAGGTCTGGAACTGGATCTGAGTGGCCTGACGTTGCCGACCCTGCCGGATCTGAGCAGCGACTTCAGCCATGTCGGCTCGCTGAAACTCAACAACATGAATCTCACCGAATCCCCGGAAGGATTCCTGACCCGCTTCCGCCATTTGCGCTGGCTGAACATGGCCAACAATCGACTCAGGGATCTTCCGCCGGCCATCGGCGAAATGCACGGAATGACCCGTTTGTTTTTGCAGGGCAATCAACTCGAACTCACCGCCGAGACCGCGCAGATACTGGCCGGGAGAACGACCCTCAGGGCCTTGTGGATACACGACAATCCGCACTTGAACGTGAGCCCGGATTTCAGCGCGATCACCGATATGCGCGAGGTCGACATGTCAAACACCGGCATCGAAAGCTGGCCCACCGGACTGTACGATCAGCCCCTGCTGGGCAAGATCCATCTGAACAACAACCGAATCACGAGGCTGCCCGACTTTGTCGTCGCACCGGCAGCGGATCGCCTGACGCATTCAATTCAAGTCAACAGCGGCACTCAGATAAGCAATAACCCCCTGAGCGCATACACTCGGGAACGCCTGGCCGGCTACAGTGAGCGGCTGCGCCACTCCGCAACATCGCTTTACAATCCTCTGAACCTGCTGACCACTTCTGCCCCGGCAGCCCGCCCACAGCCGGCGCTAATGAACGCTGCGTCGGCCTATCCGCAGTTGACCGTCGGTATGACGGCAACCGAGGCGACGAAGCGCACCGCGCAGCTGGACAGACTGAAAGCACAGGACGGCTCGGATGGCTTTTTCAACATCATTTCCAGACTCGGCCACCACGCCGATTTCCGCCGACAGGTCTGGGACGTGGTTGATGCCATCAGCGAGAACAACGTGCAATCACGCGCTCTGCGCAGAGATATTTTTGATCGCGCCTGCGAAGCCGGCTGCACTGACCTTGCCGCCGCCACATTTACTGACCTGCAAGTGTTGGCCATGACGCATACGGCCAGGGTGCAGGCGAAGCAAGACGGGGATGGCACTCGACTGGTGGATTTGTCCAGAGGTCTGTTCAGGCTCAGACAGGTCGACGAACTGGCCGCAGCAGACATCGCTGCGAGCAGGGCAATCGCCAACGATCCACAGGCTTCTGCGAGTGAGCGCAATACCCATCGCCTGCGCTTGCGCGATCCTCATGAAATGACCATGGCTTACCGCTTTGGCCTCAAGGATCAGCTGCAATTGCCGTTTCAGCCACAGTCACTGTCCTTTATCGGCATGGCCGGCGTCACACCGCCCATGCTGGAAGTCGCCTACCGTAAAGTCATCGCCTTGAACAACTCCCCCGAAGAGTTTCAGGCTCTGGTGTCGATGGATTTCTGGCAGGACTTCATCACGCACAAATATTCGTCCCGGTTCGACGCCGCGCGTCAACCCTATCAACAGAGGCAGGCGGCACTGGATGAGCACGTTGCGAAAAAATTACTGACCCAGGCTGAATACGACGCGCAAACCAATGACGTCACGGCACAGTTGGCCATTAGCGAAGCGACGCTCATCCAGTCACTGACGCGCGAGGAAATTCGCCCCGGTGAGGCAGTTGAAAAACCTGCCAGCAGCGAGACGGCAGTTTCGGCCGATTGAAGCAGGCCACGACAGCAGCCGGATGATCCGGCCTGCTGTCATTCGTCGTCGTCGAAGTTGTAACTGCCCGGTGCGAGGTTTTCGAAGCGCGTGTATTTACCGATGAACGCCAGCCGAATGAAACCGATCGGGCCGTTAC
>Ga0209795_10002383_pt1 | contig 10423 bp, 10 predicted proteins | sample AgamicOrMarz_FD_187166 | JGI IMG/M metagenome (GOLD analysis project Ga0209795, IMG submission 187166) | Agave microbial communities from Guanajuato, Mexico - Or.Ma.rz (SPAdes) (version 2) | ecosystem: Host-associated > Plants > Phyllosphere > Phylloplane/Leaf | place: Guanajuato, Mexico...
ATTCCTAAAGGAATATTAAGATTAACCCTCAAGCGAAATTAATATTTCTTTTACGTATGTTTCATCATTCAATGCAAAATTCAAAACCTTAAAATACTTTGATACTCCTTCCTAAATATCTTCATTGACTAGGCAAAATGTATCCCTTTAGTTACCATAATAGAGTTTATCGGAAATTATAACTTACAAAAAAGCAGTTGGAAGAATAACCAACTGCTTTTTGTAGGATGTTTTAATTTTCTATGTTATTCACTTTAAAATTTCTTGGTTATCCCAATTTTTCAAAGCCCATACTACATCATCATTTTCATTGATCGTAACTTCATCTAAACCTAACTCTATAAAATTCCTGTTTACAAAAACAGCCCAATGTATATTTTTCTTTGGAATTGAATGGATACCATTTATAGATATAATATTCCCTTGGGATTCTTCTATGTTAAAGGCTCTTTTTGTTACTTCGTATAATGTCTCACCTTCTTGAAATGAAACTTCTTTTGAAGCAATAGTCACGTTTTTATCATTTACAATTCTGAAAGTACTCGTCATCTCTAATGCGTTTGTAGGGGAATAAACAAAAAAAAGGAATAGTGGTAAAGATATTAGTATCTTTTTAATAAGCATTTTTGAATCTCCTTTTGACGTATTTTTCATATTATGAGCACTTTAGTGAAAATTATATTCTTTAAATATAGTTCAGTGGTTGATACGTAACAGAAAAAACTCCCTGGTGTTGAACTGCACCCCAATTAATTGGACGCTGTTCTTAAGCAAAGAAATATTTTCACATCTCATTTCTTAATGGCCTTTAGAATAGTTACAAACCTCTTGGGAACATTAATTTTATGGAGGTGATTGTAATGAATAACAACCAACAACCAAACAAAACTTCAGCAGGAACGAATGCTGCAAAAGTAAAACAACAAAATGCTGCATCTGCGTCTAACAAATTCGGAACAGAATTTGCTAGTGAAACAGATGTACAAGCAGTAAAACAACAAAACGCTCAAGCAGAAGCTAAGAAAAATCAAAACGCTGGACAATAATAATTAAAGAAACATTTTGAGTCAACTACTCAAGATATAATAAAGTATCAAATCAACATTTGGATTATGTATAGAAAAAGACTGTATCTTTTTAACCAAAAGAAGCAGTCTTTTTCTATTTTTAACTATATAAATCGGAAAAGTGTAAAAAACAGAGGATAAGAGTTACTGATGCCATCATCTAGATTATTTTTACTACACTATTTGTTTTCGTTCTCGATTAGGTAACCTGCCTGTTTGGAATAAAATTTTATTGCTTGAGCAAACTACCCAAGATGCATTAAAGCATCAAAAATTCCACATGATTAAAGAGAAAAACTACCTCCCTCTCGCAAAGGTAGTTTTTCTCTTTTTAATTTGTATGCCATATACAATTTTAGTTACCATAATGAAAACTCGTGGAAACTATGAGTGTGATAAAAGTAATGACCATCTTTTTGAATAAATGGATATGATATATAATAAACCTTTACTCAAAACATTTTGAAGGGAAATGTAATATGATAATTTCTAAGTCAGGTAAAACACATAAAGTGAAGCATCTGGAACCTGCAAGTATCTTATTCTTGGGGTTTTTAGGATTAATATTGCTGGGCACCGGCTTGTTAATGATCCGGGCTGCTACAAGTGATAGACATCATTTAAGCTTTATTGATGCTCTCTTTGAAGCCACTTCTGCTGTATGTGTAACAGGCCTAGCTGTTGTAGATACCGGAACTACATTTACTTTATTTGGACAGCTCATTTTGCTTGTGCTCATCCAAGTTGGTGGTTGGGGATTCATGACTATTGGTATACTGATGTTTATTGTACTAGGTAAAAAAATTGGATTACAACAAAGATTAATACTTAAGGAATCTCTAAATGCTTTTTCCCTACAGGGCGTTATTGCATTAGTCCAACGTGTTGTGCTAATCACATTGGCTGTGGAAGGTATTGGAGCGCTTATCCTAGCTATTCGTTGGTCTCAAGAAATGAGCTGGGGAAGAGCAATCTATTATGGGATATTCCATTCTATATCGGCTTTTAACAATGCAGGATTTGGTTTGAAACCAGACAATTTAAGTAAATGGGTAGGAGATCCAACCGTAAATATTATGATTACGTTACTCTTCATAATAGGAGGGACTGGATTCTTTGTTATTGCAGGTGTTTTTCGAAAACGAAACATAAGGAAGTTTTCTCTTCACACTAAAATCGTATTAGTTTCAACTATCCTCCTAAATGTCGTAAGCACACTCATTATTTTTGCTTTAGAATATCATAACGCTCATACTTTAGGTCAATTGAGCATGGGCGATAAATGGTGGGCAGCTTACTTTCAGGGAGTAGTTCCCCGTACTGCTGGTTTTAATACCTTGGATATTGGGGCACTCACATTACCTTCAAAAGTTTATATAATGGGGCTTATGTTTATTGGAGCTGCCCCAGGTTCAACAGGCGGTGGAATCAAAATAACGACGTTTGTCTTAATATTGTTTGCTTTATGGTCAGTATTGACAAATAAAGAAGAGATTAATGTTTTTCGACGCCGAATTCCTAAATCGCTTGTTTATAGAGCTTTTTCTATTGCTACTTCTGGAATTATTTTTGTTTCTATTATTTTCTTTCTACTTACAATCACAGAAAAAGGTGTAGATATGTCTACTCTTTTGTTTGAAACGTTCTCTGCTTCCGGAACAGTTGGATTAAGTGCTAATTTTACAGGCGACTTAAGTCCTATCGGCCGAATTCTTATTACGATTATGATGTTTATTGGCAGAGTGGGGCCTCTTACCATTGGTTTTGTGCTTGCGATTCGCTCAAATAAGCAATCTAAAATTCGGTATGCAGAAGAAAAGATTCTTATTGGCTAAAAAATCTCCTTTAAATATATGCTTTGGTCAACATGTTCATAATTGTCGGAAAGCTTAAAAAAGCAGCCCCATTCTTTAGGGCTGCTTTTAATTAACCATTTTTGGAAGATAAGTGAGCATATTGTTGATATTATTTATTTACATTAAACCAGCCTTTTCGTTTAAACCAGAGAATCATACCGATTGTCATTAAAGCCATAATTCCTAAAACAATATAATATCCGTAGTGCCAGTGCAGTTCAGGCATATGATCAAAGTTCATTCCGTATAACCCTACCGCAAAGGTGAGAGGGATAAAAATAGAGGAGATAATTGTTAATGTCATCATAATGGAGTTCATCCGATTGGCGTTAAGTGAAAGGTAATTATCTCTCATATCTGATGTCATATCTCGATTGGCTTCCACCATGCTTGTTAATTTTATCAAGTGGTCATAGATGTCATTGAAATAGGCTTTCTGCTCCGCAGGTATATGTAAACGTTCAGAATTAATAATTCGATATAGCAGATCACGCATAGGAAGAATGGTTTTTCTAAGCTTTAATAAATCACTTCGGATATCAAAAACATCATTCATTAGTAAAGCAATTGATTTTTTGGCATCTCTGCTTTCAATTTCATTTAATTTATCCTCAATTTCATACACAATTGGAAAGTAATCATCCACTAATTGGTCTAGAACCGCATAGGCAATATAGGATACTCCTTTATTAAATCCACTAGGATGCTGTAAAAGGCGTTGTCGCACTGTTTCAATACTGAGTACCGGTTTAAAGTGAAAGGTCACTAGATAATTTTCCCCAATAAATACGTCTACTTCTTCAACATCTAACGTGTTGCTATTTAAATAATGAAGAACTAAAAAGCTGTAACCCTCATAATAATCAAGTTTAGGACGTTGTAATAAATGAAGACAATCTTCGATAGCTAAAGGGTGAAAGTGGAAAAACGTCTCTAACACTTTTGCTTCCTCTTCAGATGGAGAGGCAAGATCTACCCAGAACCACTTAATTGAAGGGTCAGATAAGTGATCAAGGGGTACATCTTCTTTAACCTGTAAGTCTTGTGTAATAGCGATTGTTCGAATCATGATGCTGCTCCTCCAAGTGATTAATGCTTCTCTATTGTATAGTATGTTACATAAAATAAACGATTAATCCGACTGTTAACAAGACAATAAAATCTTTCTGATATTTTCTTTTCTTCTCTTCATCTGTATCTTTATTTTCCCCAAAATATTTATCTATAAAAATAATAAAACAAAGGAGGAGGAAACTAAGGATGATATCCAGTATTAAGAAATGAAAGAAATGATCTGTAGTAGTCAAAGACATAGTAATTCTCCTTATTTCTCACCTTTAAGCGAGGGGATAATAAAGAAAGGATTTGTTTTTTATTGTTTTCTTTATCCTAATGTTTAACATTAAAACATACAAAACAACTTATTATATACCAAAATGTTCTATATGTCCTAGCTTATTGGAAGAAAGAGGATTATTAATCTTAAAAACAAGAACGTCTAAGAATAATATAAGTTAATAAGGTGAGACGGAGAGGAAAGAATAAATCGTAACTATATATACTAAAAGACATAGTAGTGGGAGATTTTTATGAAATACGCACAAATTTTTATTGATAATCGAATTCGAAATGCCACGTTGATTGTATTGCTTATTTGTATGAGTATAGCTTGGCTATTTGATAGCGATTACTGGTACAATATAGCTGCTCTTATGGTTTCAGTATCTTTTATCTTACATGGTGTAAATGATTATATCGTCGGAAAGAACAAAACACGGGGAACTGGTATTATACTATTGAGTGTTCTTTTTACTCTATATAATTTACTAAGAATCTTTTTTTTATGATGAAAATAAGAATCTTACACTTGCAAGGAACGAGGAGTTTTTATGTTTAAGAAAATAGTAAAATGTTATGATTACAAATTTATTGTAGCCTTAATTGTTCTAAGCCTTATCGGTTTAGTCATGGTTTACAGTGCTAGTATGGTAACGGCTGTTAGTCGTTACGGTGTTGAAGGGGATTATTTTTATCAAAAGCAAAAACTTGCCCTTATAGCAGGCTTCTTCTTTTTCTGTGTTTCTGCTTTTATTCCCTATAAAATTTATGGAGAAAAAAAAGTGTTGAAAATTTTATTAGTAACAGTAATTACGCTTCTTGCTTTGGTTCTTATTTTTGGCCATACCGCCGGGAATGCACAAAGTTGGCTTATACTGGGGCCGATTAGAATACAACCACTAGAATTTACGAAACTAACAATTATTGTATATCTATCGGCTGTTTTTGCAAATAAACAAGAGTATATAAACGATTTAAAGCGTGCTATTATTCCACCTATCCTTATTGTGTTTTTTATTTGTTTCTTAATTGCTTTACAACCTGATTACGGTGGAATTCTCCTTATTTTAGGAACTGTTGCAGCGATTGTTTTATGTTCAGGGATCTCTAGAAAATCCATGCTAAAGATTGCTCTGTTAGGAGTAGTAGGAATATTTGTTATGCTCATCGTTTTATTAGTAACAGGACAAATGGCTACCGTTTTTTCTCCTGTTCGTTTAGCTCGTTTTACTGGGTTTCTCCATCCATTTGCGAATCAGCAAGGAGATGGGTACCAATTGGTTAACTCCTACCTAGCTATAGGAACTGGGGGACTATCAGGTGAAGGGTTAGGCCAAGGCATTCAAAAGGCTGGTTATCTACCTGAGTCTCATACAGATTTTATTATGGCAGTTATTGCTGAAGAGTTAGGTTTTTGGGGAGTGTTACTTGTATTAGGGTTACTATTTTTCATTATTTTGCAAGGCTTAAAAATTGCTAAAAGATGCAACGATCCTTTTGGTTCCTTATTAGCTATCGGTATTTCCGTTATGATTGGCATTCAAGCATTTGTTAACCTAGGAGCAGTAACGGGACTTCTTCCTATCACAGGTGTAACGTTACCTTTTGTAAGTTATGGTGGTTCTTCTCTTACATTGCTTATGTTTGCTGTAGGAGTACTAGCAAATATATCCATGTTTAATAAATTCGAAAAGAAATACAAACACAAAGTAACAGATCCAAGGGAACTAAAAAGTGTCTAATGATTTACATGAATGACATTTCTATGAAAATTATTGAGAAAAAAATAAAATTATAAATAAAAGACACTGGTTAAGAGCCAGTGTCTTTTATTTATGAAAGGAGGTTAAGTTTGTAGTATTGCTAAAGGAATACAAAGATCTATTAGAAATCCTCTTATGTACCATTCAGATACTTTCCTAAAAATCTTTATGTAGAAGATAAAAATTATTCCCTTCGAAAAAATTGCAAGGCGCTATAAACGATCCATAGAAAACAGGCCACCATAACTTGTTTTTCTAGGCAAAGAATAATTGTCCATAGTATCACTAAAGTTAAAATAGGAATAGATAGCTTTCTTATCATTCACACCTTTCCTTTCTTCATTATTCTCCTATCTATATTCATGAAAACGTAGTGAATTGCCTTTTTTGTGCAAAAAAAGACGCCTATTATGGCGCCTATATCCAATGAAATAGTTTGGAAAAGGGGAAAGATGTTTTAACATGATCTTATTTGGTCCTTACCCTTTTTAAAAGAAAAAAAACAATTGATATACAGAGCTCTAGTTACCATAATTACAATTATTGGAAGCAACATGATAAAAGGCTCTATTTCTTCTATGATAAGGAGCTTTTTATTTGTGAATCTATACTTTTAGAAATAGGGAGAAGTATACGTGATATTGAACGATACATTCCTAATCTATAACTAATTACATTTAAGTTCAAAAGCATTCCGAGTAGAGAAAAAAGGAAAAAACCATTTAATAATTTTTTTGAAATAGGACTATGAGAAATTATCTTTTTTTACTATAATCTATCTGTATGATGGTACTATGCAATTTTTCCACTTAATCGATGTAATGCAGATCATTTTTTAATCTTTATTTTTATGATTACATCTAAACCAAATTAAATATAAACTGAAGGAGCGTAAATAACCCTTGGTATTCACAATTATTTATGAATTTTTATCCTCGCTACTAATAAAGCCTGAATCAAAAATTAAAAAACGCGTTAGTTAGTCTAACAATTCATATAGGAAAGATAAAGCTCATCAACTTAAGTTGATGGGCTTTTTTATTTATTTCATACCATGTTACCCCCACCATCTTCTTCTCTTTCTGCTAGTATGGCGTAGAAACATTTTTGTTCAGTTTTACATAATAGTTCGGTATGTGGTTAAAATATCCAAAAAAGCACTGGAAGTATGTCTTTATCCTTTAAAAATCCAAACATAAGAAAGAATCGATACCTTGATGCTACAAACCAATGTATTCATTAGAACATATACGGGATTCACCATGAACGAATCTTAACATCATTAAACAGGAAATAGTTCAGATTTCGTCGTTCGTCAAGTGAAAGTGGGTAGAAGTTGTGGTGTTAAAGGATTCATTTTTTATGCGTTCAAACAAAGACCTCGAAGAAGGTGACAATAATGAAACGTAAAGGGGCTTTTCTTTTACTGCTGATGACGATGATGGTCTTGCTCACCAGTTGTTGGAGTAAAAAAGAGTTAACGGACCTTGCCATCGTGGCAGCTATGGGTATCGATAAAACGAAAGATGGGAGATATCATCTAACACTCCAAATTATTAATCCAGGGAACGTGGCTGGTATACAAGGAGGGGGAGGCGGTACTCAAAGCCCTCCTATTACCATTTACTCGGCTTCCGGTGATAATATAGTCGAAGCAAGTAGACGGGCTTCAGGCAGCATTTCTCGACGATTGTATTATGCTCATACAAACTTGCTCGTAGTTGGAGAAAAAATGGCCAGAGAAGAAGGGCTTGATACCTTAATCGATGCCCTAGATCGGGATCCAGAATTTCGAAATACTTCCACTATTGTGATTGCGCATCATTCGTCCGCAGCTGATCTTGTTAAAACGTTAACACCAGTTGATAAGATCCCTGCCAATAAAGTACTAAAAACTTTAGAATTTACGGAAAGAAAATGGGGAGAGAATGTAAAAACATCGCTCCAAGAGGTGATGAAAAGTCTTGAATCTCCTGGAAGAGGAACCGTCGTATCAGGATTTCGCCTAGTTGGGAATCCTCAGCAAGCACAAAAGCTGGATAACCTTCAAGAAAGTGCACCTGCAGCAACGCTTCAAGCTTCCGGAATTGCTGTCTTAAAACAAGGAAAGTTAGTGGATTGGCTGTATGGAAAACCAGCCAGAGGAACAGTATGGATTCTCGACAAAATCCAAGGAACGGATATTAATATTAATTGGGAAGGGAAAAAAGAAGCGATTGCCTATCAAACTGTACGCCAAAAAACAAGTGTGTCTGCCCAAGTGAAGAATGGTCACCCTCATATTTCTGTTCATACGCGTGTTGAAGGAGATCTCGGTGAAATGGAGGTACCTGTTGATATAACTAATCCAAAGGTCATCACAAAAATCGAACAATCTGTGAGGAAAGAAGTTAAAAAAGAGTTGAAGAAAGCTATTGAACGTGCGCAAAAAAACAAAACAGATATCTTGGGATTTGGCGAAGTAGTTCATCGTACTAGACCAAATCAATTTAAGAAATTAAAAAAGGAATGGAACGATGTGTACTTTCCAAAGTTAGATGTAGATATTACAGTGGAAGCCTATATACGTCGCGCTGGCTTACGAAACAAGTCATTTCTTTCAGGGATAAAAGAGAATCAAAAGTGATAAAAGGGACGTTCCTGTATGTTGAGCGTTCTTTTTTATCTATTTATTCACTCATATCAAAGAAGATTTCTATATAGAAAAAATAGATGATAAATTATTAAGATAAGAGATGGAAGTATAACTTGAGCAACTAGGTTATCTAGTTTGCTTTCTATAAAATGGGAGATAATGATGATAAGAATTTCTAATTATGGTGCTGTAGGGTGGGGCCTTTTTGCAGTATTAAGAGAGTATAACTAATTGTTTAACTAAGTTCTATAGGTAGTTTTTTTACTTTACCTGCCTTATGGTCTTAAAGGAGTATGTGTTTATGTATATAGTGAATAACCATCTTGTGATTATTGGTTGGAATGAACGAGTCAAGAATCTTCTTTCTTGTTTTGGCGAGTCTTTATCTCTAACTAAGATTGTTTTGATTGATAGCACACTGGAAGAAACTCACTTGTTACCCGACCATATTTATTTTATTAAAGGAGATCCCCAAGATCCCAAAACATTAGTAAAAGCGAATATTCAACATGCCGAAAAAATACTTATAACAGCCGATCCAGACCAAACAGAGGAACATGCTGATATAAATTCAATTTTATCTCTTATTGCTTGTAAGGGAATAAAGTCTTCTATTTACAGTATTGTTGAAATTCTAACATCTAAACACAGTGTCAATGCAAAGCATGCTGGTGCTGATCAAATCATTTACAGAAGCATGCCAATCAGTAATCTTATGTACGATAAATTGTTCAGTAAAGAAATGCTTAATTAAACTGATGTAATGTCGGTTATCCTAAATGTCATCTGTTTTTATTAACACAAAATGAATAATCGAATTAAAACCCCTTTTCATACATTTGAAAAGGGGTTTGCTTTTTTATTTCTTAAATTTATAAGGCAATGTTGTCACAATGACATTTTTTCGATAAAGAAGATGTGCCCTTAATAATAAGCTTGATTGGTTATGCAACGCGTTATGCCAGCTTTTTCTTGTGATAAATTGCGGAATCAAAACGGTGACAGCCATATGGCTATCATCTGCTCGCTCCTCTACACGATCAATAAAGCGTAAAAGAGGTCCAACTAAGCTTCGATATTGTGAGTAGAATGTAACTAAGCGTATATCAGGATATCGTTCGTTCCATATCTCTTCCATTCTCTTTTCACTTTCACGGTCAAATGCCACATGAACCGCAATCACGGTGTCTCCAATAATTTTTGCATAGTTAATTGAATTCTCCACAGCCCTTGTTAAGCCTGCAACCGGTATAATGACTACATTTCCTTCTAATGCTAGTGCTTCTTTATCTCCTGGTTTGATACGAAGTTGCTTTCCTACCTCTACATAATGGTTCTTAATACGGTGGAACAGATAGACGATAAGAGGTAAGAAGATTAAAACAGCCCATACTTGGGAGAATTTTGTTGTAAAGAAAATAATCAGTACAGTGAAGCTAATAAAAGCTCCTATAAAATTAGTCACTAATTTCCCATGCCAGCCAGCTGGCTTTTCTCTTAGCCATTTTACAATCATGCCCGTTTGAGATAGCGTAAATGGAATGAATACGCCAACCGCATATAGAGGAATTAACCGTTCTGTATCACCTTGAAATGCTATGATAAGCATAATAGAGGCAATTCCAAGTGTCACAATCCCATTTGAATAGCCTAAACGATCACCACGTATCGTAAACATACGAGGAATATACTTATCTACAGCTAAATTAACAGCCAGTAAAGGAAAGGCTGAAAAGCCTGTATTGGCAGCCAATACTAAAATTA
>Ga0209795_10002385_pt1 | contig 10419 bp, 9 predicted proteins | sample AgamicOrMarz_FD_187166 | JGI IMG/M metagenome (GOLD analysis project Ga0209795, IMG submission 187166) | Agave microbial communities from Guanajuato, Mexico - Or.Ma.rz (SPAdes) (version 2) | ecosystem: Host-associated > Plants > Phyllosphere > Phylloplane/Leaf | place: Guanajuato, Mexico...
AATTGTTTAAAACAATATATAGATTTCTAGTTCTACTTTTCGTTTCTCTGATTTTATTTGCAGTTTACTTTTTTGTAGCTTTCCCCTCATCTATTTTTACATAGACTGGCATCTTATTTGCGATTCTCCTCTCTATCTATTTGCAGCTTGAACTTCTCTATTTTTCACTACAGTCGTTCTACTGAAGCTTTACCAACTCTATTTGCTATAACAAAAAATGGTGCCCTAAAAATAGGACACCACCTTAAATTAAACTAATTGCGAAAATGCGTATTCAGTAGCTGCAATCGTTTTTTGAATATCTTCGTCTGTATGTGAAGTTGATAGGAATAAACCTTCAAATTGTGATGGTGGTAAGAAGACACCTTGTTCAGCCATTAGTTGATAGTATTTAGCAAACATTTCTAAATTAGATGTTTTTGCTGTTTCGTAATTTTCAACTTTTTCGTTTGTGAAGAAGAATCCAACCATTGAACCTGCACGATTAATACAATGTGGAATATTGTATTTTTCAGCTGCAGCTTTATAACCAGCTTCTAGCAAATCAGCTTTTCGGTTAAATTCTACATAATCTTCTTTCGATAGCTGACTTAATGTTTCGTAACCAGCCGTCATCGCTAAAGGATTTCCTGAAAGAGTTCCAGCTTGATAAATTGGGCCACTTGGAGCAATTTGATTCATGATTTCAGCTTTACCACCATATGCACCTACTGGTAAACCTCCACCGATCACTTTTCCTAAGCAAGTGATATCAGGCGTTACACCAAAATGACCTTGAGCACAATTATATCCTACACGGAAGCCAGTCATAACTTCATCAAAAATCAATAATGTACCATATTGAGTCGTAATTTCTCTTAAGCCTTCTAAGAAACCTTCAACTGGTGGAACAACACCCATATTACCTGCAACCGGCTCAACAATAACCGCTGCTAAGTCATCTCCATATTGTTCAAAAGCATATCTTATACTTTCTAAATCATTATAAGGAACAGTGATTGTATTTGATGCAACACCTTCAGGTACACCAGGACTATCTGGTAATCCAAGTGTAGCTACACCAGAACCAGCTTTAATTAATAAGGAATCACCATGTCCGTGATAGCATCCTTCAAATTTTAAGATTTTGTTTCGACCAGTAAATCCGCGAGCAAGACGTAAAGCACTCATTGTCGCTTCTGTTCCTGAGTTAACCATTCGAACAACTTCAATCGAAGGCACTCTTTCGATCACAAGTTTAGCTAATTCTGTTTCTTTTAATGTTGGTGCTCCAAAGCTAGTTCCAGTTTCTGCTGTTCGCTTTAAGCCTTCAACTACACGCTCATTTGAGTGACCTAAAATTAGAGGTCCCCAAGATAATACATAATCAATATACTCATTTCCGTCTATGTCATATATTTTAGAACCTTTTCCATGACTCATAAAAATTGGTGACATATTAACACTCTTAAATGCACGTACCGGACTATTTACTCCACCAGGAAGTACTTGTTTTGCTTCTTCAAAAGCTTCAATTGACTTGTTATATGATCTCATTTATAATTACTTCCCTTCTGATAACCATCTGCAAGCATCTTTAGCATGATAAGTCATAATCATATCTGCACCAGCACGTTTCATACTAATTAATTTTTCCATTACTACCTTTTCTTCTTCAATCCAACCATTCAATGCAGCAGCTTTAACCATTGCATATTCACCACTAACATTATAAGCAACGATTGGATGGTAATAGTTATTTCTGATATCACGAATGATATCTAAGTATGAAAGAGCTGGTTTAATGATTAAGAAATCTGCACCTTCAACTGTATCTGATTCTGCTTCACGGAACGCTTCCAAGCGATTTGCAGGGTCCATTTGATAAGCCTTACGATCACCTTGTCCAGGAGCACTTTGCGCTGCCTCACGGAATGGTCCGTAAAATGCTGAAGCATATTTTACTGCATATGACATAATTGGAATATTATCAAATCCAGCTTCATCTAAAGCATGGCGAATTGTTGCTACAAATCCATCCATCATATTTGAAGGAGCAATAATATCTGCGCCAGCCTGTGCTTGACTTACTGCTGTTTTTGCTAATAGTATTAACGATTCATCATTATTAACATACCCATCTTCTAAAACTCCACAATGTCCATGATCTGTATACTCACATAAACATGTATCTGCAATAACAATCATTTCAGGATATTGTTCTTTCGTTTGTGAAATCGCACGTTGAACGATTCCAGTTGCACAGTACGCTTCAGAACCTACTGCGTCTTTAACATCAGGAATACCAAAGAATATGACAGATTTTATACCTAATGATACAATTTCATCCATTTCTTTTTTTAATTCATCTAACGAAAATTGAAATACACCTGGCATTGAACTAATAGGATTTTTTACCCCTTGTCCCTCAACAACAAAAAGTGGATAAATAAAATCTTCTTTATGTAAATGAGTCTCTCTAACCATAGAGCGTAATGCTTGTGTACTTCTTAAACGACGGTGACGATCAAACGGAATAGAATAAGTCATTTTTTTCTCCTTCTTTTTAAAGACGATCTGATTAATCAATATCATCTACTATTTTTTTAATTAAAGCCTCTGTTGTAAATTTACTAGGAACAATAATATTATTCAAACCTTTTTCTCTAGCTTTTTGTGCGGTTACTTCACCGATACAAGCAATTTGAATGCTTTTTAAATCTTCCATACTAATTGCATTTCCAATCAAAAAGCAAAACTGTTCAACACTAAATGGATTCAAAAATGTAATCACATCTAGCTTATTATTTATTAATAAATTTAACAGTTCATTTTTTATACCTAGATTTGCAATGGTCTCATAAACGGTTAATAAATTAACTATATGACCATTTTCTCCTAGTATTTTTGGTACGTTATCACTCGCTAAAGAGCCACGTAAAAATAAAAATTTTGTTCCTTTTTCTACTATGTAACTTAACTCAGAAGCAAATGTTTTACCAGTAAATTGACTTGGAAGGAACGCTACTTCAAATCCTTCTTCAACTAATCGGTTCTTTGTTTTTTCTCCGACAGCACCAATTTTTTTTTGAAGAATTTTTTGTTTAAGATCCTTTGTAATATTTTGCACAAAGTAATTTACTGAATTAACACTAGTAAATAACATCCATTCTGTATCAAGAACTAATTTTTCCAATTCATTAATTGAAATATCACTTTTAACTATTTTTTGAAGTGGAAGATTAATAGGACATCCACCAAACTGATGAATTAATTGATTGAATTCATCAGTTTGGTGCACTGCCCTTGTTACTAATATTTTCATTCCATTTAAGGAATTATTCATCCGCAGCCTCTTTTACGGAATCAATAATATCCTTTGCCCCACGTTCAATTAATAGATTTGCAGCTTTTTCTCCAATTTCAGTAGGATCAGTACCTTTAACAGTTTCTTTTAAGATAATTGTTCCATCTGGTTTAGCTACTAATGCAGTTAACGAGATTTCATCTTTGTCATCGATCGTTGCAAATCCAGCAATCGGAACTTGGCAACCACCTTCCATTTTATGAAGAAATACACGTTCAGCTTCTACAGTTGTATATGTTAATTCATCATTTAGTCTATTTAGTAATTCACGGATTTCTGTATCATTTTCACGACATTCGATAGCAAGTGAACCTTGACCTACTGCTGGTACGCAGATTGCTTCGTCAATGTATTCAGTTATACTTTCTTCAGCCCAACCCATTCTTGTTAAACCAGCTGCTGCAAGAATAATCGCATCGTATTCATTATCCTTAAGCTTTTGAATACGTGTATCGATATTTCCACGAATCCATTTGATTTGTAGATCTGGACGAACTGCTTTAATTTGTGCACTTCTTCTTAAACTACTTGTACCGACAATTGATCCTTCTTCAAGTTCCATTAATCCTTTTCCACTATTTGAAAGTAGTGCATCTCTAGGATCAACACGTTTTGGAGTACATCCAATCATTAAACCTTCAGGTAAAATAGCTGGCATATCCTTCATACTATGTACAGCTAAATCAATTTCACTCGTTAACATTGCATGTTCAATTTCTTTAACGAATAAACCTTTTCCTCCAACCTTTGAAAGGGTTACATCAAGAATTACATCACCTTTTGTAACGATTTCCTTTAACTCAAATTCATAATCGGGTGCTACTTCTTTTAGTTTCTCTACAAACCATTTCGTTTGTGTTAATGCTAGTTTACTTCTTCTTGTACCAACTATAATTTTACGCATTGTTACATCTCCTTACGTACTCCATAAATGAAACTTTGAATATAGATTTGAAACAACATAATTTCCGAACAAAACTAAGAAGCAACAGATGTTAAATATGCAAAGAGATTTGCCATAGAAACGGTTGCTTACCTTTAAATACATAAATGTACTATACATGATTAAAACGAAAAATGAGCCTATTACTTTCATATCATACCAAACAAATGTGTGTAATCGAATACTTGCCCAAATAACACCTAAAATAAGAGAAGTTAGCATTAGTGGAACTCCAAATAAGTTAAATGTAATAAACATTTTTTCCAACTTACCTAAACTCCCCAATTTCTTTAAATGTGTAGACCATTTCTTCTTTTTTAATAAAACATATTGAAAAATGTACATAACCGAAAAAATAAAGGACAGGGTAAATGCACCGTATGCTAAGAAAGCAAGTCCAATATGGATATATAATAACTCCGATTTTAACTGATCGACTAATGTAGCTGTTTTACCCGCCTTCGGAATTAAAATTGATAATGAAAATACTAAAAATGAAACAACATTTGTAAAGAAAACTAAGTACTCTAGTTTTACTACCCAATTAATAAACAATGATAGTGATATGATAATCCATACATAAATATATAGCCCTTCTCTGGAAGTAAAAAAGGAATATAAACTGTATTGGCTAATGGTGTAAATCATTAAAACAGAAGAAAACACCCAAACAATTGCTAGCAAATAAAATGCTACCCGACTTGCCATCCTATTTGTATCTATAAAATCTATAAAAGAAAAAACGATACTCCATGCAAACAATAAGATTAATAAGTGATAGATAAAACTACTTTCCAAAAGCGCCACTAGCTAAACCTCATAAAAAACCTAAGTTTTGTTTTAAAGAAATAGTCTCTTTTTCTTGATTAGTTTGCATGTGTTTTTCATCTTTAGATTCTTGTAAAAGTTCATCTAGACTAAATATTTCTTTAAAAAGGGCAATTTGTGCTTCTGAGTGTTTAGATGTACCCATTTCTTTTGCTTTCATAATTGGATCTCGTAAAAGTTGATTTACGATACTTTTTGTGTGCTTTTGGATAATTTTTAAATCTCTTTCAGATAAATGGGGAAGTTTTCTTTCTAGACTACTCATTGTATCTGCTTGAATATCTAACGCCTTTTCACGTAATGCAGAGATTACTGGAACAACACCTAGCATTGATAACCAAGATTGAAAAATATCAATTTCTTCAGTTATTGCCTTCTTAATTTTTACTGCCTCACGTTCACGTTCTGCTAAATTCTCTGCAACAATTCCTTGAAGATCATCAATATCATACAAGAATGCACTATCAATATGATGAATAGATGGTTCAATATCTCTTGGAACAGCGATATCAACTAAGAATAGTGGGTTACCTTTTCTTGATTTTTCAATTCGACGAATCATTTTTTCTGTAATAACATATTCTTTTGAACCAGTTGAACTAATAACGATATCTGCTTCTTTCAAAGCATTTTCAAGTGATTCTAATCCTTTTCCGATTCCGTTAAATTGGTCTGCAAGTCTAACAGCATTTTCAACAGTTCGGTTAATAACTGTAACTTTTCCTACTCCTTGAGAATACAAGTTTTGTAAAGCTAAGTTACTCATTTTTCCTGCTCCAACAATCAGTACATTGCAGCCTTTTAAATTGCTAAAAATCTTTTTTGATAGCTCTACGGCAGCATAACTTACAGAAACAGCATTTTCACCGATTCCAGTTTCTGAGTGAACTTTTTTTGCAAATGTAATTGCTTGCTTAAATAATTGATTAAAAATCGTACCAATTACATGATTCTCTTGAGCAAGTAAATAACTATCTTTTACTTGTCCAAGAATCTGAGTCTCACCAATTACCATTGAATCTAAACCACTTGCTACAGTGAATAAATGGTTGATTGCATCATTTCCAGTTTTAATGATTAGATATGGTGATAATTCCTCGTCTTTTAAGTCAAAACGTTGTAATAAAAAGCGTTTCATATAATATTGACCAGTATGAACTTGATCGACAACTGCATAAATCTCCGTACGATTACAAGTAGAAACAATAATGTTTTCTAAAATGCTTTTTTCTTTTTTTAATGAGTTCATTGCGTCCTGTAGTTCATTTGGAGCAAACGCTACTCTTTCTCGCACTTCAACCGGGGCAGTTTTATAATTAATCCCTATTGTAATGATGTGCATGCCCTAAAGCCCCCCTAAAAAACTTTATACAAACTTGTGTTTGTGTTTTATATCTATCTTTACTTAGCAAAATATCATATCTATGTTCTACATCAATATGCTATCATAAATGTAATATTTTGTAGAATTTTTAATCCGATTTATACTATTTAATGTACACAAATTTTATTATACAATAATTTTAAAATAAAAGTGATTACAAATAATGTTAAACAGGAGTTGCTATGAAAAAAAATCGATTATTTATTGGAATCCTATTAATTGGCTTTGGCATTTATTATCTTATATCAAAATGGCAAGTTCCAGCTTTACATATTTTCACATTTTGGACGACTCCGATCTTGATAACTGGTATCGCACTTCTCGTTCAAGCCTTTAAAGGAAGAGAAATTCATTATGTATTTCCAGGAATTGTCGTTCTTGGATTTGGAATTCATTTTTATGCCATCGAACATTTTCAAAATTGGCCAAACCATTGGTCCGTTCTTACACTCATCATTTCAATCGGAATGTTACTGCAATCTCGAAAAGGAAAAGGTGAGCTATTACCTGGTTTACTATTATTTATTATGTCTTTATTTTTCCTTTTTAATGAAAAGCTTGCAACAATGCTTAGTTCGCTCCAATCACAAGTCTCTTATTTCCAGAACTATTGGCCAATATTGATTGCTGTTATCGGTTTATATCTTCTATTTTCTAAAAAATAAACATACTTTTTTATACATAACTAGCAGTTTTAAAAGGAGGAACATCTTTGTTATACTTCCTTGCACTATGGAAAAAATTTGGATCATTTAATTATGTATCAATTTTAATTCTATTTATTCTAATTGTTTCTTTTGGTTCAATAACTATACATATTTTAGAACCACAAATCTTTCCTACTTTATTCGATGGTTTGTGGTGGACAATGACTACCTTGACGACAGTAGGCTACGGAGATTTCTTTCCAAAAACTGTTGCGGGAAAATGCTTAGGAATGTTTTTATTTATATTTGGAGTCGGTATTATAGGTTTACTAGTATCTAAAACTGTTGATTCCTTTTCAAAATATCATCGTTTAAAGTTGGAGGGAAGAATTGTGTATAAGGATCATGATCACTTTATTTATATTGGTTGGTCTAAAAAAACAAGAGATGCGATTGAGGAACTATTCGATTCTTCACCGATGCAAAAATTGTATTAATTGAAAATCTAGAAACATCGCCTTACGAGCATCCTCAAGTTCATTTTATTAAGGAGACCCTTCAATCGAAAACACCTTACTAAATGCAAATATATTTGGGGCAAAACGGGTATGTATATTTGCAGATTCTACAATAGAAGATAGTGTTTTAAAAGATGGAAAAACGCTATTAATCGCTTCTGCAGTCGAATCACTATCAACTATGAAAAAAATGCCTATCCATACAATTGTCGAAATATCGAAAGAAAGCCATATCGTTAATTTTAAGCATGTAAATGTCGATGATTTTGTATTATCATATGAATCTGTTTCACGTCTAATTGCTAAGACAACTTTACATCCTGGAACTCCAACAATATTTAGACACTTTTTAAATACAAAGTTTGATGGAAGTAATATACATGTAATAGTGCCTAATAAAGAATGGAAAACTTATGAAGATGCCTTTCTACAATTATTTGAAAAAGGTGCAACTTTGTTAGCGATCAATGAACAGTTAAATATTCCAAAGCTAAAAGAGTGTAAATTGAATTCAACTGATCGTTTGTATATTTATTGCGAAGTAAGTTTATTAAAAAGATAACTAAAAAAGCTTTATCAATAAAATAAAACAGGGGTCTCGCTTTTCGCGTGACGAGACCTGAACAAAAAAATGCTGGTGGCCTATTAGCCACCAGCGTTTTTTATTTACACATACGATCAATTACTGACCATGCTTTTTCTTTACCCATACCAGTTTCAGATGAGAATAAAATTAATTCATCCCCCTCTTCAATCTGTAACTTTTCACGAACTACTTTTGCATGTTTATCCCATTTTCCTTTAGGGATTTTATCTGCTTTTGTAGCTACTATAATGACTGGGATTTGGTAATGCTTTAGGAAATCATACATCATTACATCATCTTCTGTTGGTGAATGACGTAAATCTACTAATAATATAACAGCTCTTAATTGCTCACGAGTTGTAATATATGTTTCAATCATTTTACCCCATGCTTCTCGTTCCTTTTTGGAAACTTTGGCATAACCATAACCTGGCACGTCAACGTAGAAAAGCTGTTCATTAATTAGAAAGAAATTTAATGTTTGAGTTTTTCCAGGTTTTGATGATGTTCGGGCTAATGCTTTACGATTTAACATTTTATTTATAAATGAAGATTTCCCAACATTTGAACGACCTGCCAAAGCGATTTCAGGAAATTGTGTATCTGGATATTGATTTGGTCGGACTGCACTAATGACAATATCCGCTGTTGTTACTTTCATTTTTTCACTCCTACTATTGCATGCGCTAGCACTTCATCTAAATGGGAAACAGGTATAACAGTTAAACCTTCTTTCACCATTGGTGGTACATCTTCTAAATCTTTTTCGTTTTCTTTTGGTATGATAACAGTCGTTAAACCTGCACGATGCGCACTAAGCATTTTTTCTTTTAACCCACCAATTGGTAATACGCGACCACGTAGTGTGATTTCACCAGTCATCCCAACCTCTTTACGGATTGGTTTATTTGTTAATGCCGAAATCAATGCAGTTGCCATCGTTATACCTGCTGAAGGGCCATCTTTTGGAACCGCACCTTCTGGAACATGAATATGAATATCATATTTCTCGTGGAAATTTTGGTCAATATTCAGCTCCTCTGCTTTTGAGCGTATATAGCTAAATGCAGCCTGTGCTGACTCCTTCATTACATCCCCTAGCTTACCAGTTAAAGTTAGCTTACCCTTTCCAGGATATAGTGATACTTCAATAGAAAGTGTGTCTCCACCAAATGCAGTATACGCTAAACCAGTAGCTACACCTATTTGGTCTTCACTTTCCATTTGACCATAAGAGAATGTTTTCTTACCTAAAAATTCTTCAATATTTTTATCAGTAAATATTATTTTTTGTCTTTCGTTTGAAACAATCAACTTAGCAGCTTTTCTACATAGTGTCGCTAGAACTCGCTCTAATGATCTTACTCCTGCTTCACGTGTATAATGACGAATAATTGCACTCAATGCACTTTCACGAATTTGTACAGTAGATTTATTTAAGCCATGCTCTGCTAATTTTTTAGGGAATAAATGCTTTTTAGCTATATTAACTTTTTCAAGTTCAGTATATCCAGTTAAAGTAATAATCTCCATTCGATCACGTAATGGACCTGGAATAGTTGATAAATCATTTGCAGTAGCTACAAATAAAACTTGAGATAAATCGAATGGCTCTTCGATGTAATGATCACTAAATGTATGATTTTGTTCAGGGTCCAAAACTTCTAACATCGCTGATGCTGGATCTCCTCTAAAATCGCTCGACATTTTATCAATTTCATCAAGTAAGAATACAGGGTTATTTGTTCCTGCTTTCTTCATACCTTGGATTATTCGACCTGGCATTGCTCCGATGTATGTTCTTCTATGTCCTCTTATTTCTGATTCATCTCTTACGCCACCTAGAGAAACCCGTACAAAGTTTCTAGACAAAGCGTTTGCGATTGATTTCGCTAAAGATGTTTTACCAACTCCAGGAGGACCAGCTAAACATAAAATTGGACCACGTAATGAATTCGTAAGTTGTTGAACAGCTAGATATTCTAATATTCTTTCTTTTACTTTTTCAAGACCTTCGTGTTCATTATTCAGTATCTTTTCGGAACGATGTATATCCAATGTGTCTTCAGTTTGCTTAGACCATGGTAGAGCTACCATCCAATCTAAATATGTACGAACTACACCTGCTTCTGCAGCATTAGGAGGTAGTTTCTCATATCTAGCTAAC
>Ga0209795_10002388_pt1 | contig 10412 bp, 10 predicted proteins | sample AgamicOrMarz_FD_187166 | JGI IMG/M metagenome (GOLD analysis project Ga0209795, IMG submission 187166) | Agave microbial communities from Guanajuato, Mexico - Or.Ma.rz (SPAdes) (version 2) | ecosystem: Host-associated > Plants > Phyllosphere > Phylloplane/Leaf | place: Guanajuato, Mexico...
TGCTGAATACCTGTATAGGCATTCATAAATTCCTCTGAAGTAATAACAAGATCATTAAGATAACTAACGGATTCAAAACTATTATTATTTTTCATCTTTTTTTTACCTCCATTGAGCCAAATCTAGTGGGAGACGCTTTATTCGCTTTATGGATTTTCTCGTAGATTTTTAGGTCTTCTTGATTGCTACTCGTATTTAAGCCTAGTTTTTCTTCTAGCTGTTGCAATTGTTTTGGAATATCAACTTTGATTTGTTTTAGTTTTGGTTTTTTTCTGACAAGATCGATTTGTATGTCTTGCATAAGCTTGTATAAGCTATGAAGATCAGCAAACTTCCCTAATCTTTGTCGATCTGAATCTGCGATAAGCTTTTTTCTTTCTTGTACTTCTAGATGGACTATCCGTGATAAGTTTTGAGTGTATTCTGGATTTGTTGAGTCGGCTTGAATGACCACTTGTTTATCATTCGGCGAAAGAATATAGACAATGTTAAGATCAAGATCGTCGACTAAAACGGTAACTTTTTTAATTCTTTTTGCTTCTAATACTTTTAATGCGTGAGAATAGTAAGCTAATCCATCAATTTGTACTTGCCCATGATTGATTGTTCTTTCAACAGGCCTACGACAAATAATTTTGGCGTCAGATTCTATTAGAAAAGATGGCTTGATCTGCTCAATTGCATCCTTCCACATTATAATAGGAGTTTTTCCAGTCTGGCTATGAATAGATTGATGATAGGTTCCATTGATCCACTCATTTATGTATTTTTTTACTTGTAGTAGTGAGTAGCCTGCATTCTTCCCAGAATTGTAGAGGCCACGTTCACCAGGATTTGAAAAGGTTGTACCAGATAACTTTTGAATGACTCCTTTGGTCAATGTTGAGAAAAAACGCTCAATATGAGGTTTGTTATTAGGGGTTCCAATTTGTGAGGGTGTGAGTGTAATTTTTAAATGTTCACAAACTCGTGCTAAAGAATTATTCTTAAATTCAATTCCATTATCTGGAATGATGATTGATGCAATACCTCCAGGTAGTCCATGGTTTGGGCGCGTAATCATATCTTTAATAACAGCTAAAGTAGTCATCGCACTTGGTGGGAACATACTTATATATGTACCCACAATCGCACGTGAATATACATCAATAGCACAAGCTAAATATGGTCGCCCGAGTACTTGATGGGTTAATGGATCAATCACAATAATATCTAAATAATGTGTGTCAATTTCAACCATATAAAGTGCAAAGGGGCTAGGACAACTTTTACCAGATGCTTGAAAAGCTTTACGTGCTATACGGCTCCCTTTTTTAATTTTAGTAACTAAATAAGGGTCTAATTTTTCTATGTAACGTTGAACACTTCTTCTACTGGGCAAATATTTTGTTGATATGCCTTGTTCTATCAATTTACCTAATATGTATGCTTGAACATCTTTACTAGTTCTATACTCAGGCTTTAAATAAATTTCATTAATACCCTGAGACATAATTTGATAGATTTCTGGGGGAAATCGAAGTGACTGATTACCTTTATAACTATTACTTAAACTAAGATTATTATGACAACTACTACGGTATTTATTTATCCATCTTGCTACTGTTCTAGGAGAAGGAGGGAGCTGATCATCGAGTTCTGTTGCAATCTCGGCAATAAGCTTTTTTAAGGGAATTAAAGCTGTAGGTTCATATAGTTTGTAAAGAGCAGCCCTTACATATCGTTCTTTACGCTGAATTTCGCTACATTTTTCCGGATTGATGATTAATTTTTCGGGAGCAAAAATGCATTTGATTTCATCGTTTTTATAGTATTGATCAAACGCTTCAGATGACAAGGTGAAGGATTTTCCACCGATAACAGCAGCGTAACGAATTTGTCCATAAGTAACATTAGTGATCTCAAAAACATAGTCCTCTTGATTACTAAAAGTGAAGCGAAAACCTGGCTGAGGAATAAATAATGATGATGGCATTTTAAACTCCTCCTTCTGTATCTAGGGTGATTCTTTTATGAAAAAGTAAATAGTTACCTAATTCACAAGGTAAATCCGATTCTTGAAGTGATCTATATATTGCTTCAATGTTCTGGAAAGTGGTTTCCTTCAGCGCATCCATTGCTTGATCAATTTCTAAAGGTGTCCAGTTTTGTTTATGCCCCCTTTGATAAAGGTATAAAAGATTTTGAAGCTCTTTTGTTGTTGGTAAGCTGAATTGGTCAATAAGCTTAAACAATATCCCCATTTGATTAAGTATCTCAGAGACTTGTTCAAACTTCTGGAGCTCTTCTTGTGCCAGAGCTCTAATAGAGGGTTTCACTTCATGGATCTCAAATGATCCATCGATGTTCTGGACCAGAAAGTCTGGATAGGAAAAACGATTACTTGATAAAGGTATTTTTATAGCCTGAGTACGGAAGCTTTTCACTTGGGTATTTTGTTCAAGGCAGAGTGCTTGAGCCAATTCGAGCTGACTTTCAAGTGGAATTGCTCCACCAGATTTAGTGCTAGGAAATAAGGCTGTTCTGCGGCCAAAACACCCTTGGTAAATTTTTCGTTGGCCGTGGAGTGTTGATGCTAAATTAGGTTTAACCTGAAAAGCTTTTTCTATTTGTTCCCAAATAAATTGATTCAGATTACTTCTTCTGTTTGGTGGGAAAGGGTACATATATGTATCTCCAGTATTCCGTTACATCTCCAAAACTTTTTTAGAGATGAGTGAAATTCTTTGTTGCTTAAAAAATGGCAACAAGACTTGACTGGTGGCTTTATACGGAAGATACTTTGATTGCTCAGGTCTCTGTATTTAATCGTATAGAGCCACCAACGGATCCTTTTAGGGTCCGTTTTTTAATTTAGATATATTTCTAGTTCATATTAATACTCCCTTTACTTTCCAGGTTTGCTAACCAGAGAATAACGTCATTTGTATAGGCAAATTTACCTTTACGATTTTCTATATTAAATGTTGAAAACGGAATTTGTTTTCTAGAAATAGCTTGGCGAAAAGCGGCTGTGGATTTGTAGCCCAATAACTTTGCTAAATCATAACCGCCAATAATTTCACCATATTTTTCTTTTATTTCAGCTACCAATAACTTGGAATATTGATGAGTTTGCATCTTTAGTATCGAATAGTTGCACATAGTCTCTATATTAGAGCTATCAGGTTATGTTACAACACTACATTAAATGCTTTAATTTTATGTAGTGTTGACAAATATAAAATGATCGAAGTTAGAAAAAAAGGAAGAAAACCTAAGCATCTTATCGAAGTTTTAAGAACAATAGTTTGGGTTGAATATGCTAAACAGCAGACTAACAAGAAAGCCTTTTCTGTGGAGACAATGGTTAGGGGAAAATCCACTCAACCCTTAGAAAAGTTAAATAGATGGAATCGGTATGAGAATGGAAAACATACTCCGAGAACTGAATACCTTGATACGGTTGACTTTGTAATACCAGGTTCTAAGGCGATATTTAAGCATGTATTGTGGGACGTACTATCTTCATTTAATCGTACCCAAGATGAAATAAATGAGTTAATTCAAAGATTAGAACCACGAGTAAAATTTGAACTTATCAGTCGAGTAGAAGTGAACCCTATAAAAAGAAAACCTTTTAATGAATATACTGTTGAGTCTTTAATGAAAATTGGGTCAATAGACTGTCTTGTCGTAGCAATATTAATGATTCAAGAATCGATTTTTTTAGGATCAGAAAAACTTCGAGAGCTTGCTTTAGAACTATATGCAGGATTGACAGAAAAAATAGCCCAAAATCCCTTATTCTTTAACATACATCCTGAGTTATTTGATTATATTGATAAAAAATTCAAGCATTACATCTTTTTAGCACCAAACATACGACTTTCTGCAGTAATTTTTTGGCAATCATATAGAGATAATTTATGGTCAGATGAAATGAAGCAAAAGTCTGAAATTCTTGAAGCAAGTAAAAAAATAATTCCTAATAAAGAGACTTCACCTAAAACTCGAATAGAGTCTTTGGAGAAACCTTCATATTTTGACTAAATTGTTTAAATTTCAATTGGTTAATGCTTTATATATTTTGAAAGTTTTTCTAAGTGTGATTTATCTTTAAACATAGATTGAATCAAAACTTTACCCATAATCTTATTGGGGAAAGTTTTGATTTGGAATAATTAAAGTTTATCAATCTTTGTTGTAAGTGTTATATATCGCCAAGCATTTGTTCCATCATTTTTTGCTCTCCAGTTGGTTGCTTTAATGGAGGTTTTCCAATTTTCTGTGCTACTTGAGCAAGAATAGTCGCCAATCCATTTAGAGTTACGAATTTGTGTAAGCACTTCAGTTGTTAAACGATCGGGTGGAGGTAATGGTTGGCCATTTTTTACTGATCCAGCATTTATCTTTACTGAATTATTATCACCTAAGTAAGTAAATTGCCCATTTTGTCTGCGACATAGTCCTTGTAGCTTTCTATAAGGTGATGCTAATTGCTCTACCCACTGCTGATGAATAAAAATAGGGGATGAGTATGTAGATACCCGCATTTCAAATTCATTATCGATCAGGACTGGTTTTGATGAGTCATATGATTGTATATGCCATTCGTTAGTCAACATTTGGTTCACAGAGGTAGATGTACCTGTATCTAGAAATTTTGTTGTACAAGATGCCACGGTCATAACGCATAGAATTATTGGTAAATTTTTAATCTTTAACATCGTTCTAATTCTCTAATATCCTATTTTGGGATATTTTGAATTGTAACTGATATTGAGCCATGCGCTCAATACACGACCCTAGGTATCAAGACCTTATCAAGAAACTTATAGAACTTCGTGAGTCAAGGAATGTGACTCAGGTCGAGCTTGCGCGTCGTTTGAATAAACCCCAATCTTATGTTTCGAAAATTGAAATTTTAGAAAGACGTATAGATGTGATTGAATTAATAGATTGGCTAGAAGTAATGAATACAAATGTTAAAGACTTTTTGAACTTCTACGATTTCTGAATCTTGAAAAGCCTAGGTTATTCTCCTAGGCTTTTATCAGTTAATAGTTTTAGATTGACTCTAATTTATTACCTTGTTCTGTACTATTAATTCTTAATACTGGTTGTATACCATCACTTGTAAAATCATAAACTATGATATCCGGATGATTTTTATCGATCCCTTGACCTATTGCTACACATGCAGCATTTGGAGCAATGACAAGTAAGTGTACTAATGCTATTCCATAGTCGCTTTTAAGTTTTATTAAAAGTTGTTGGATTTGTGCTGTTAGAGCCTTTACATTTTTAGGATGAGGGATACTTTGGCTACCTCTGCATTGTTCTAGGTTCGTAATTTCGATAACTTGTATATTCTTTTCTTCAGCTATTTTTTTTGCTGTTTGCTGTAAAGGTTCTGCAATGGCTGTGGCATGTATACATAACACTACTTCAGATCGTTTTTCTAGATTATCTAAACCAGTAACTTCATTTAGAGGATCAATCATAGTAGTACTAGGCCATTCCCATTTTTGAGTTTCCCTTGATTTAAACATAGGAATAAACTCTCCTTTATTTCCCAATAGTGCTCCTAATCCAATTAAAGCTGGCATAGGACCAAATGCGAATATGGCAGCCTTATGATTGTGGTGTTGAGTTTGCCTTAGAATTGTATGAGCTTCTGTTTCAATACACTGTATGAAAGCTTTATTAAATAGATCAGGATGTGGCATTGAGTATTGGGGAATTAAAGCTCCATTAATTGTGTAATTTAAAGGGTATAAACTATTTGATATCTCCTTTAAATCAGGAGTAGAAGATACAGTTCCATGAACTGGCCATAAAATTGAATATACTCGAATTGGTTCAAAGGCTAGGGCATCTAGTAGTTTTTCAGCATTAGCTTTATGCAATTTTCTCATATTATTTAGGGTGAAAGCATCATATTCTGCTGCCGCTACTTTATCTATTAGGCGATGATGTTTATCACATAGTAGAAGTACATTTTCTGCGTTATTTGAAAGTGCTTCTGAAAGGAAGGGTAATCCTCTTTCTCCATTATCTGATGAGGCAATATTATGTGCGTTATAGGCGTAATTACCTTTTCGTCCTGTTAACTTATCAATATTTAAGAGTTCTCCACACCCTGTAAACATACAACGTCCATGACTATCTAACATTATTTGGTGAATGGTTTTACTCGTAAATGGATTTCCTCTTCCTGTTTTAGTTTCATTACTATAAAAAGTTGTAATGAATTTAGACTTTGCCGATTTATTATTTAGTATAACTGTCGTAAAGTCATAGCTTTCCCAAAGTGTTTGTAAAGATTCAAGATTAACAATTTCTTCATGGATTATTTTTTTGTCAGGTATAGATCGAACTTCTATTGGTTGTCTAGGTCCTAATATATACTCGAAAAATTCTAAAAACTCGTTCTTATTTAAATTTACACGGAAAGCTGACTGGATTTTTTCAGCTTTATGGATAAGAAATAGTAAATTATCTCTAGTACTATCTCTTAAAAGAGTGACTTTATCCCAATTTAAAACAGGCTTCAGTTGATCAATAAAGCCTTTAGCTAGTATTAAGTTATCAAATGGAAGATGTTTAGTTTGAATTAGATCTAATGTTAACTCAGGTGATGTAATGTTCATAAAATAATTAAAACCTAATGATAGAAGAAATATTCAATAAATTTTTTTTAAAACGGTAAATTTTAATTTCCTGAATTCCAACGATAATAAAAAATAAATTTCGATCTAAATTTCTTGCTATACAATGTTTCCAGTCCTCCTCATCAATAGTAGATTGAATTGGTATGTTTTGGGGATGACTGTGCCATGTACCCAAATAAACAGATGTACCATTAGACTCTTTATATTTTTTATCAAGAAACTTCTGGTGAAATGGATCTTTCATCACAAAGTTATATCTAGTTCTAATGTCTAGTTTCTGTGGAGTAGTAACAAATTCTAGTTGAAAGACTTCAGTACCTTGAATTTGATGTCCTATCAATATTCCGCAAGCTTCTTTGGATTCGGGTGCAATTTGACGATACTGTTCCCATATTTCAATGATGTCTGAATTGATATGAATAGTAGCGTCAGAAACATGAACGGTTAATTGGTCATTCATTACAAATATCACATTCTGGATTTAATAGTGGTGTGATTAGCAATGATTTTGAAAAAACATAATAACGATCTGTCAATTCTAGATTTTCATTTAAAGCTTCTAGATCAGAACCTTTCCAGCTTACCTTTGAAGAATCTGTTATCTTGCTTTGTAAAAATTTTAAGGCTATATCTGTAGTAATGGTGGCAGTCTGAATGGCAGATAAGTTTGAATAGGGTAGAAAGGCATTCCCACACCCTGAAAGATTTTTAGTTAAATCTTGATTAGGTTTTAAAAAATTAAGATTAGAAACTAAGCCTCTGCATAAATTTTCATTATCCACATAAGCACATCTTAAGCATCCTTTTTGCTCGGGAATATCTAAAACTGCATGTCCACCAACTCCATAACCTTCTGTCCATGTATTAATTACGGCTGTTTCTACGTCATTCTTAATACAGTAATCATGAAATATCCGTTCTTTTGTTGGAGAACCTATTGCAATAATAACTAGATCAAATGAATTCAAAATAGAAACATTCCTAAAATCTAATAAACATCCGTTAACAGGTTTGATATTGATCCAAGGATATTTTGTTGCAATTTTAAACTGTAATCCAACAGTTTTTTCCCAATGCAAGTAATCGATTGAAAGGTAATGCCTGTATGTGTTTTCAATTGATATGGTGTCTGAATCAACTAGCGTTAGGCTGCCTAGTCCACATGATGCTAGTTGGTCGGCTATATAACCACCTACAGAGCCACAGCCTACCAATAAAACGTGTTTGTCTTGAAGATCGCAAAAAGCACCTCCACGTGGAATTAAGCTTGATTTATCAAATAACTTAATTGAGCACGCCTCTATATTCCATTCAGTGAAGCTTTCTAATTTGAGTGGAAAAGTTTTGTTTACCTTAGATTTTTTATTTTGAAATTTTAGTCCAAACCAAGATTTTCCTGAAGGTGTATCAATGTTAAAGATTACCCAAAATATATTCTTCCTAATTTGAGCGAAGGTTGTTACGAAATTTTTTTTAATATTAGCATCTAATAGTTCGAAATGTTCCAAGAACCACTGAGGTAGATCTGATGCAGTCCATGGAATAGAGGTAATACTAGGTAATGGGAGAATACAACCTAAATCAGGACTCTTTTTTCTTTGAGCTACCTGAATTTTAAAAAAAGGTTCTTTTGTTGCAAAATCATAATTTTCAGGGTGAACTAATACGCTACTTTTTAATCCGTATTTCCCTTCAGGGCCATAAACTTTTAATTTACAAAATTCAGGTGAATCTACTAGACAAAGAACATCATTAAATTTTGTATTATTTAAGCTATACCAACTGGCCAAGAACTCTCTTAAAAGCTCTTTTTTGTTCTCCACTGGATCAGTTAAACATTTTGTAAGCAATTCAATATGCTTTTTTAATGAATCCTCAAATGCAAAGGTTGGAACTTCATAATTTACTGATACAGAGTCTGTGACATTAACACATATACTTGCTAAGTTATAATCATTGAAAGACAAGGTATGAGCAAGTCTTGGAAATTGATGTGGATCTTTTAAATAAAATGCGGGCATTGAAGTCAATTCATTAACTTTAATATGAATCAGGTTAACTTCGTAACACCCAATAGTTACATTAACTTCTATTGTATCTAAAGTTAGTAGTTTAGCTGTAGATACTGAGTATCCACAGCTTTTTAGATGCTGAATTATTATCTGATAGTTCATGCGCCTTGAGAAGTTCCTACAGACCCAGCTGAAGAAAATACAACTTTAGCTGCCTCATTTTTTGAATTATTTTTAGTTCCTTCAGGGAAATCTTCACCAAATATTTCTCTTAATAGATCACATTGTTTGGCTTCATCTGGTTCATCAATGACATTTTGTAATTTGTTTCTCAATGTAGATAACTTATTTTTTAATTGAGTTCCTGTATTGACACTACTCCCAGAGAAAATGTCTCTATATGGAGATACGGGTAAATCTACTTTTACTTTCCATTGACTGTCGTTTTGGTATTGAAAGTAAGTGGAATGATCTAGTATTTGATCGATAGTTTTTTTCAAGGCTTCTAGATCATTTTCAAGGCCTTCATCATTAATTGAACTTTGAAACTTTTCTTTGAACATTACAGTAAGGCCGATCGAAAAAACCTTCCGGCAGGTATCCTCATGGAATTTGATATTTCTCCATCTTTTTATGTATCTAGTTAATCGTTTAAATTGCAGAAGTTTCTGTGTTTCATAAATGCCTGAGCTATCTTTAGCATTGATCCAATCAATTAAACCTTTGGGATCGGAATCAGACCACTCTCTATTATTCTCATCAGAATTTTTTTTACCGACGGCTAATTTATAAAGACCAGAAGAGGATTTACTATAAATTGGAATATCAATATGTAAATCTTCACTCTGATAATCTGCTGTAACACATGGTTTTTTTATTTTTGCATTTTTAAATCCTCTATTCTCTAAAATATCTAATACAACTTTTTTAGGAATAGTGGGATCTTCTGGGGCATCATTTTCGTTGATGACAATCGCTCTATCTATATCGAAGTCTTTCCCTTTTTCCTTGATCGCTGTGCTAGTTGCTAAAGAACCTTGAATGAAATCCTCTTGGACTGGATACCCATTTTCTCTAAATTTTTTGCGAATGTCTTCTGTAATGCTATCGTCTTTTTGGCGAGCATTATTATATTCGTCGCTTTGACGAGTTATATAGATATTGCTGTTGAATGTTAAAAATTTACTTTGTAGTCCCATTTTTACCTTCTAGATTGATTATTCACTATGAAATTGATTTTCTATTTGCTTGTTCTAGGCACAATTATCCCTTAGCTAGAATTAGCCAAACTTTTATATTCAATTTCGGATTTAAAATTTGAAAGTACTATTTTTTTAAGTTTCCCAATAAGAAATCTAGATTTCTTATTGGGTGTTTATAAAAATTTTCTTAATGACAACTTATGTGTCGCTCAATGACATTTTATGCGTCGCAAATGACAACTTATGTGTCGCGTGACGGTTAGACTTACCAGCTTAACGCACCACCAGTTTGGTAGTCAGTTACGCGAGTTTCAAAGAAGTTTTTCTCTTTACGTAAGTCCATCATCTCAGACATCCACGCAAATGGGTTCGTTACACCAGCAAACTGCTCTGGTAAACCTAACTGAGATAAACGGCGGTTACAGATGAATTTCAAATATTCTTCCATCATGCTTGCGTTCATACCCAATACACCACGTGGCATTGTGTCACGCGCATATTCGATTTCAAGCATTGTGCCTTCAACAATCATTTGAACCACT
>Ga0209795_10002390_pt1 | contig 10411 bp, 8 predicted proteins | sample AgamicOrMarz_FD_187166 | JGI IMG/M metagenome (GOLD analysis project Ga0209795, IMG submission 187166) | Agave microbial communities from Guanajuato, Mexico - Or.Ma.rz (SPAdes) (version 2) | ecosystem: Host-associated > Plants > Phyllosphere > Phylloplane/Leaf | place: Guanajuato, Mexico...
GCGATACCGCTGACCCGAGCAAGGCTGCCGTCGCTGCTCGCCACCAACAGGAGCGGCTTCAGCGTAATGTGTACAGCCACGTCGCTACACAATCCGAACCGACCAACATGGCTGCGCCGCCGCCCGTTGATCCCGCGCAAGGGCAGTCCCCGGACTTTCAGAAAGCGCGTGCACATCGCGAGCACTACTTGGCGCGGATGGCTGAGATGGAGTTTCGCAAGGCGCAGGGGGAGCTGGTGGAAATCAGCTTTGTGCAGAAAGCCGCTTTTGAAACGGCGCGATCGCTTAATCATTCGCTAATGAGCCTGTCGCCGCAATTGGCGCCACAACTCGCCGCGCTGTCGGATCCGTGGGTGGTGGAGAGGCAGCTAACGGCTGCGCTGCGCCAACGACTTAACGAAGCGGCACAAGTGTCAAGCGATGACTTTGGATTTGCGTTTAGCGAGTGCTAAGGATATCCGCTGATAGGCATTTTTCTGCTCGCATCGGAATTGATTGGCGCCTGCTTCCAGTCAGTATTAGCCGTCGGCGTAAAGTGTTATCACGCGCCTACCGATGCAGCAGGCAAGTGTAATTTTGAATCTACCACCGCATGCGTAGTCACCCATTTTAAGACCTGGATATGCAGGTTCTTGTCAGAGGGTTATCGCTCTACTGCGACGCACTTGATCTCCACGAGAAGGCCAGGTCGAGCTAATTCACTGACACCAATGCAGGTCCATGCACAAGTGCTTCTCGGAAATACTTTATCCTTTACGCGTCTGAAAATTGGCATGTGACGGTGCATGTCGACGTGGTAAGTTGTCATTTCTACGACATCTTCAAATTTACAGCCACCTGCCTCCAAGACGATCCGGAGATTGTCCCATGCAGCTAAAAACTGCTGCTCAGGTTCTTCAATGACGGATAATTCCGGCGTCCTGCCTACCTGACCCGCGCAGTAGAGAGTTTTTCCTACCTTTACTGCTGGTGCATAACCCGCGCGCTCGTAGATCAATCTCATGCCATCTGGAACAATGATCTGACGGTCAGTCATGATTGCGGAGCCCCAAGTTAGAACGGTTACGAAAGCTAACTCAGGGGCCAGAGCCGCGTCCACTCAGTTCACTTCTCATCTATTAATCAACCCCACAGGTGCTTTTAGCCGCTGCTGAGTCTTTTTGAACTCATTACCTAATGTGGCTACCTCGATCGATGCAAAAGGCGCGAGCCGGTAGCGTTACTGATCAGAAGCATTTCGATGGTTGGTTCGCTGCTAGGCTGGCTCGTCAGTTCGTGTCGTCATCACCTTGAAATATATCTGCGTAAAGTCGCGCGACTGTAGGGGTAAGGTTATGACCGGCAGGAATGAGAAAGTCGGCGTGTGGTGCGAGCCGTTTTACGTAGATGACTTCGTAAACCCTGCGCACGATTCCAGGTGCTGTTTCTTCCCGGTCCAAGCCAGGCATTATCCCTACCGCTTTGTAACCGGCTTGCTCCAGTGCTTGTTGCATATACGGCGTGCGGGTTGTTGCCATGCCATAGATCAGCCCCGCGCCCATGAACGTGCCGATTTTTTCTCCCAGGTCCTGGGCCGCAACGGCCAGTCTGGCTTGTCTGTGCGGTTTGGCTACCGCGCCGACCCGCCCGAAAATAACGTCAGCACCGTCAATTTTTTCCCACGTGGCGATAGCGACAATCTCATCGTTCTGGCGGACGACGGTAGCGAATATGCCTCGATCCGGATCGTCTTCGAGCACCACGTTGTCTGCGTAGAACTGCTGGTCCAGAAACGGGCTTGCCAACCCCACCGAAATGGAGGGAAACCATGTCCGGAAAAAATCTGTCGCGACATTGATCTCCTCACGTTTCAGGTAATCCCAACTGTAGCCATAGGGTAAATCGGTGAAGCTGCGAATTTGCTCGATCGTTGGCCATTTCATGCGGTTCTGCTCGTTTGTCTGATTGCTTCGATAAGTGGCGCCGGGGTCAGGCCCGAGGGTCAGGGTTATTGGCGGGTGCCGGGGCATGCCTGGCGGCGATCTGCCTGTGGCGCTCGACCACTTCGCCAATGACCAACTGCATCAGCCTCTGCACGATGGCCGTATCCAGCTCGGCCTCCTGAGCAAGTGCTGCCAGACGCTGGTATTGCTGCTGCTCTCTGGCCTCGTCTACCGCAGGCAACTGATATCGGGCCTTGAGCAATCCGACCTCATCGGTACAGCGAAACCGTTCCGCGAGCAGGTGGATGAGGGCGGCGTCGATATTGTCGATGGTTTTCCTGAATGTTGAGAGTTGACGCGCGATGTCGGAGTTTTCCATGAATGACCTCGTGACAGGTGTTCGAAAGAGCTTCTCAATGATTCGTCTGCTGAGCAAAAACCGACCAGTCCTTGTCGCCATCTCCCCTGGCTACCGCCGACGTCATTTTCAATCGCACGGCATCCGCCGCTGGCAACTCCAGCCCCTTGAGACGACCCGCATCGATCGCCAGATTCATATCCTTGAGGCCAAGCGACAGTTTGAATCCCGGTTCAAAATTGCTGCTGACGATGTTCTGCCCATAACGTTGATAACTGGGGCAGGCGAACAGGGTCTGGGTCATGAGCTTGATGAAAATCGAAGGGCTCAGTCCGTGGCGTTGAACGAGTCCGCTGGCTTCGCCCAGCGACTGGATGGCTTGGGTGATCATCATGTTGCCGGCGATTTTCGCGATACAGGCCTGTTCAGGTTGGTCGCCCAGATACCAGGTTTTTTTCCCGAGCAGGTCGAACAGCGGTTGGACGGTCGAGACAGCGGCCTGCGATCCGGCCGCCAGGATATTCAACTCGCCCTTGGCCGCCACGGCGGGCACGCCGAAGACCGGCGCCGCGATCAATGGCATGCCGACGGCTTCATGTTCGCGCTGCAACTCCAACATCAGCGAAGGCGACAAGGTCGACATCACGACATGCACGCAAGCTTTGTCTGCAGTTTCCAGAACAGCGCTGGAGAGCAACACTTGCCTGACGGCGGCATCATCGGCCAGAAGAGTGATGACTACCTCTTGCTGGAACGCCGAGGCCGGCGTTTCGATAACGCTGATGCCTTCGAGATCCTTGATCGCCGCCTGACTGCGGTTCCATGCCGAGACGTGATGGCCAGCGCGGACGAGCAGTGGAATGATGGCTCTGCCCATGCATCCCACTCCGATAAAACCAATCTTCATTTGCAGTCTCCGGTTGGTATTCGACGACGGTGAATGCAGACAAGTATGTCGGGCACGGGATTGCTACGGCACTGCCATTGCTGCACTCTCACTGTTCATTTTTGTACGGGGGCGGAGCATGGACTGGAGTGATGTGCGGGTCTTTCTCGCGATTGCCCGCAGCGGGTCATTAGGGGCTGCCGCCAAGCTGTTGGGGGTCAGCCATCCGACCGTGGGGCGGCGCTTGCAGGTGCTGGAACAGTTCAGTGGCCAACCCGTTTTCCTGCGTACCAACCAAGGTCTCGTGTTGACCGACAGCGGCGAGAAGCTCCTCAGCCTCGCGCAGGAAATGGAGCAAAGTGCGTTGGCCATCGAAAGGCGCCTCGCGGGGGACAGCGCACAGCCCGAAGGTGTGCTGCGCATTTCCTGCGCTGACTGGTTCGCCTGTTATGTGCTGGCCCCGGTGCTGAGTGAACTGGGCCGGCGTTATCCATTGATCGTGCCCGAGGTCATTGCCGGGCATCGATTGTTTGATCTGGCTCGCCGCGACGCCGACATCGCGTTTCGAATCGTTCCGTTCACCGAACCCGATATCGTGCACCGCAAGCTGATCTCCCTGACTTACGGGTTATACGCAGCCGTTGGATCTGCTGACCCTGAGCCACAGGGCGCCGGGCTGGGTCTGATCACCATGAGTGTTGCCCAGTCTCATTATCCCGATGTGCAGTGGCTGCAGCAGCGTTACCCTCTGGCGCGTACCGTGTTTACCAGTAGCAGCCGCACAGTCCAGGCGCAAATGTGTGCGCAGGGGCAGGGCGTCGCGGTATTGCCCCGCGCTTTGGGCGACCAGTTGACGGCGCTGCGTCTGATCGATTCAGATGAACCGCCACCAGGCCGCGACATTTGGATGGGCTACCACCAGGACATGCGCCAGATGGACAGTCTGCGCGCGCTTGCCGACCTGGCCTCCGTCATGATTGGCACTCAGGCAGGCGGTTGATTCACTCTGCCGGCTGCATGGCCGCCGTTTGCAGCTCTGCAGCAGATTGGCGCGCCAGACTCAGACTCAGTCCTGCGCCTACCACCAGACACGCAGCGATGCACAGTATGGCGACGGTGAAGGCGTGGGTGATGGCCGCCGCGTCCGTGTCCTTGCCCAGAAGCGTGTAAAAAATGCCACCGATGATCGCTACGCTCAGTGCCGTGCTGATTTGCAGTGTGGAACTGGTGATGCCCGCAATCATGCCGGAATACGCCGGTGCCACGCGTCCAGTGATCATGCGCATCAATGTCGGAAGGGCCAGTCCTTGTCCGAAACCGATCAGAAAGAGAATCACGGCAAGGGACAGCGCAGAGGGCGTGACGGCGGTTGGCGTGTGCGCCACGAGCCAGGCCAATAGCACGAACCCCAGCACTTCGAGTGCCATTCCGAAGGGATTCACATAAGACCCCAGCAAACGCCGGAATAGATGGGTGGCGAGCGGCCCCAGCAAGAAACCAGCGCCGAATGGCAGAAAGACCAGACCTGCACTGAGCGGGCTCGTATGCAGCGCTCCCTGTAAATAGATGGAAAACAGCAGGAAGAACACGCCGATCGCGTAAAAAGTCAGCGCCACCAGCAATGCCCGGCCCAGCCCGGGCGCACGCAGTGCAGCAGGGTTCAGCAACGGCGCGCCTTGCGCTTGATACAAGCGGGCTTCGTAGCGCCAGAACAGCCAGGCCAGCAGTGGCACCGCCGCCAGCGACAGCCAGGCCCACCACGGCCAGCCCGCTTCACGTCCCTCGATCAGTGGAACGATCAGCGCCGCAAGCGTCACCATCGACAACAGCGTTCCACCCAGATCCAGCTTGCTGGTCTGGGGTGCGCGGGTTTCCTTGACCACGGGGATGGCGATCAGAATGACCAGCAACGCAATCGGTAGATTCACCAGAAATATCGACCGCCAGCCCAGGTTCATCAGGTTGAGCGAGATCAGAATCCCGCCAAGTGCCTGGCCGACTACCGACGCCAAACCAAACACCGCACCGTACAGGCTCAACGCCAAGGGTTTTTCCGACTCAGGGAATATCGCCTGCACTGAAGCGAGTGCCTGCGGCGCCATGACAGCGGCCGTCACGCCTTGCAGCGAGCGTCCGGCGATCAACACCCAGGGTGACTCGGCGACGCCGCAGATCAGTGAGGCGACGGCAAAGCCAATCAGGCCAACGAAGAACATTCTCATGCGGCCAAAGATGTCGCCAAGCCTTCCTCCGGTGATCAGTGTCACGGCATACAGCGCCGCGTAAGAAGAGATGATCAACTGTTCTGCAGAGGAGGCCGTGCCCAGCGATTGCTGAATCGAAGGCAGCGCTACGTTCACGATGAAGAAATCCAGCGGCGGCAAGAATGCACCGACCAACAGGATGGCGAACATCAGCCAGCGCCGCTGTTCCGGAAGGGCTACTATTTTCTCAGGCATAAGGTCTCCTTTCTGAAACCCTTCGGCTCCAGAATATTTTCGATTGCGAGTCATGCTTTGAATAAGCTGACTTCAATCTAAACGATCAAACCCTGGCTGACGCCTCACATAAATGAACGGCCAATGTTCATTTATGGCAGTGCCGCTGCGCCCCTGCCTCCTCGCAAAATGGCCGCACTGTGGTTCCAGTCGAGCCACACAACCGAAATCGAGGAGTCAGTTATGTCAGGTAAATTCGCTGATCAGGTCGCAGTCGTCACCGGCGCGTCCACCGGGATCGGATTTGCGATTGCACAGGGTTTGATTGCCGAGGGCGCCAGGCGCGTTTACATCACCGGGCGTTCTGCAGCCACGCTGGAGGCTGCGGTGGCCAAGCTTGGCGACAGGGCGGTCGCGGTCATTTCCGATGTCGCGCGCCAGGTTGATCTGGACGAGCTCAAGGCGACGATTGAGGCGCACGGCGATCAACTGGACTCAGTGTTTGCCAATGCGGGTATTTGTGAAAAGAACCCGCTGGGCGAGACCACCGAGGCCGCCTATTTCAACATGTTCGACATCAACGTAAAGGGAGTCTTTTTTACTGTACAGACGTTGATGCCATTGTTGAAAAATGGCGCTTCGATCGTGCTGACGGCCTCTATCTGTTCCAGCAATGGCATGGAAGGACTGAGCCTCTACAACGCCTCCAAAGCCGCGGTACGTTCCTTTGCCAGGACGTGGGCCAACGAACTCAAAGGTCGCAAGATCAGAGCGAATGTCCTGAGCCCTGGCTTCACCCGCACACCGCTGATGGATAACGGCTTGAAGATGAGCGAAACCGACGTCGCCGCGCTGCGTCAGCACGTCGAGCAGATCACGCCATTGGGGTACATGGCCGAGCCTGAGGAAATCGCCTCGTCGGCGCTGTTTCTTGCGTCTGCCGATGCGAAATATGTCAACGGTGTGGAGTTGATGGTCGACGGCGGCCTGTCGCAGATCTGACCACGTGCTCAACCGTAGCGCAGCCCTCGCGCAGGGCTGCCTTCCTCGCTTATGCGCAGCCCCTGCAGGAAACCTCATCATGAACAATGAACAACTGACAGCCCGACTGGACGCCCTGGAAAGTCGCGCCGCCATCGAGTCGCTGATCAGCGCCTACGCCAATGCTTTCGACCGCATCGACGCCTCGCTTCTTAGCTCAATCTGGCACGAAGAGTCGACACTGGATCTACCGGGTTTTGGCCAGGCTGGAAACCGTGACGAAATCCTGGCGATGGCGCAAAACAGCTGGCGCCAGATGCCCCATATGCACCACTGGATGGCCAACCCGCTGATTGAAATCGAGGGTGACAGCGCAGTGGGCACGGTAGCTGCGGATTGCCTGTTTCATGACATTGAAAAAGGCCCGGTGCAAGTCAGCGGTCTTTACCACGACAGGTTTGAACGTCGGGACGGAAAGTGGGCGTTCCTGTCACGTCGTTTTGAAATGCATTTCCTGACGCCGTTAAAAGATTGGGTACCCGCAGCGGGCGAAGAACAGTTTGCACCGTTCGAGCAGCTCAAGGGAACGACAGCGAAAAACGAATAGTCCCGGCCCTTGGCTGTTCGACACCCACGTGGCCGTCATGCAGTTGCATGATGGCCACGACAATGGCGAGGCCAAGCCCGTAGGAGTCGGAATTCTGGTGCCGAGACGCATCGCCACGGTAAAAGCGGTCGAAGAGTTTGCCCAGGGTTTCGTCGCCCAGCACCGGCCCTTGGTTCTCCACCTCAATCCGGGCACCTCCGTGGGTTTCCAATACCCGTATCAGAATCTCGGTGCCCTCGTAAGCGTAGCGAACAGCGTTCGCCACCAGGTTGCTCAACGCTCTGCGCAGCAGCAAGGGGTCAGCGAGCACGATACCATCGCCCGTTATTTGGAAGCTCATTCGCCGCTCTTCAGCCAAACCCTCAAAATACTCAGCGATGCGCTGTGATTCGTCATGCAGCGACAATTGCTGGCGCTCCACTACGGCTTGCGCTTCATCGGCGCGCGCCAGAAATAGAATGCTTTCGACGATGCGCGAGATCCGTTCGAGTTCTTCAAGGTTCGAAGCGATCAGCGCCTGATATTCGTCCTCGCTACGGCGTTGGCGAAGGGCAACCTGACAATGTCCCATCAACGACCCGACCGGCGTGCGGATTTCATGGGCAAGGTCGGCGGAAAATTGCGTCAGTCGCTGATAACCCTGAGCAAGACGATCAAGCATCGCGTTATAGGCGTCACTCAGCTGTTGCAATTCAACCGGCGTATCGGCGCTGTCCATACGGCTGTGCAGACGCTCAGGCGTTATGGCTGCGGCATGGGCGGCCATTTTGCGCAGCGGACGCAGCCCGCGACGCAATAACAGATAACCCAGCAACGCGGTTGCCAGAAAGGCAAGGGCCACGGCCAGGTAGATGCGCTCGCGATACGCTGCAAGCATCGCCATTTCCTTGCCCATAAGGTGGGCGGCCGTCAATCGGACTACACGGCCACCCGACGTCGTGACTACGGAGGCGGCGCGCAGCCTTGTTCCCGAGTCGGTCACGCCGCTGCGCAGATCACTGACGCTCAGCTTTGTGTCCTGGCCGATCACCGGCAGTTCAGGCAACGTGACGTTGAGTGGATTGACCTGGATGACCGGTGGCTGCCCCGGCTCTTCAATGATGAAGATGTCGTCTTCGCTGTCGAGCATGTTCTTGAAAATCTGCGGGCTGTCGCGCAGCTTTTCGATGGCGAGTTCGTAATGCAGGAGCTTGCGAAAATGCTCCAGACGGCCCATCACCGCGTGATCGCTGTAGACCAATACCGAGGCCTTCATCGTCTGATACAGATAGAAGCCCGCGCCGGCCACGGCCAGCATCGCGACCATGGCAAACGCCACGGTCGATCGCAGCGTCAGCGAGGGTTGGCGTCGGGACCGCATGGCCTCACCTCGCAGACATAGCCGATACCGCGAATGGTATGGATCAGCTTGATCGGGTAGGGCTGGTCGACCTTGTTGCGCAGGCGCTTGACAGCGACGTCCACCACGTTGGTATCGCTGTCGAAATTCATGTCCCAGACTTCCGAAGCGATTTGTGTCCTGGACAACACATCGCCGGCTCGACGGAGAAACAGATGGAGCAGGGCGAACTCCTTGTTGGTCAGCACGATCACCTGTTGTTGGCGGGTCACGCGGCGCCGGACCAGATCCAGTTCGAGATCGGCAAGGTGGAAATGGTCGGCTTCGCGCACGACACCGCGGCGCAGAATAGTGCGGATGCGCAACAGCAGTTCGGTAAACGAAAAAGGTTTGATCAGGTAATCATCGGCGCCCAGTTCCAGACCGCGAATGCGGTCTTGCAACTGGTCGCGCGCGGTAAGGAACAGCACGGGTACGTCTTGTCTGGCGCGCAACAGCTCGATGATCTGAAACCCGTCAATCCCGGGCAACATCACGTCCAGCACGATCAGGTCATAGGTCGTATGCAAGGCCATGTGCAGGCCGTCAGCGCCATGCTGGGTGAAGTGGACGTTGTAACCGGACTCACCGAGCCCCTTTTTCAGGTACTCACCTGTTTTGGTGTCATCTTCGATCAGCAGGATATGCATCGTCAGGCGCGCTCGGGTTTCTTCATGACGGGATTCAGTCCGCGACATCGGTATCTCGGCTGTGCAGTGTAACGGGATGAGCGGGCGCAGTCGGTTACATTTCTGTCATTCATGGTCAGGGTTGGCGAATGACAAAATTGTCATTCGGCGGTCATCGTGACGTCCCGGTCTGCGGTCGAGGATGGCGACACATCAACCCATGAGGAATCGTCGCCATGCAACTCAAAAACGCCCTGTCTACCACGTTCGGTTTGGTGATGCTCAGCGCTGCCGTCATTGCCACCGCCGCCGACATGCCGGTCATCAAACCACTGCGCGGTACGGTGGAAAGCGTCAGCAACAACACGCTGACCTTCACTGTCCGCTCTGGCGCCCAGCAGACGATCGGACTGACTGACAAGACCGGTATCAGCCGGGTATCGAAGGCCAATATCGACTCGATCAAATCCGACAGCTTCATCGGCTCGGCGGCCATCCCGCAGGCCAACGGAACCTTGAAGGCGCTTGAGGTCACGGTATTCGACGCCAGGCTCAAGGGCAGCGGCGAAGGTCATTACGGTTGGCAGAACGCAGACGGCAGCACTGGCACCATGACCAACGGCACCGTTGGCAAACTGTCCAAAACCGACGGCCGCACGTTGACCGTCAACTACCAGGGCGGCGAGAAACAAATCGTCGTGCCGGATGACGTGCCTATCGCCTACGTCGAGCCAGGCAAAGCCGATGAGCTGGTCAAAGGAACGAAAATCGTCGTGTTCCCCGCTCCAGATGGCACCGCACGCGGCATTGCAGTCGGCAAGGATGGCTTCCAGCCACCGATGTAATCATCTGAGAAAGCTTGAGCGTTGCCGTCTGGCAACGCTCCGCTACACGGAAGGCTTGCAAGGGGAACCACGTGAGACAGAAGAAACTGCATCCCTGGCCGGTTCGCCTCACCCATTGGCTCAATGCGGCCTGCATGGTCTGCATGTTCATGAGCGGTTGGGCTATCTACAACGCCTCGCCACTGTTCAGTTTCAGGTTTCCGGTGTCATTGACCGTGGGCGGTTGGCTGGGCGGGGCACTTGCCTGGCATTTTGCGTTCATGTGGCTGCTGCTGATCAACGGCGCAATCTATGTGCTGTACGGGTTGGCCAGTCGCCATTTCAAACGTGAGCTGCTGCCCATCGGCATTGCCGCATTGAAGCATGA
>Ga0209795_10002395_pt1 | contig 10401 bp, 10 predicted proteins | sample AgamicOrMarz_FD_187166 | JGI IMG/M metagenome (GOLD analysis project Ga0209795, IMG submission 187166) | Agave microbial communities from Guanajuato, Mexico - Or.Ma.rz (SPAdes) (version 2) | ecosystem: Host-associated > Plants > Phyllosphere > Phylloplane/Leaf | place: Guanajuato, Mexico...
TTGCCTTCTTCTCAGCGTACAGAAAAAGTAATAGTAAGACAGCAAAGCCAGCAAATAAGCTCAAAATAATACTAGAATCCCAATCATATTTCTGCCCGCCAAGCTCAAGGGCAAACATTAAACAAACAACGGATCCAATTAAAGTAATAGCTCCCCACCAGTCGATCTGCTGTTTTTTGTGAATTGGCGATTCTTTATATGCAATCGATACAAACACCAAGGATAATATTCCGAGTGGTAAATTAATGTAAAAAATCCAATGCCAGCTGATATGATCCGTAATATAGGCCCCTAATAACGGACCGAAGATACTTGATAATCCAAAAACAGCCCCAAACAATCCGCCCATTTTCCCGCGCTTTTCAGGAGGAAATAAATCAAACATGATGGTAAAGGCAATCGGAACCAGTGCCCCGCCGCCGATGCCCTGAATCGCTCGGTAGACGCTTAGCTGCGTGATCGTTTCCGCTGTACCACAAAGTGCAGAGCCAATCATAAATAAAATCAACCCAAATACGAAGAACCGTTTACGTCCATACATATCAGATAACTTACCAAAAATCGGCATCCCGGCCATTTCTGCCACCATGTATGCCGAAACCACCCAGACAAAGCTTTCCAGCCCGCCAAGGTCACCAACAATCGTTCCCATAGCAGTTACAACAATTGTATTATCCATCGAAGCCATCAGTATACCCAGTAACAGTCCTGCAACGACCAGCCCTAACTTACTTTCCTTTGCAGCCATTCGATTACCCCTTTACACTTTTGTCTTAGATTTTATTGCTGACGATGAATCGCTTTTCAATTCCTTTGTATATTCAACAAGGCCTATTTGACAGCCGGGACCGATTTTAACCGTATTACCGCGGACAACTTCAGCCGTTGTATTTTCTAAGTAAATATCATCACCCTCAATCACTTTTGCCGAAAGAGTCCCTTCCTCTCTTCCAAACGGAAGGATCGAGTTTTTCTTTCTCTTGACCATAATTTTTCCGCCGCCAATTTCTTCAGCTTTGCTTTGCCCGAATCGCAATGCGATCTTAACTTTGTCTGCTGTTAGTAATCCTTTGATGTCGAAGCCGCCGCTGGAATCAAAGGTCTCATATTCCACATCTCCTTTAACTGAGATACTTCCTTTAATGGTCGCAACATCTCCGCTTAACTTTTCACCAACTTCGAGCAGACCAAACACCTTCATCTTCTTTAAACTAGCATTCCGTCCGACCATCATCGTGCCCATAACAAGTGTATCGTTGGACGCCATATCACCTTTAACCTCGGCCTCGCCCATAATTTTTACCGAGCCTGTTTTCACATTATCTCTCGCCTCACTCGTTCCATAAACATGAAAGGCGGAACATTCCACGTCATTCACAATGGTCCCTTCACCGCGGATGCTGATTTTATCATATATGCCGCCTGGATAGCTTCCCGAACCATTAATAATTAAATTTTGTCCTTTGCCCATTCTCTTCCCCTCCTCTTAAACCTTCTGAATATCGCCTACAACCGAATTTTTATCTTGAGAAAATTCATCCGTATATTCCACCACACCGATCTGACAATTTGGACCTATTTTCACTTGGTGACCCCGGACCACCTTCGCCACGGTATTTTCCAGCACAATTGTGTCACCCTCAATCAAATCAGTTTCTAATTGGTTTTTGAAAAAAGGTTTAAATATAGCGCCAATAAAGGACCCTTTATGTTGTTTAACGGTTATGGTCTGCCCGCCTATCTCCTTTGCCCTACAATCCCCATAAACCTCCACATCGATTTGTTCTGCATTGAGAAGCCCCCCAATTGTAAAGCGATATTTTCCTTTAAAACTCTCAGCTTCACAATCTTCACCCACTGTTAAAATACCATGAATGGTAATTTTTTCCGCTTTTACTTTACCTTCAACATTGACTTTTCCGGAGACCTTTACGTTTTTTACCGAAAGATTTTGCGCAACCTTAGCTGTCCCATCCACTTTCAGTTTCTCGCCCTCAATATTTCCGTGAAACCGGGCATTGCCGTTAACTTTTACATTAGTGGCTGCTACATTTCCCATCAAAGTTCCTGAGCCGTTACATTCTAATGCCTCACATTCTAGGTCACTATTTACGGTCCCACTTCCATTCAGTGTAACCAGAGAAAAATGTCCCCCATTGGACGAACCAAGTCCATTGATGACCAGGTCCCCTCTTCGATTCGTTTCCATAGTCATTCTCCCTTATAATAATTTAGCTTTAATTTCTTCCATACATGTCATCATTGATAATACAGTGACCACTTTTGTTCCCGATTCAAAATGAAAGGCCTCTGAATTAATCAGCAACAGGCAGGAGGAAACGCCAAGCTTTCTTGTTATCAATAATTCACATTTTTTCTGTTTTATCGCCTGCGCGTTGTCCTTTAAGACCTGAAGCAGCATTTTACCTTCATCTAAATTTATTTCACCCGATTGTAAAAGTTTCTCTAATACATAAACTTCGAGCATTCTTGAAAAAGTAAACTGATGACCGCCCTTATCCATTTCCAAATAGATATCCATTACAGGTGGTGAAACAATGTTGCGTTTTATAAGATCGTCCTTTTCCAGCTCTAAATCACTAATATTAGGTGAAAACATATCTGCTAATTCATCCAAAGACAAATTATCCTTCATGGTCTGGATTTTATTAATTCGCTCTAAAACCTTTTCTTTTGGAAAGAACGTTTCCTGTCCAGTAAAGGTGGATTTTCGGATAAACCACTCTTCGGGGATAAGATCTTTCCGTTTCCATCGGTAGAGCTGCCCATAAGAGATACCGGCAAGTTCCAGTAGCTCCTTCTTAGAAATTAACTCTTCGCTCATTTTAGATAACCCCTTTCAGAAAACAGTGTAACATAACACTGTTACGTTAGTAAAGTGATAAAAAAAGTGTTTCACTAATTTTTGTAAGTGAAACACCCTTTTATCATTATTCTTCTATTTCTTCTGTTGGATAATGCTTTAAGAAGTAAACTAAAGACTGCAATTCCACTGCCAAGTCAATGTGATGAACCCTGATCGATGAAGGGACATTTAATCGTGCTGGAGTGAAATTTAAGATCCCTCTCACTTCAGCTTTTGCCAGCCTGTCGGTAATCACTTGGGCAACAGGTGCTGGAACCGTTAGAATGACAACAGATATTTTTTCCTCTAGGAGCACTTTTTCGAGATCATCCATCGGATAAACCGGAACTTCACGAATTTTTGTTCCCTCTTTTGCCGGATCGACATCAAAGGCAACTTCAATTTTTGTATTATTGTTTTTTAAGAAATTATAATTTAAAAAGGCAGTACCTAGATTCCCAACCCCAATTAACGCAACCTTTGTTAATTCATCTTGATCAAGTGTCTTACGGAAAAAGGTCAACAAATAGTTGACATTGTAGCCATATCCCTTTTTCCCCAAGGCCCCAAAATAGGAAAAGTCGCGGCGGATTGTCGCACTGTCTACCTTTACCGCTTCACTTAGTTCTGCAGACGAAACCCTTTGTTTACCTGAAGTATGCAGATTTTTTAAAAATCGATAATAGAGGGGCAGCCGTTTTGCTGTCGCCTGTGGTATCTTCATCGTTTCATTACTCATAATCTCCCACACTCCATTATAAAAATTTGATAATATTATTCAACTTGTTCGGTTCTTTTGAAGTCCCCATTTTTTCCGCCCGTTTTCTCAACTAAGTAAGTTGGTCCAATGATCATACCTTTATCTACTGCTTTGCACATATCATAAACGGTTAAAGCGCATGCTGATGCAGCTGTGAGCGCTTCCATTTCAACACCTGTATTCCCTTTTGTTTTAACGGCTGCAGCAATATGCAACTGATAGCTTCCATTTTGATTCTGTTCCCATGAGAAGGATATATTGACCCCTGTTAATGGAATCGGGTGACACATGGGAATAATATCCCAAGTCTTTTTCGCTGCCATTACCGCTGCAACTTGTGCGACAGCTAAGACATCACCTTTTTTCATTTCATGGTTTGTTATTTTTTGATATATTTCTTCACTTACGATAATACTCGATTGAGCAAGAGCCGTACGTGCCGTTTCGGGTTTGTCGCTGACATCAACCATTTTAGCTCTGCCTTCTTCATTAAAGTGCGTAAATTCTGCCATAAAAAAATCCTCCTACAAAAAAATAATACACTATTTTTAACACTATGTGTGTGAAACTTTGAGCGAAATATACATTTTTCTTGAAAAAAGTGCCATCGATTTCTCTTTATTGCTGTCATTACGCTTATAAGGTACACTATTTGTATGGTAAGTAATTTTAAAAGCTTAAACTTAGTGAAGTTTTTCACTAAACAAATGAAATCGAATACAGCCGTTTTTTATAATAGATCTGACGTAATCATATTACGTTTTGTTGTTAATAGAGGTGATTTAAAATGATTTTACTACAAGTGAACCAACTGCAAAAATATTATGGCGCTGAGCTTATTTTATCGAATATAAAGCTTGAATTACAAACCCGCGACCGTGTGGCCCTTGTCGGACGAAATGGTGCGGGAAAATCAACGTTATTAAAGATTATTGCCGGACACCTGTCCCACGATGGCGGAGAGATCATTAAACCAAAAGATGTAACGATCGGTTATTTAGCGCAAAATACCGGCCTTGAATCCAATTTGTCGATTTGGGATGAGATGTTAACCGTTTTCGAACCCCTTCGATTAATGGAAAAATCGCTTCGCAAACTCGAAGAACAAATGGCTGATCCTGCTATTTTTGAAGACAGTGCAAAATACGAACGCATTTTAAAAGAATATGATCTGCTCCAGGTGAAGTTTAAAGAACAAGGCGGCTATCAATATGAGGCAGAAATACGCTCTGTTCTCTATGGTTTAAACTTTCATGATAATTCCCTGATGATTGCCTCTTTAAGCGGAGGACAAAAAACCCGTCTAGCCTTAGGAAAACTATTATTAACAAGACCTGATATTTTGATATTGGACGAGCCTACTAACCATCTTGACATCGATACCCTTTCCTGGCTGGAGCAATATTTGCAGGGGTATAATGGTGCGATTTTAATTGTCTCCCATGACCGTTATTTCTTAGATAAAGTCGTGACGCAGGTATACGAAGTATCAAGGAAACAAATTCAACGGTTTACAGGCAACTATAGCTCCTACCTTGACCAAAAAGCAGCCAATTATGAGCGTGATATGAAACTATACGAGAAACAACAGCAAGAGGTGGCTAATCTGCAAGATTTTATCCAACGAAATCTTGCTAGGGCCTCGACGACAAAGCGCGCCCAAAGCCGTCGAAAAAAGCTTGAAAAAATGGAGATAATGGACCGCCCGCTTGGAGATGAGAAATCAGCCACTTTCTCTTTTGAGATTGAAAAACAAAGTGGAAACGATGTATTAACGGTAGAATCCCTGGCTGTGGGCTATGAAGGTAAAAAGGTATCAGAGGATATTTCGTTTCGTGCCTATAGAGGGGAAAGTATTGCCTTAGTCGGCCCAAATGGAATTGGAAAATCTACTCTCCTCAAAACGATTATCAAGAAACTGCCTGCACTAGAGGGCTCTGTTCACTATGGAACCAATTTAGCTCTTGGATATTATGATCAGGAACAAGCAGAATTAACTTCTAATAAACGGGTGTTAAATGAACTATGGGATGATTATCCTTTAAAAAGTGAGAAGGAAATACGAACGGTTTTAGGTAATTTCCTATTTTCCGGTGATGATGTTTTGAAAATTGTTTCGACCTTAAGCGGAGGTGAAAAAGCACGGCTCGCACTTGCCAAGCTCATGCTTGAAAAAGCCAATTTACTTATTTTGGACGAGCCGACAAACCACCTGGACCTCGACAGCAAAGAAGTGCTTGAAAATGCATTGATTGACTATCCTGGCACCATCCTTTTCGTCTCACACGATCGATATTTCATTAACCGAATTGCTACAAAAGTGTTGGAGCTGAGTCCTAAGGGCAGCTTAGAGTATTTGGGAGATTATGATTATTATGTTGAAAAGAAACTCGAGCAGGAAGAACTAGCTGCACTCTCTCAAAGTGACTCTGCTAAGAAAACAGCTGAGAAGGAGTCCATAGAAAAAAATAGTTATCAACAGGATAAAGAGAGTAAAAAACTTGAACGCCAGCGGAAAAGAAGATTAGAAGAAGTGGAGCTGCGAATTGAGGAACTTGAAGAGCAGATTGTAGGGTTTGAACAACAGTTATGTGACCCAGAGGTTTTTCAAGATCATGAAAAGGTATTAGAAATAAATATACAGAATGAAAAAGCAAAAAATGAGCTTGAGCAGTTAATGGATGAATGGGCTGCACTTGCCGAATAATGTCGAAACCGGGAGTATTTCCCCGGTTTTTTTTATACAATAAATTTAGTTGTCCACAAGGTTACTCACATCTTAGATGGTATTGATATAAACATTCATCTTAGTTTTCCACATTATTCACAGTTATCCCCGATTTTATCCACATTATCAACAGATTGTTGATATCTATCCACAAATTGTGAATTCTTTATTTATTTTTCAGAAAATTTATCCACAGGTTTATTAATTTCACTGCATGAAAGTCATTTTTTGAAACATTGAAAAGCCCTTCCATTCGGAAGGACTATTCATTATATAATTCGATATTAAGTCCAGGGTTGGCATTAAGGTTCAATCCAGCCCTGATCCCTTTTTCAAACATGACACTGCCGGCAGCAGCAATCATTGCTGCATTATCCGTACATAATGAAAGTGGAGGTATGACCAATTGGACCTCAGGATGTTTTGAAAAGGTTTGTTCCAAAGCCTTTCTTAATCCCTTATTCGCTGCAACACCACCAGCTACTAATAGCTGTTTCACTTTATACTCTGAAACAGCCCTCTCTGTCTTTTTCACAAGCACTTCAATGACACTTTCTTGAAAGCTCGCTGCCAAGTCTTCAGGGGCAATCGTCTCACCACGCTGCTCTGCGTTGTGAACAGTGTTAATAACTGCTGACTTTAGTCCGCTAAAACTAAAATCGTACGATCCTTCTTCAAGCCAAGCCCTTGGTAAGTCAATTGTTGGTTTTCCTTCATGTGCTAGACGGTCAATATGCGGTCCGCCCGGATAAGGCATATTCAGGGTTCTTGCAACCTTATCGTACGCTTCACCTGCTGCGTCATCCCTTGTTTCACCAATCACCTCAAAGTGACCATGCTCCTTCATATAAACAATCTCTGTATGCCCGCCAGAAACAACGAGGGCTAGAAGTGGAAATTTCAATTCTGTCACAAGTCTGTTTGCGTATATATGACCTGCGATATGATGTACAGGGACAAGTGGCTTATTATGGGCAAACGCAAGGGCTTTGGCCGCATTTACCCCAATTAACAGCGCTCCTACTAAGCCTGGGCCTTCTGTTACCGCAATGGCATCTATTTCTGAAAAAGTTAGATTTGCTTGACGCAATGCTTCCTCGATTACTATGGTTATTTGTTCAACATGATGACGAGAGGCTATTTCAGGTACAACCCCGCCAAATCTTTTATGACTCTCAATTTGAGAAGCTACCACATTTGCCGCAATTTCTCGGCCATTTTTTATTATCGCTACGGCTGTTTCGTCACAGCTTGTTTCAATCCCTAAAATCCATAAATCTTTTTTCATAAGTTCACCCACATAATTAATGCATCTTCCTGATTATCGGAATAATAATTTTTTCGAATCCCGCCGTTGTGAAAACCAAATTTCCGGTAAAGGGATTGAGCGACATGATTGGTCACACGGACTTCAAGTGTCATACTCTTTGCTCCCATTTCACGGGCGGTTGATATTAGTTTTGTTAACAAAGCTTCGCCTAGTTTCTTCCCTCTATATTCCGGAAGGATCGCTATATTGGTTACATGTGCTTCATCAATTACTATCCATGTGCCACAATAGCCGATGATTTTATCATCTTCCTCTAGGACGATATAGACGGCAAATTTATTATTGTGTATTTCATTAAAAAATGCCTCTCGACTCCATGGTGTGGTAAAAGAGGCATGCTCAACTTCTAATACCTGATCGATGTCCTCTTCCCTCATTAAACGAAAAACATAAGAATCTACCATTTAACTCTAACCCTATCCATTTAGAATTTTCCCTTTTGCCTCCAGCCATTTCGCTTCAGCTTCGGCCAAGCGAATATAATTTGGAACAAAGGAATGTAAATCTTCCCCTGGTTTATCCTGCCCTAACCCAGCCAGCTCTGCTGGGCGAGGATTGTGCTCAAGTTTACTGGCATAAATCGCTTTTTCTCCCAATATTTCATCTATCTTAGCTTGATGAATCGGTAAATCATTTCCGACAAAAAGAATAGGTTTGTCCATTTCTTGCAGTTCCTCGGCCCAATCGGCTAACATAACGAGCTGATCCTTTTTTACAGCTGCCAACTTACTGTTTTGATATTGATAGAGAGCTGTATATACTTGTCCTCTTCTGGCGTCAAATATAGGTGATACGTACCCATCAAAGTATCGTCCTGTACCAGCGGCCAATATCTCAAGACTAGAAATCCCGACAAGCGGTATATTTAAGGTCCAGGCTAATGTTTTCGCAACAGTTACGCCAATCCTAACTCCTGTATAGGACCCCGGCCCTTTAGCAACAACTATCTTCGTTAAATCAGCAGGCAATCTTTCGCAATCCTTCATTAAGGTTTGGATAGCGGGCATAATTCGAACTGAGTGGTTTTTCTTTAAGTTGGTAATATATTCACCGAGTACTTGATTATCCTCTAACAGCGCTACTCCTAAAACATAATTAGAAGTATCTATCGCTAAAATGGTCATCTAAAATATCTCCTTACATAATTGCTCATATCTTGGTCCTTTAGGCTTTAAGACGATTTTCCGTTGTTCCTGACCTTGATGGTATAAATAGATCGTCAGAAGCTCTGCCGGTAGCTGCTCTTCAATAAGGTGAGCCCATTCCACGACTGTAACTCCATCACCTTCAAAGTATTCATCAAAACCCAGGTCTTCGTATGCGTCAGCTACTCGGTATACGTCCATGTGATACAATGGAAGCCGGCCTCTATATTCCTTGATTATTGTAAATGTGGGGCTATTAACGGTTCTTTTTACCTCTAGTCCTTTTGCAAGACCTTTTGTAAAAGTAGTTTTTCCTGCGCCTAGGTCGCCTTCAAGGGCGATGACGTCACCTGGCTTTAGAAACTCAGCGAGTCTTTCAGCAAACTGAGAAGTTTCCCCATCATTCATTGTCATTAATTCAAATTCTTCCATCCAATCACCTTACTTTACCATAACGATTCTTTATTTTCATTTTACCCTTATTTAGGTATAAAAAAAACCTTAGGATGCTTCCTAAGGATGTATATACTATATTAGTTTACAAGAATTTTGCGTTTAAAGCAAAAATACGACGGTTCGCTTTATTCTTATTGTGGTATGAAAGACCGTTTGGCTGGGATAGATTGGGATCTTGTCCTTCATAAGCTTGATGAAAGACAGTTTGGATGAGATTGCTTTGTATTTTGTCCTTCATTGCAGATTAAGAAACTTTTTCAGCGTCTCTTATATAAAAACATCAACTGTTAAACATTTAAATCTTTATTATAATGCAAAAAACTAGCCGAAACAGTGTTTCGGCTAGTTTTTAAAAAATATGACGGTCTGGACGGGACTCGAACCCGCGACCTCCTGCGTGACAGGCAGGCATTCTAACCAACTGAACTACCAGACCAAATTGCGGGGGCAGGATTTGAACCTACGACCTTCGGGTTATGAGCCCGACGAGCTACCAGACTGCTCCACCCCGCGACAATAAAAGTTATTAAGTTTGGAGCATGCTCCATGTTTTGTTACTGGCTGTCCCCATCTCAGAAAGCTTAATCAAGCAGCAGCTCGATGGTTACAACTCGCAGATTATTCAATGAAGCAACGCTCGTTGCTCCACCCCGCGACTACAAAAGTTATTACATTTGTATAATTAGTTAAACAGCCTGGCAACGTCCTACTCTCACAGGGGCAATGCCCCAACTACCATCGGCGCTGAGAAGCTTAACTTCCGTGTTCGGTATGGGAACGGGTGTGACCTTCTCGCCATTATTGCCAGACTATTTATTAGACACTATCTTATTATAACGTCTTTTTTAAAATTTGCAAGGGAAAATTTATTTTTTTCATTCTCTCAAAACTAGATAATATAGAAGAAATTCGTAAAAACGAGTTAGTTCGCTTTAAAACTTGGTTAAGTCCTCGATCGATTAGTATCAGTCAGCTCCACATGTCACCATGCTTCCACCTCTGACCTATCAACCTGATCATCTTTCAGGGATCTTACTAGCTTGACGCTATGGGAAATCTCATCTTGAGGGGGGCTTCATGCTTAGATGCTTTCAGCACTTATCCCGTCCGCACATA
>Ga0209795_10002397_pt1 | contig 10397 bp, 10 predicted proteins | sample AgamicOrMarz_FD_187166 | JGI IMG/M metagenome (GOLD analysis project Ga0209795, IMG submission 187166) | Agave microbial communities from Guanajuato, Mexico - Or.Ma.rz (SPAdes) (version 2) | ecosystem: Host-associated > Plants > Phyllosphere > Phylloplane/Leaf | place: Guanajuato, Mexico...
TTTCGAGCTCACTAGCCTTAAGAGGACATCTTAATGGTTGGGTTCGGCAGTTGACTCCTTCGAAAAGATGACTACATCCGGGCTTCGTCTTACCCTTTCGGAAAGAGCTCTAATAGCAGCCTCCACTCTGAAGAAAGCTAGCTGGCAAGCCTTTTTATTGTTGGTTTTGGTAAAAGGCTTACTCACTCAACGAAGAAATTGAAATAAAGGGTTAGCTAAAGCTTTCTTTTAGTCGTTCGAACGATACCCTCACGAAAATGAGCTATTGGTTCGTCGCGCTGGCGATTAATCAACAATTCAAAGTGCTTTTCTTGCTCTTGATAAACCAGCGTTTATATATATTAGTAGGAGGATCCATTTTGGAAGTAAGAAGCCCCTTTGACATCTGCAAAGAATTCTCGATGTGAAAACACAGAGACAAAGGGCTGATCTTTGAATAGGAAAAAGAGTGGATCTGCAGGGTCCCAAATGAATTGGCTTATTCGAAAAAAGCCCTGTTCTTTGGAAGATCTATCTCGTGTCTGGTACTGCACGGTTCCACTCTGCAAGAACTCCGAATCATTCTCAACGAGTCCATAAGAAGCGATCCCATTTTGTTCATCGGGTCCGGGTAGAGACCAAAGATCTTGAGCGACCGATCCGGCAGAACAACTCAAAAGATAAAGAAGTATCGTTAATTTCTGAATGCTCATTCTTTCTTCGAAGTACCATTTGTACAAATAAGAATCCCCTTCGTTACATTCTTTCTTCTTCATATAGATAGATAATTGATCTATAGGGCAATTACTTAGAAGTACATTTTGTGCAACAGCCCTTCCTATCTGATAGAAAAGGCTCGTCGAGACCTGAACCGATCCTGGGATCGCAAATCCTTTCTTTGTCTATGAAGAGCGGATCTAATTGTATTAGTATCTATAATTTCTTTCTTCTGTGTAATACTAATCGATAGGGCCTCATTGGTAAGTGCTACAAGATCTCGTACATTGGAACCCATGGTTATGGACCCGAATCCATTAGTCTGGAACATTTTATTTTCCAAGTGAAATCCCAACGTATATGAAAGAGTGAAAAAGTGCTTTCGTTGTTGATACATAAGAAGCCTTCGTATCTTAATGCATGTATTTAATTTATTCGGTTAGAGCGGGATCCACTTTTTGAGGAATATGAGTCGAAGCAATAACTTCAATATTTCGTTTGGACCATCTTTCACAATCCCTGGAGAGATAGTTCACTAATAGACCGAGGGATAAGTAATTCGACTCATTCACATCCAGATCATGAATGTTTGGAATCCATATTATGCAAGGAGACATTGCTTTTGCTAATTCGAATTGAAGGGTGATATAAAATGGGTCTATTTCCGGCATCATATCCATATCCATAGTTAGCGCATTCATCATAGTTAGCAGCTCCAGCTCCGTATCAAGGTCACGATCGATATCGTCAAACGCATCAATATCGTCACTATCATCAATAAGAAAACCTTTAGGCTTATTATCCAGGAACTTGTTCAGAAATACCGTAATAAAAGGAACATAGGAGTTTGTCGCGTCGTATTTGACCAAATAGGATCGTCCAGTTCCTATAGAACCTATCACTAAAAGACCTGACGAGGGGGATAGGGCTAAGCGGAGCGAAAAGGGTTTTCCATGAGATGGGAAATGAAAACTATTAGCCCCACACGAAGTTTGTGAATAAGTGATTGTCTGATAATGAGCAAGGAATACCCGTCTTTCTGCTAAACAAGATGTATTGAACTCATAATTCATTAGATACTTTTTATGAATGTCAACTAAGTATCGTAAGTAAATTGCTCCCGGTTGTTCAATCATTTGATAACCAGAGTCATTCTTTGATAAATGATCACTATGCGTCAGACTCAATAGAATTTGATCAATCCTTTTTTCTGTCGTTAAAGTTCCGAACTGAACCTTCAATTCTCTTTCTTCATCATCAATCGAATCACTGCTCGCGACCCAGGATTCTATTTTATCATCAATCCAATCACCTAAACCCTTTTTCTTTTTCTTATCAATGAATAGATCTCTTTACTTGTATGACTTAGATGTCTCGTATTTCTCTCTAAAGTTCTTCGATTGATGGGATTTGGTATGATACTTATGAGATCGATGAGATTAATATTCAAATATTTTATCTTAGAACGTATTGATTTGACCCCATAAGCGGGACCACCACCCAATAGCATGTTGCCGCCAGAAGCGGAACCCCGTATTTCTTCTAGGGAATCTCCTAATTGTTCCAGAGCAACCAGAAAGAGATTCTTTAACCAGAAGGAATTCGGTTCCGATGTAGGATACCTATCCAGAAGTTTTCGCAACTCAATCATGTATGATGGAATCATCAAAGATTTGACCTTTTCGAACTCTGTCTGTAACTCACTAGAGGCTCAGAAAAGAAAGAGAAGATGTGTACGAACGAGATACCCAGCAACAAGAAGAAGGAAAAGGATTGAATAGAAGAACTCCCGAACATTTGTTTCAAGATGTGTCCATATCAATGGTGACTCATTATTTCTTAGAATCATTTCTTCGGACAGAAGAAGATTATGTAAACACTTACTCGAAATCTCACTTATCAGATTCCATTCTTTCTTCCACAATTTTTTCTGAAGAATTCGCCATAATATATCTGATCCGTGCATAATATCATGAAAAATAGATACAAATTTTTGACTGCTACTTAGTATCGGCAATAGGTCTGAAAAAGTATCTAAAAATATAAAATTTATATATTTGTACCCTGTCGAAGTAAGGAACCATGGCATATATGTTTGGAATAGATTCCATTTTGAGAGGGTTGAAAAAGCACTATCTCGTTGAAAGGTTCTATACATCTGCCCTTTCTCAACGCATTTCTTTAGACAAAGACTCCGTTTTTTCCTCTTTTCCGATGGTAAATATTTCTCAGAACATGGAGTGTAAATCAAACCCATGTTTGAATTGAAATTGAGATACTGATGCAAGTTCTTCCTTTCTGAATCAGATAGATTCATATCTGAAAGAGGTTGACAATAAGTTCTTTCAAAATGGACTATTTGTCCCTCTGTTAGAGGTGTTCCAGAAAGGAAGTGACTTAGACAAATCTTTTTTGTCGATAACTTCAGACCAATCAATTCAATCGAATATTGATTAATACGTAATCGATCGAACAGACGAAGAAAACGGCTCTTCTGCTCAGAAACGAAATGTTCCTGGAAATTCTTGCTCCCATTGAACCATTTGTATCTATATGCATCAGGATCCCGATTCATGAACCTCTCGGTTCGAGAAAGAAAAATAAGAGGATCGAACCATTTCTTCTGACTCTTTTTCTTGATAAATGTAGGTTGATCGTATATTTCCTTATAGTTCTATGATTCAGAGTATCGTTTCCTATTTGATCCCTTTGAATTCCATATTCGAAGCTGCGATCGGATCTATTCATTAAAAAGAATCGATTCAATACATTTCGAGTCTACCCATAGGTGCTATATTGGATTTGAATCAGATTTCGGATCAATCTATATTGATTTTGATTGACTGCCTCCATTTTGTTGTTGCTAGCAAATACCACTATTTTTTGTTTTCTATCTTCCAAATAATTCCCGCAGGAGATCCGAACCCATTTTTTTCGGATCCTTCGATAAAAAGATTCATTCTCTTCATAAAAAATAGGAGGTAGAACCAATAAAAAAATCTTTCTTTTTCGATTCATCCCTGGCCTCATTCAAGAATTGTTTTTGATCCAATCCGTAGGAATCAATAGAAAAGGCAAATCCCTTATGATACACCAGATCCGGCTCGGTTATTGATAGAGTGAATAGATCTGCCATTTCTTGAAATCTCTCTTCGGATTCAAAATCGTGGTGTAATGTCTATCCCCCCCTGTTCCGGTTATGGAATAGATTCAATAAGTAAAAAAATGAATTTTTGTTCAAGAATGAAAGATTATCGGAACTGTCCATATCCGGTTCATCCTTCGGAACCATATCACATCCCGGATCTGATGAAATAGGATGAATTGAGACGGTATTTTGTAAATACGTAATTATCTTGAATATATTAACCCTTTCTTTATTTTCCGATCGCCTGGAAGGGGCAAAAGAAAGATCTTGTTGTTTCTTCAACAATTTCTGATCTGACGTGGACCTCTCAGTAGGATTTGAACCCAGATGAAGTTCTGACCATCTGCCGGAGAAAAAAGAACGAATTCCTGAAGTAGGATTCTCAAGAAGTTCTTCGATTTCTTCCGGAAGCGGATTATGAAGAATCTGCTTCTCACGTTCCGTGAATAGCCGAGACATTGAGGCCAGAAGGGCGGGAATCGGTCTGATTCTATCTCTGTTCCTGTAGTTTGAAGAAAGGAAGGATCCCGAAGAATCGATCTTTCTTTTAGTTGTTTTTTCTCTCTTTTATTGATTAATGTGTGATATTCCGAATCCGCATTACTAATGGAATCCAAACGATCTCGTTATTGATCAGAAGATCCTTTCAATTGGCGTCAATCCGTTACTTGAACGAAACTAGATCTTGTGGAATCATATTGAATATTTGACGATACATTCCGTACCTTGCTAAAAAACCGATCAAAGTTTACCAACCACACAAACAGAAAGATCGAACGATACCCTCGCGAAGCGGATTAGGTTCCATCCTATACCTCCTATCGAATGGATTTAAATACAAAGAGATTTTGGCTTAGCCAATGCTTACTGATAGAATAGATGTAGAGCCGGGAAAGACTGCAAGGCGGGAAGACTGAGAACTAGCCCTTTGTTTGAGGAGCTCTCTATTACCATATGCAGAGGGGGAACCAGGTTCCGGATAGAGTAAGATAATAAAGAGAAAGAAGTTCTTTATGGGGAAGCTCTTACACTCAGCTTAGCAAAAAGCATAAAACCTCACTGCGATCGCGTTAAGGCTTGCAAGGATCGAACACTTCTCAACTCAAGCCAGACTCGCTTTTCTTGCTGCGAGAAGAGCAGCTAAAACAACAAATGAAAGAGACTGAAAAGCCTTCCACTTTCATCTGCAACTGAATGAGAGAGAGGCTGACATGACGGTTAATCTAACCTTACCACAGACGTCTGGGTCACACTCTCGGGATCTGCTACAGAAAGAAGTCGTGGATCCAGAACCAAAGAAAGAAGGGGAACATTGTCCTTGCGTCATATTTCTACAAGAATCCTTCACGAGCAGGACCCAGCACCTGTAACATGGTTGGCTTCGGGAGCAACTCAGATGAAGAGCTTAACTTCTCAGAATAAGAAGAGCTGCAGATGGTAGACCAGAGCGGACCGGAGAGCGAACCGGCAAGTTCTTCTCAACTGCCAACGATTAGAGTTCTTACCCAGCAGCTTCGGGCCTGATCCACTGCTGGTTCAGAAAAGAGGATTTGAACCAACCAGACGGTCTAAGCTCACCTCTAACCAGTAACCTCGCCCGGAAGAGGTTGATTCTTGCCTTCGTAATCTTCTCTTCAGCTGTGAAGTTACTCAACTATTGATTTCATTAAGGCAGTAGATTATTTTGACTGGATTTCGAACATCGTCCTCGTGCCCTTCAAGGATGGACGTGTTCGCGTATGCATCGATTTTAAACTACTAAAAAGCATGTTAAAAATGATTCTTTTCCTAGTCTTAGTTTCGTTAAAGCAATATTGGATAGAGTACCTATGAAGATGTGCAGATTTTTTACTTATACTCTGTCGCACTTTCTATGGCACGTTAGGAGCACCTCATCAAAGTATATTGGTTTCAAATTCTACTCCCAAGCTCGATTTCGCTAGTTGGTACTAAAATTGCTAATGGGACGGTTAAAGACTGAAATCCGAGATCGGTTCCTCTTTTGGGGAGTTCACTCTCAACCAAGCGCGTTAAAGGAAGACCTATGATGTGTTAAGAAGTTCTCTAGTCAGAAATCACACATGGGAGTCTTTCCAAAGATTCTCTCGGAAAAGGGTTCTGGTAAAGCTTTTCTTGTACCTGCGAAGCGGAGCACACCACGTAGAAGGTTGTTTTTGGGACAGCTATCGAGATTCATTCTTTAGGGCAAAGCAAAGAAAGGCATTCGTGTGAAAGTCTTATTTATTCCTATTATGTTATTATGTGCGGCTATTACGGAATATCCGAGACTTGGCAATATAAAGACTTCCGCTAAGCAAGCCATGTCATTCATCAGAGAAGTAGACCGAGTCATTACAAAGTCAGTCCCAAGGAGAACCGAATTCGTCTGTCGGGAGAGCAACTTTCTTATTTGAAGGAGGGTTAGCCAAAGAAAAGGGCCATCTCCCCCTTCGAGGACTTTTTTTCATATCATATTAATCGGTGAAGGAGTTCCTTCTGAGAGCCCTTGGACAAAAAAAAGCTGCTCTTGGGAATTTTTCTAGCACTCGAACTGCCAATCTCTAGTTCTTGATAGCTAGGTCAACGGCAATGGCTTCTACTCAAGAATCGTTGTATCCCGGGTAAAGGGAATCGTCAAAAAGAGCTCTGGCGAGTACCTATGCTCAGTCTTGCTAAAACTGCCTTTCTTGCCTACGAAATGTACGTTAGACGTGCGTCTACCTGGTGGTTTGCTCCATTTCGGTGGGACAGGCTTCACACCTAGCCATGCTTACACTGAAGCGAAATAAATCGGATTGTGCGATTTGGAATTCAATGAACAGTCGTTTCCTTCTTGCGCTTAGTTGCCAGTGATAGAAAGAATTCTGTGGCTCGATACCTCGGTGATTGCTATATAGGCTCCTTCTTGCCTTCTTTATCACAGCGTGAAGTGAAGATGACCCTACGATGTCTTTTTCTGTCTAAAGGTAGGTTGCTACTTTCACGTTAGTTGTATGGCGAGGTGAAAGGAGGTTAAACGAAAAAATTCCTTCTATTCCAACCGGGCTAATCCCAATCCCATGCATGGGTCTGGCTCGCCTATCGGTTACGAAATATCCGATGTTGAAGCGTAGATCAGGCAGGAAAAAGAATTATTTTTAGTTTCCTCAATAGCAGCTTCTTTGAGAACAGCCAATGAGTGCACAAGAGCTGATAGGCCAAGAGTTGATTCAATTGCAGCATTCGATGCCTATTCTTTCTATTCTATATCTTCTTTTCTTCCCCACTTGTCTTAGTAGCCTTTCCTCCCCTTCCCCAGCGCGGATTTCACTTACTTGCCTTAGGGCAATCTACATGGAGTGAGAAGGATTTTATGCTGTTAACTTAGTTAGTTAGGGTACTGGCTTCACTAACGATGTCAAAGAGCTCCCTCTATGCAACCAAGCCTCCTTCTTGCTAACACCGGTGTAATGCCTTCAAAAATCTCCCATCGCCTAGAACAGCAAGCAAGCCCTTCTTCTCGTCGCAACATCCCTCGGAGCTGAGTCAAAACTACTCTGACAGAGGAAGCAGCTCTGACATAAGCGATTGGAAGATCTGATGAAGTTACTATCCCCGCTGGCTTAACTGATCGCCTAAGGGACGAAGTAACTAATGCATAAAGACTTTAACATTTGATTATTTATCGTCTTTAATAGACGATTTGCTATGTTTTCTTTGTTCTGTAAGTTTACTTCGAGGAGGTCTGAGCTCTTTGGTGATTGGCGTGATTCGTCTTTGGTATGGAGGAGACGCGAACATCGTGATTGGTTTGCCTTCACTCGGTCTACTTGGGCGCGTTCCCCGAAGATTACTGGGGAGGTCCGCTTTGTACACCAGGAAGGTGCGTATTTTTATTCCTTTTATAAAGGACCTTGGAAGGCTTATGGTGCGTCACCCTCTCAACTACCTTTTCCAATTCCTACTTAGTTAGTTTTGTTACTTTTCTTTTTTTATTGTTAGGCTTCTCCGCGTGGTGGTTTCTTGCTCCTGATATTCTTCTTTTCAATCCGTCATGTCTTTCTTCCTTTAAAACTTTCAATATATACTACGAGGTGCTTCGGGATATTTTTACTAAAAAGAAGAAAATTGGAAATACAATCCACTGTTCGTCTACTGACCTTTTAGAAACAAAAAAAGAAGAATTATACTTGTAAACTTACTCAAACTCCAATCTACATTGAGGGGGATTATGGGGACTGTGGCCTATTCATTATGAATGAACAATTTTCGAAAATTCAATATAGACGGTCGATTTAGCACAGGATGGACAGCTTCCACGGAATTCGAGACCTGCCTCGAGTTTCTCGATAATGAGGATCTGTCTGCCTTAAGCGCCCCGCTTTCGCGGAATGACGATACGGGTGCTCGATTTGCAAGAAGTGGGTGTCTGGGGTAAAGGGTAAAGCCAAAGCTGCGTCTTATCCGACCTCCCTCTTTGTCCTTACCTATTACACGGTCCCTCAAGAAAGAAGGAAGAGCAAGAAAAGACGATAGATAAGCAGAAGAAGATGAAAGAGAAAGCGTCAGGTCGGTGGATTACAAAAAGAGGATAAGCGGCGTCACGGTGGGCTTAGTCTTTGACTCTCAGTCCAAAGCTCGGCCTCCTTTGACATAGGCAAACCTACTTTGACTGTAAAGTCAAGCAATAAGTCACTGAACTTGCGTCAGGGAGAATCGGGCAGCGGAATGTGTAACCCCTAGCCGAAGGGGAAAACCTCGCCCGGAAGAGGTTTTGATAGATCGCAGAATCCGAAAAGCAGCTTAACAGTGAGATGATCTCGGCTTGTCCATAAAAATCGGCTGATCACTTCCCCCTATGTTGTAAGTGTAAGCAATGTCAGCGATAATTAGTCAAGTAGAAAAGGCTCCCAACAAGTTTCCTGTAAGTAGGTTGAAATAAGGGCAACTTTTTGTTTGATTGCAGCCAAGGCAAGAATGGTGGTCATTTTAGCAACCCGGGGCAAATGTTTCTTCTATCTCGTCAGGGGTTCGACTCAATATTGAAGAAGGAATCCTTTAGCTACTAATAACGCCTTGTCTCTTTCTACTGAGCTATCTGTTTTATGCTCTTTTCAGTAAATGAACTTGCAGCCAATGGCTTGTTTCCCTGCAGGCAATGAGACTAAGTTTTCTTCTTTTTTTCTTGCATAGTCTTTCTTCAGCAAGAATGATTGGAAGCTTCAGCAAATAATTCAGGTTCATGAGAAGATTGAACTGACATGAGGTAAGCTCGATGTTTTAGAAAAAACGATTCATAAAATAAGACAAAAATCCTTCAACGGGATAAGAAACTTGAGAAGATCAACGAACAATCGAGAAGGATCCAGAATCTAAGGAAGCGACTGGAAGGAAAGCAACTGGGCGTCACTGCTGATCTTCGTCAGTAGTCTGACTTTGGGAAAGAGACTGTAATCGCCGCCGAGAAGAAAGATGCTGTTCCGGATGACTGGAAGCCTCTGAGGTCAGCTGAACAGGCTGACAATCGGCGGAAGATGCTGGCCTGAAGAGTGAGGCTGATCCATAACTGAGACTGCAGAAGAATGAAGTTCGAGTTGATGAACAGGGCCATAATACATCTCCATCACCATTCTCCTCCAGGGCTTCTTAATTAAGAAAAGGAAAATCTGTTGTGACCTCATTAAAGAGAACATTCAAGGATACATCGAGTCTCTTGGATTTCACGTCATAGCATCTATCTATATTCGGACTGAGCATATCCAAAAAAGAAGTCCTGGCCTTGAGGACAATTTCTCTCTTAACTGCGCAAGAATATGAACAAAACACCACGTGCATCCAAACAAAAGCAAATGCCTATAGGATGGTGCTGCCCCAGTAAGAAGTTCGTGAGGTGCCGCTGTAGCTTCTTTCCTCTCTCTTCTCCCCCAAAACAAAAGAAAGACGTCCTTTCTTTATGCACATTCATATACATAGCCAGACACAAAGGTGTACAATCCGGTCAAAATCTGTAGTTCTTTAAGTGACTGACGGTTTTCTTACTTGCTCTAGTGGCTGGCAAAGGCCAACCGAGAGGGGAGAACGAAAGGCTCAGGAATCGACCCAGATTCGTGGAATTTAAGTAGAATAATTGGATTATCTACGAATAAGAAGAGCCGTCTTAGGAAATGACTTAACTTAAAAAAAAGACGGATTCTGCGGCGAGAGAGCAACTTGTCTGGTCTTGCGGTGCACTCACTCCCGTTACTTCAATGAGATGAAGCTCTTTCTCGACTCGAGACCTTCACCCCTTACAACTCGCACCAATAGCGGCACTGAGCGGCCGGAGATTGATTGAAAAGGCAGCCCAGCCAGCCCGCCTCTGACGGATTGTGATAAAGAGCACACACACGGGACCTGACCTACTAATCATCATCTCATGACGCGCGAAGCAAAAAGAAAGGTCCCCCCTTCCCGCCCCCCCTAGCCACCTACCTACTCGTGCTCGTAGCTCGATCGGAGGTCTTCAGTGTGGTCCTAAGGAAAAACAGAAGTCGTCCTCAATAAGTGCAAGTGAATTGCTCAGTAGTGCTTCGCC
>Ga0209795_10002398_pt1 | contig 10396 bp, 9 predicted proteins | sample AgamicOrMarz_FD_187166 | JGI IMG/M metagenome (GOLD analysis project Ga0209795, IMG submission 187166) | Agave microbial communities from Guanajuato, Mexico - Or.Ma.rz (SPAdes) (version 2) | ecosystem: Host-associated > Plants > Phyllosphere > Phylloplane/Leaf | place: Guanajuato, Mexico...
TGCCCTGCCCGTTCCGCTTCCCCGCACCTTTGACTACCTGCTGCCCGACAGCATGAGCGCCAAAGCGGGCTGTCGCGTGACCGTGCCGTTCGGCAAACAACAGCGCGTGGGAATAGTGGTATCGGTCAGTGAGCAGAGCGAACTGCCGCTTAATGAGCTGAAAGCCGTCGCAGAGGTGCTGGATAACGAGCCGGTCTATTCGAAAAGCGTCTGGCGATTACTGCTATGGGCGGCTGAGTACTATCATCACCCGATTGGCGATGTCCTGTTTCATGCCCTGCCCATCCTGCTGCGCCAGGGGAAAGACGCCAGCCATGCCCCGATGTGGTACTGGTTTGCAACCGAACAAGGGCAAGCCGCAGACATCAACAGCCTGAAACGTTCGCCAAAACAGCAGCAGGCGCTGGCCGCCCTGCGGCAAGGGCGCATCTGGCGCCATCAGGTTGAACAGATGGAATTTAACGACGCCGCTCTGCAGGCGTTACGCAAAAAGGGGCTGAGCGAATTAGGCAGCGAATCCCCGGCGCTTATAGACTGGCGCAACACTTTTAGTGTGCCGGGCGAGCGACTGCGTCTGAATACCGAGCAGGCCACCGCCGTCGGCGCTATTCACAGCGCATCTGACAATTTCTCCGCATGGCTGTTAGCGGGCGTAACCGGCTCCGGTAAAACCGAAGTGTATTTGAGCGTATTAGAAAATGTGCTCGCGCAAGGGAAGCAGGCGCTGGTGATGGTGCCGGAAATTGGCCTGACGCCGCAGACCATTGCCCGTTTTCGCGAACGTTTTAACGCGCCCGTTGAGGTGCTGCATTCAGGCTTAAACGACAGCGAACGGCTCAGCGCCTGGCTTAAAGCCAAAAATGGCGAAGCCGCCATTGTGATCGGTACGCGTTCGTCTCTGTTCACGCCGTTTAAAAATCTTGGCGTCATTGTCATTGATGAAGAGCACGACAGCTCCTACAAACAGCAGGAAGGCTGGCGCTATCACGCCCGCGACCTGGCCGTTTACCGTGCCCATCACGAGCAGATCCCCATTATACTGGGCTCCGCGACGCCTGCTTTAGAAACGCTGCACAATGTGCGTCAGCGAAAATACCATATGCTGCGCCTGACGCGTCGGGCAGGAAACGCGCGCCCGGCGACGCAACATGTGCTCGATCTGAAAGGCCAACAGCTGCAGGCAGGGCTGGCTCCTGCCCTAATCGGCCGGATGCGCCAGCATTTAAATGCCGACAATCAGGTGATCCTGTTCCTCAACCGCCGTGGATTCGCTCCGGCGCTGTTGTGCCACGACTGCGGGTGGATCGCCGAATGTCCGCGATGCGATCACTATTACACCTTACACCAGGCACAGCGTCATTTACGTTGCCACCACTGTGACAGCCAGCGCCCCATCCCGCGCCAGTGCCCTTCCTGCGGCTCCACGCACATGGTGCCCGTCGGGCTGGGGACCGAGCAGCTTGAGCAGGCGCTTGCCCCCTTCTTCCCTGATGTTCCCATTTCGCGTATCGACCGCGATACCACCAGCCGTAAAGGGGCGCTGGAGCAGCAGCTGGCGGAAGTCCATCGCGGCGGCGCACGCATCCTCATCGGCACTCAGATGCTGGCAAAAGGGCATCACTTCCCGGACGTCACGCTGGTTGCGCTACTGGACGTAGACGGCGCGCTGTTTTCTGCAGACTTCCGTTCCGCCGAGCGATTTGCGCAGCTTTACACGCAGGTAGCAGGCCGTGCGGGGCGTGCCGGCAAACAAGGCGAAGTGGTACTGCAAACGCACCATCCCGAACACCCGCTGCTGCAAACGTTGCTGCATAACGGATACGACGCCTTTGCGGAACAGGCGCTGGCGGAACGCCAGACGATGCAGTTACCGCCGTGGACCAGCCACGTGATTATTCGCGCTGAAGATCATAATAATCAGCAGGCGCCGCTGTTCCTGCAGCAGCTCCGAAATCTGCTGCAAGCCAGCCCGCTTATCGATAATCAACTGTGGATCTTAGGCCCGGTGCCTGCGTTAGCCCCTAAACGCGGAGGTCGCTACCGCTGGCAGATTTTACTCCAGCATCCTTCACGTATTCGTTTACAGCATGTTATCAGCGGCGCGCTGGCATTGATCAATACCCTGCCGGAAGCCCGCAAAGTGAAGTGGGTTCTTGATGTTGATCCCATTGAAGGTTAAGCCACGGTGCGAGGCGGATCGAAAAATTGAATGCATCTCACACTTTTTGTGAAAATTCTGTAACCGCTTCCATAAACTATCTGTAAAAATGGTCGGGTGAGTCGTTCAGTGTTCCCTGCGAGGAGAAGACGTTGAAGTCCAGGAAAGAGGTTGCTCCGGCGACCATGAAAGACGTTGCCCTGAAAGCCAATGTATCCACGGCAACCGTGTCCCGAGCATTAATGAACCCGGATAAAGTTTCTCAGTCAACCCGTAACAAGGTCGAACAGGCGGCGCTGGAAGTGGGATACCTTCCGCAAGCGATGGGGCGGAACGTTAAACGTAATGAGTCCCGCACAATTCTGGTTATCGTGCCGGATATTTGCGATCCCTTTTTTAGCGAAATTATTCGCGGCATTGAGGTCACGGCGGCAGCGCAAGGCTATCTGGTGCTAATTGGCGACTGCGCCCATCAGAATCAGCAAGAAAAAACCTTTATCGATCTGATTATCACCAAACAAATCGACGGCATGCTGCTGCTTGGCTCGCGTCTGCCCTTTGATGCCAGCATCGAAGAACAACGCAATCTGCCGCCAATGGTCATGGCCAATGAATTCGCGCCAGAGCTTAAATTACCGACCGTGCATATCGACAACCTGACCGCCGCGTTCAACGCCGTGAACTATCTCCAGGAGTTGGGGCATAAGCGCATTGGCTGCATCGCCGGGCCGGAAGAGATGCCGCTGTGCCATTACCGTCTTCAGGGCTACGTGCAGGCGCTGCGCCGCACAGGCGTAACGGTGGACCCCCATTACATCGCCCGGGGTGATTTCACCTTTGAAGCGGGTGGACTGGCGCTGGAAAAGTTACTGGCGCTGCCGGAACCGCCAACCGCGGTATTTTGTCACAGTGACGTGATGGCGCTGGGGGCATTGTCCTTTGCTAAGCGTCGCGGCCTGCGGGTGCCGAAAGATCTCTCTATCATCGGCTTCGATAATATTTCACTGTCAGAATTTTGCGATCCGCCGCTCTCGACCGTGGCTCAACCGCGCTATGACATTGGCCGTGAAGCCATGCTTTTGCTCCTCGATCAGCTTCACGGACAAACGGTAAACAGCGGGTCACGTTTGCTCGACTGCGAACTCATCATTCGGGGTTCAACACAGGCCCTTACTTAAAGTAAATGGCTTTCGGACTTCCGTGTCTGTTCAAAGGCCCGCCGCTTAAGTAACATGGCGGGCTGACGAACGAATAAATACAGCGAAACGATAGTGGCACAACGAGATTATGTACGTCGCGGCCAGCCGGCACCTTCGCGACGCAAAAAGAGCACTTCCCGGAGCAAGCAACGCAGCCTGCCTTCTGTCTCGCCTGCAATGGTCGCCATCGCTGCGGCTGTACTGGTGGCCTTTATCGGTGGTCTGTACTTCATTACGCACCATAAAAAAGAAGAAGCCGAAGCGCTCCAGGGCAATAAAGTGGTCGGGAATGGCTTGCCGCCGAAACCAGAAGAACGCTGGCGCTATATCAAAGAGCTGGAAAGCCGCCAGCCGGGCGTGCGTGCGCCTACGGAACCGTCTGCGGGCGGCGAAGTGAAAAACGCCGACCAGTTGACCAATGAACAGCGCCAGCTGCTGGCACAAATGCAGGCCGATATGCGCCAGTCGCCCACGCAGCTGACGGAAGTGCCGTGGAACGAGCAAACGCCACAGCAGCGTCAGCAGACGCTGCAACGCCAGCGCCTGGTGCAGCAACAGCAGCAACAGCAGCAACAGCAAATGAACCAGACGCAGCCGGTGCAGCAGCCGCGTACACAGCCACGCGTGGCCGAACAACCGTATCAGCAGCCGCAGCAACAGACGCGCACCGTGCAGTCTCAACCGACGCAGCAGCCGCGTCAGGCTCAGACGCAGTCAAAACCAACGGCAACGTCACAGCCTTATCAGGATCTTCTGCAAACGCCGGCACACAACACCGCGCAGCAGCCAAAAGCGCAGCCACAGCAAAGTGCACCGGTGACCAAAGAAGCCGACGCGCCGAAGCAAACCGCTGAGAAAAAAGATGAACGCCGCTGGATGGTTCAGTGCGGTTCGTTTAAAGGCGCCGAACAGGCGGAAACCGTTCGCGCACAGCTGGCCTTTGAAGGCTTTGACTCCCGCATTACCACCAATAATGGCTGGAATCGCGTGGTGATAGGCCCGGTGAAAGGCAAAGATAATGCGGATGGCACCATCAGCCGTCTGAAGATTGCCGGCCACTCAAACTGTATTCGCCTCGCCTCTGGGGGTTGAAACCCCCAAAATCCCCCCCATCTATCATTCTATTCAGCCCTGAGCATTGGCTCGGGGCCCCTATTCAGAATATGTAACCAGGGGGTCTGCTCGTGACAACAATTGTAAGTGTACGCCGTAACGGCCAGGTGGTGATTGCCGGTGATGGCCAGGCCACACTGGGTAATACCGTCATGAAGGGCAACGTCAAAAAAGTCCGTCGTCTTTATAACGACAAAGTGATCGCCGGTTTTGCTGGCGGTACGGCTGACGCCTTCACGCTGTTTGAACTTTTTGAACGCAAACTGGAAATGCACCAGGGGCATCTGGTGAAAGCCGCCGTTGAGCTGGCAAAAGACTGGCGTACCGACCGCATGCTGCGCAAGCTTGAAGCCTTGCTGGCCGTCGCAGATGAAAATGCCTCCCTCATCATCACGGGGAACGGCGACGTCATCCAACCTGAAAACGATCTGATTGCGATTGGCTCTGGCGGCCCATACGCCCAGGCCGCCGCTCGCGCCCTGTTGGAAAACACCGACATGAACGCGCGCGATATCGCGGTGAAAGCGTTGGATATTGCAGGTGATATCTGCATTTATACCAACCACAACCACACTATTGAAGAATTAGCCTCTAAAGCGTAAGGATCTCCCATGTCTGAAATGACCCCACGCGAAATTGTCAGCGAGCTGAACAATCACATTATCGGCCAGGACAACGCGAAGCGTTCCGTGGCAATCGCCCTGCGTAACCGCTGGCGTCGTATGCAGCTTGATGAAGAGCTGCGCCACGAAGTCACGCCTAAAAACATTCTGATGATCGGCCCAACGGGCGTCGGTAAGACCGAAATTGCCCGTCGCCTGGCGAAGCTGGCAAACGCGCCGTTCATCAAAGTCGAAGCGACGAAATTCACCGAAGTGGGTTATGTCGGTAAAGAGGTGGATTCCATTATCCGCGACCTCACCGATTCCGCGATTAAAATGGTGCGCGTTCAGGCTATCGAAAAAAATCGCTACCGCGCGGAAGAGATGGCGGAAGAGCGTATTCTCGACGTGCTGATCCCACCGGCGAAAAATAACTGGGGCCAGGCTGAACAGCCTCAGGAACCCTCGGCAGCGCGTCAGTCCTTCCGTAAGAAATTGCGTGAAGGCCAGTTAGACGACAAAGAGATTGAGATCGATCTGGCTGCTGCGCCGATGGGCGTCGAAATTATGGCGCCTCCGGGTATGGAAGAGATGACCAGCCAGCTGCAGTCCATGTTCCAGAACCTGGGCGGCCAGAAACAAAAATCGCGTAAGCTGAAAATCAAAGACGCGATGAAGCTGCTGATTGAAGAAGAAGCGGCAAAACTGGTCAACCCTGAAGAGCTGAAGCAGGACGCTATCGACGCGGTTGAGCAGCACGGCATCGTCTTCATCGATGAAATCGATAAAATCTGTAAGCGTGGCGAATCGTCCGGCCCGGATGTCTCCCGTGAAGGCGTTCAGCGTGACCTGCTGCCGCTGGTCGAGGGTTGCACCGTCTCGACCAAACACGGCATGGTTAAAACTGACCACATCCTGTTTATCGCCTCTGGCGCATTCCAGGTGGCGAAGCCTTCCGATTTGATTCCGGAACTGCAGGGTCGTCTGCCTATCCGCGTTGAGCTGCAGGCGCTGACTACCGAAGATTTCGAGCGCATTCTGACCGAGCCAAACGCGTCTGTCACCGTACAGTATAAAGCGCTGATGGCGACCGAAGGCGTGAACATTGAGTTCACCGAAGACGGCATTAAGCGTATCGCCCAGGCCGCCTGGCAGGTGAATGAAACCACCGAAAACATTGGTGCACGTCGTTTGCATACCGTGCTTGAACGCCTGATGGAAGATATCTCTTATGATGCCAGCGACCTTGGCGGTCAAAGCATTACCATTGACGCAGATTATGTGAGCAAACATCTGGATGCGTTAGTGGCAGATGAAGATCTGAGCCGTTTTATCTTATAATCGCGGTTACTGCATTTTCATCACTGTTGATGGGGGCTAATGCCCCCATTTTTATTGGCTAAATACTTATGACTGATATCAGCCGTACTCAGGCGTGGCTCGAAAGTCTCCGCCCTAAAACACTTCCTCTGGCTTTTGCCGCGATTGTCGTCGGTACGGCTCTCGCCTGGTGGCAAGGACATTTCGATCCGCTGGTGGCCGGTCTGGCACTGAGCACCGCAGGGCTGCTGCAAATCCTCTCCAATCTCGCCAATGATTATGGCGACGCGGTGAAAGGCAGTGACAAGCCCGACCGCATTGGGCCGCTACGCGGCATGCAAAAAGGGGCGATCACCCAGGCGCAGATGAAGCGTGCGCTAATGATCACCGTGGTATTGATTTGTCTTTCCGGGCTGGCGCTGGTGTCGGTTGCCTGTAAAACACCTGCTGATTTCATCGGTTTTACGGTGCTTGGGCTACTGGCTATTATCGCTGCCATTACTTACACCGTCGGAACGCGCCCCTATGGTTACATTGGCCTGGGTGATATTTCCGTGCTGGTCTTTTTCGGCTGGCTGAGCGTGATGGGCAGTGGGTATTTACAGATGCACACCCTGATCCCTGCTTTCCTTCTGCCCGCCACGGCCTGCGGCCTGCTGGCCACGGCCGTACTGAATATCAATAACCTGCGCGATATCGACAGCGACCGTGAAAACGGTAAAAACACGCTGGCGGTACGTCTCGGGCCGGTGAACGCGCGCCGTTACCATGCCTGCCTGCTAACAGGTGCTCTGGTTTGTCTGGCGCTGTTTAACCTGATGTCATTGCAAAGCCTGTGGGGCTGGCTGTTTGTACTTGCCGCACCGCTGCTGGTCAAACAGGCACGTTTCGTGATGCGCGAACTGAGCCCCGCGGCGATGCCGCCCATGCTCGAACGCACGGTAAAAGGCGCGCTGTTGGTTAACCTGTTGTTCGTCATCGGTATTGTCTTAAGCCAGACGCTGCGTTAACTGACAAATATCAATTAACAATTGATGATTTTGCCAACAACGCGGTTCGCACGATATACTGAACACATTCGCAGCAACTGAGCGGTAACCCTATGAAATACGATACCTCCGAGCTTTGTGACATCTACCAGGAAGATGTCAACGTCGTCGAACCCCTGTTCTCCAACTTTGGAGGACGCTCATCGTTTGGCGGACAAATCATCACGGTGAAATGTTTCGAGGATAACGGGTTGCTGTACGATCTGCTCGAAGAGAACGGCCGTGGCCGCATTCTGCTGGTGGATGGCGGCGGTTCAGTTCGCCGGGCGTTAATCGATGCCGATCTGGCCCGCCTTGCCACCCAAAACGAGTGGGAAGGGATGGTAGTATATGGCGCAGTGCGTCAGGTCGACGATCTGGAAGAGCTGGATATCGGCATTCAGGCGATTGCCGCCATTCCGGTGGGTGCCGCGGGTGATGGCATCGGTGAAAGCGACGTTCGCGTGAATTTCGGCGGCGTGACGTTCTTTTCTGGCGACCATCTCTACGCAGATAATACCGGTATCATCCTTTCTGAAGATCCGCTGGATATTGAATAAACGCATACTGTAATATAAAGGGGGCTGTGCCCCTTTTATATTTCACAAGGATGTTTATGCGTGATTCCACACTTACCTGGTTCTCATGGGGCTTGACGCTATTCCTGGCGTTTATTAGTCTCGGCTCGTTATTTATGTCCCATATCGTTATTATTGGGATATTCGCCTGGGTTATAATATTTCTAGTTTTAATTATAATTTCAGGAATTATTTATTTAATCCATAAAAATACACATATCCGACTGGTCTGGCTTATTTGCGCATCGCTGGCCTTCCTCACGCTTTACAGCGTTCGCTCATATTACAAGGTGTTCAGCCCCTGGCGCTATACCTTTAGCAACGTGCCCCTCTCGGTTGAACTGCCTGACAAACTGTGGCAAACGAAAGAGAAAGTTGCTGTGCGCACGGGAGAAGAAAATCAGTTTGCCGTCGTGGGGGCTACAGCGCTTGAGCAAGGGATATTTGATGAGATGTCCTATGAAGAATTTATCACTCAGGTTATGGAAGCGACGTCCGGAATTGAAACCCCACCGAATTTCCAACTGGAAAGCTGTTTTAACGCGCAGTTTAAATGTCATTATATAAAGATCGAGGATGTAAAATACAGTAGCGGAACGGGGTATTTTGCCTTTCTCAGCGATGACAAAAAAACGTATTTATTTTCCGTTATCGTGGGGCCAAAATTTCTGGCAAAGAATCGCGACTTTCCTTTACAGGTTATTTCGTCTGTTAAGCAGGAATAAACGCGACCGTAACCCAGTAATAATAAAAAAAGCCATCATGATAATGATGGCTTTTTTCCACTCTGGCGCACAGGGCGAAGGGGCGTTACACCTCTTCCATACGTCCCAGCAGCGCCTGCAGACGATCCTGCCAGCCGTTCTGCTGTTCACGCAGCTGGTTGTTTTCGCGCTCAAGCTCTTCGCGACCGTGCTGAGCATTCTGCACTTCCTGCGACAGAGAATTGTTCTTTTCTTTCAGCTCTTCGATTTCCATCTGCAGCAACGTGATGGTGTCGATCGCCTGCTGTACTTTCGATTCCAGTTTCTCAAACACTTCTAATGACATGACCATACCTCTTCTGAATTGCAAGGCGACGCTTGGACGTAAACGCGCACAACATATATGCCGATTGTATGAAGCCCCGCCTTCCCTGTCCAGCGGCACGCCGCGTAGATTGCGGTTAGCAACACTTTTCGGCCTGGTCCTGGTGATTTCGGCACATATACCACTAAATTGTTACTACTTTCGTTAATGAAATGATTCAGCTCACGTTTCTCGAATGCGGTACGAATGCGCTTTACAGCGCGAAAACGCTCATTTTATTGACGCAGCACACACATTTTGATTTCGATATTTCTCGTTTTTGCTCGTTAACGATAAATTAACACAGTGTCTACAGGACATCGTGGCTGTCACGGGCTTCCACGCTAACAACAAACATTCATTATTTCAGGATTCCGATTATGAGTCAGACATCAACCTTAAAAGGCCAGTGCATTGCCGAGTTCCTGGGTACCGGGTTGTTGATTTTCTTCGGGGTGGGCTGTGTGGCTGCACTGAAAGTCGCGGGTGCCTCTTTCGGGCAGTGGGAAATCAGTATCATCTGGGGTCTGGGCGTGGCGATGGCCATTTACCTGACCGCGGGGGTTTCCGGTGCACATCTTAACCCGGCGGTCACCATCGCGCTGTGGCTCTTCGCCTGCTTTGACAAACGTAAGGTCGTTCCTTTTATTCTTTCACAGTTTGCCGGCGCGTTTTGCGCTGCGGCGTTAGTTTACGGGCTTTATTACAACCTTTTCATCGACTTCGAACAGACGCATCATATGGTTCGCGGCAGCGTCGAAAGTCTTGATCTCGCGGGTATTTTCTCTACCTATCCTAACCCGCATATCAATTTTGTGCAGGCCTTCGCAGTTGAAATGGTGATTACCGCTATTCTGATGGGCGTCATTATGGCTCTGGGCGATGATGGTAACGGTATTCCACGCGGGCCTTTAGCGCCGCTGCTGATAGGCTTACTGATTGCGGTCATTGGCGCATCCATGGGTCCACTGACCGGTTTTGCGATGAACCCGGCACGTGACCTTGGCCCAAAAACCTTCGCCTTCTTCGCAGGCTGGGGCGACGTCGCCTTTACCGGCGGCAAAGATATCCCTTACTTCCTGGTGCCGCTGTTCGGCCCGATTGTTGGGGCTGCGCTGGGCGCCTTTGGCTATCGTAAATTAATTGGTCGCCACTTACCGTGCGACACCTGTGTGGTAGACGAGAAGGAAACCGCTTCTCCCGCACAACAAAAAGCTTCGCTGTAATCTGACTACGGGACACATACCATGACCGAAAAAAAATATATCGTTGCGCTCGACCAGGGCACCACCAGCTCCCGCGCTGTCGTAATGGATCATGACGCGAACAT
>Ga0209795_10002400_pt1 | contig 10382 bp, 13 predicted proteins | sample AgamicOrMarz_FD_187166 | JGI IMG/M metagenome (GOLD analysis project Ga0209795, IMG submission 187166) | Agave microbial communities from Guanajuato, Mexico - Or.Ma.rz (SPAdes) (version 2) | ecosystem: Host-associated > Plants > Phyllosphere > Phylloplane/Leaf | place: Guanajuato, Mexico...
ACATTGCGTACGTTCTTCACACACTTCATCACCACCTTAAACACCAAACTCTTTAGCCATTTTTAAACACAGCATGAATGAATCTCGTGATATGTCAGCTGGATCTTTACCTAATGTTGGTGGCATCGTTAACCAAACTCGTTTACCTCTCTCTTTCAATTGCATAGCAAGTTTTACAGCGGAATGTTGTGAAGCTCCTGAAGCATCATTATCAGCAAAGATAACGAAGTGCTCTTGTTCTGTTGCTAATAATAAATTCAATTGTTCATCAGTAACCGTATTACTAAGAGTAGCTAAAAAGTTACCGTAATCGTATTGAATGGCCCTCCAAACAGAAGGAGCACCTTCAACTATCCCTATCCATTCTCTGCTTTGTGCATGTAACTTAGCTAACCTATAACTATATAGCGTTCGTTTAGCGAAATAACCTTGTTCTGTTGATCCGAATACATACTTAGGAAAGGTATTATCATCAGTAGCACGGCCCTGGAAACCAATGATTTTCATATCTTCATTCATAATAGGGATTGTTAACCGATCCTTCAGTAAACCATTGACCTCACAATAGCCTAATTTGAACGATTTCGCTATTTCAGGAGTGTAACCCCTCCCTAACCAATACGGATGTAAAATGCCACTGTTATACACTTCTAGCATGGAGTTATCGATGTATGTAGGATTAACATGTTGTGGTTCTTCTTGATAACTATCTGCATTTTGAATTTTGTTTTCTTTACCCGAAGCAAACACCATCACATCAAGAGCTTGTCTAAAACCATAACCCATTGTTTTAGTTAAGAAATCAATTAGATCAAGGTTAACAACCGAACGATGATTAAAATCCGTTACAAGCCATTTTTGTTTGTTATAATCGAATGTAATTGCAGTAGCGTTGAGGTTATCTCCACCCCTCCACCAAGCATTTATACGATAATCAATCGGTATTCCATTATTCTTTTTGTGTGGTCTTAAATTTTTGATAGGAGCACCAATGAACGTGATTAATGCGCCTATATCAATTCTCCTATTTAATTCTAAGATTTCATCAGCTGTTACCATAGGAAATTCCCCTTATCCGAAATTTAAGTTAGCGAATTCACCGAATAATTCCAAAGCTTTTTTATCATAAGCTCTAGCTGCTTCTTCTTCAGTTTTGAAACACCCTAACGAATAAACCTTACCTTCTTTTGTAATTCTAGCTCTCCACTTCGAAGTTGATTTTTCAAAAGAAATACCTTTAAATTCAGATTTTGTTTTCCCTGACTTCCTATTCATTCCATTTTGACTAGTGGTAGCTACCCTTAAATTATCTCTTGTATTTTTTAAAGGATTACCATCTTTATGATCCACAAAAATACACGGATCATCGACGTTTAAAATAAAACGATGGAGGTAAATACGTTTATTTATACCTGACTCTCTAACTGTCCTTGAAACATATCTATCATTAAAACACCATTTGAATTCGGATACACGTTCATAATCCAAATCATCTACAATAGCAACTTTACCTTTTGATAAAATAATCTCCTTCAAAATCAAAGCTCCTTTATCCTGTGGTTATCTGTAAAGACTAAATCAACGGTAGCTCCTTCATCCTTACGATTGATCTTCCTACCCATAACTAATTCCATGTAATGCGTTCCTGAATGTTGGTGAGAATTTTCATATCCTGGACGATTCTTTTTCAAATGCCAAACTACATCAGCTAATTTTGTGAAATGAGAAGTTTCAGCAAACTTACCTCTACCTTTTTCGTCCACCCACATCTGACCACTAGTGAACACGGCAATATCACACTGTTTAGCGATTTTTTCTTTCAAAGTGTCGATCTTAGCTGCTAGAAGTAAATCTGTACGCCCTTTTTCAACTTCATGTGATTGGATCTTAACGTAATCGTACATGAATAACTCAATATTTTCTTCGAGTTGCAACAACTTAACTTTGCTTTCTAATTCAGCATTAGTCATTTCGTTAGCATTAAAATGGAAGAAAGGAGTGTCCTCTATCGCTTTATAAGCATCTAACAAGGATTCCACTTGTTTGTCTGTCAAAATACCATCTTCACTACGCATTATTTGTTCTTCGTGCAAACCACTTTCTTTAGATAACAAACGAAGCAACACTTCTTCTTCACTCATTTCTGTATCTGCGTAAGCTGTTGGTATACCCAAAACCCTTGATACATACCAAGCTATATCAAGCAAGATACTGGACTTACCAATCTTTTCTTCAGCACCGATAACATTTAAAGTTTTCTTACGAATATTTTTCATAAGTTTATTCATTTTCGGGTATTTTGCACCGATGCTTATACCGTCCAAATCCTTATTTTTAATCATCTTTTTAACTGCGCTGATCTTAGTTCCGATTTTATTAATCTTTTTATGATTACCAATTGAATCAGCTAAAAAATATGTTGCTGATTTGATATGAGAGTCCATTTCCTCAAGATCTTTAAACTCTTTATTACCTTCATCAACATTAGTTGTAGCAAAACTGTAGATCTTTTGTGATAAATCAATACATTTTCTTCGATAAGAGAAGCTTTTTAACGTTTTGATTTGTTCTGTAACAGCTGGACTTTCAGGTAGTGTATCATCTATTAAAGCATTTAACGCTGGTACACCACCTATACCAACTAAACAGTTATAACCTTCTTGATTAGACGCTTCTAACAAAGTCATAATACCTTCAGGAGTTACATCACCTTCAGCTGCAAGACGTTTGATAGCTCCAAATGTAAATCTGCAATAAGGAAAATAAAAATCATCAGCTTTTAATTCTTGACCGATAATTGTAATCATTGCTGGTCTTGTCATCAGCGCTTTTAATAAATATACTTCTGTAGAATGTGAAGCAAGTTGATCTTTAGGATTGTTACTCACTGATGACTACCCCCAAACTTTAATCCAGCGCACTATTTTTAACGGTGCATAAAACAGATCCTCTAAAGTGTTATTAACTACTTTCTTATCGTAATCAAGATAACGAAAAGCTTTTTTATCGTGTTGAATTCTTGAAAAAGCAGCTTTAAGCCCACGTTCTTTCCACATGCGATAAAAGCGTTTATATAACGATGTTTTGATATAGACAACCATTATATTTTCTCTTCCTACCTTTTTAGATAAAAACTCAACACCGTACGGATCGATGACATAAATATCATTTTTAATAAATTGATCATAGGTAGCGAAGTAACTATGACCATTAAAAAAAGTATAAGCAATAATATTTTCGTGTGCTAACATCATTTTGCTATCTAGATCCGAAATGAAAACGTGTGTATCTTCACCTTTAAAACGCGGATCACGAGTAGAATAACTTTTAATTTCTGTCAAACCGTAACGTTGTAAATCTCTTGCTATTGTTGATTTTCCTGAACCACTTTCACCAACAATGCATACGATTTTATCTTGACCTTTTAGAAATGTATTCATCTAATTCCTCCTTAGACATTACAACTGGAACTACTTCACCGTGTAAAGCAGACCAATCAGTAAAATCATTTGGTAAACGACACTCATGCTTATCATATTGAATGATTTTGTTAACATCTTGTTGTTCCCACTTTTTCTTTAAAGTTGAAATTGATTCTCCACGCTTTCGTCTTGGCATTTCCTTTTCACTCCTTCGTTTTTCCACCAATCATCTTTTCTACCTTGCAACCAACAGCTAACAACAACAAATTGATTCTTCTCTTTAATGCTAATAAAAGACAAACGTTCATCCATAGAACCAGCAACTTCAGCTCTTAATTCCTTGCCACTACCAACAAACTTACGCAAAGTAGAATTTTTAAATTTACGCTTAATCAATTTAATAGCGCTATCTCTACCAAGTTCAGATTCAGTACGTTCATAAAACATATCTAAAGCATGTTCAGTAACGCGAACTTCTTGACCTTTTAAAAAGTTTTTTCTGATACGGTTTTTGTGATGATTAGCCATTATAACCCCTCCTCATTACCATTCGTTAGTGTCTAACCATTTTGGAGCACGTTTCTTATTCCTATTATAACTTTTTATTTCTAACTGTTCTACACTTTCTTGTTGTATAGAGGTATAGGATTCTTCAACTTGATTATTTTCACGTTCAAATTGTTTCGCTTCTTCGATTTCTTCACGTTTTGACCAATAAACTATTGAATCACCTAAAACGTCATATCCTAAAGATGAAATAGAACGAAACTTCTTACCTACCATTTGAGAATATTTAATTGTGTTTAACAAAATTTCATTTACTGGTAAATCGATTTCGATTTTATTTTCTTCGATATACTTCTTGACGTTTTTTCTTAGTTGGGCCAACTGAATACCCATCATACGTTTTTGTGAAGGTGTGAATGGTTCAGATCCTTCAAATGTTTGTATGAACAAATCTGTAACTTCTTTATTCTTAATCATAATAATCTCTCCTTTTTTAGGTAAAATAAAAAGGGATGAAATTAATCACCCCTTTATTCAATTATTATAACTTATCAGCGTGTCTAGCTAATGCACCGCGAAAGTTAACTGTTAACTCACAAACTTGAGCATAAGGTTCGTTTTCAAAATGTGTAACAACTCGTTCTAAGCAGCTGTCTTTTGGATTTTTAAGATCGATTTGTCCACTATGACCTATAACAATAGTCTTGCAATTGTCATGCACACGAGTTAGAGCTTTTTTAGCTTCAGAGATAGTCCAGTTTTGGAATTCATCAAAGATAACTGTTGTATCTTCTAGGTTTGATCCACGTAAGAAAGTGTGTGATTTAGGGAATACCCATGCTCCACTGAATTTTTGTTCTTTAATAGTAGCTTCAGCTAACACTACTTTATCCGGTTGTTCACCAATTTTAATCAAAGCATCTAATAATGGAGCTAGATAAGCACTTTCTTTCTTAGCTTGACTACCTTCACGAAATCCCATCTTACCCTCTTCAACAGGTGAGAACACATAGAACAAAGGTTTTCCGATTATCTTAGCAACAGCAACAGCTAAAGTCGTTTTCCCTGTTCCTGAAGGAGCATTAACTATAGTCATTTGGTTATTAAAAATACTTTCTACATAGATAATTTGTTCTGTTGTTAATTTTTCTCGTAAACCAAAAAACATATTGTTTTTATCTAATCCTTCAATGTGCTTCATATAATGACCACCTTTTATTTAATCATTTCCCAATTAACCTTCCTTACCTTATCATCTTCCTTATACCATTCCGTATTACACTTGATACAAAAGGAATGATGGACATTCTCGATGTTTAAATCAATATTATGTAGCCCTAAACGACGAACACCTTTCTCACTTTTGCAAGTAGGGCATTTATCAAAATCATTCCAGTTAATGTTTTTGTACTTAAATCTTCTTTTGGTGCTAATTCCTTTTGATTTAATGAAATTAGAAACTGTACTACTAGGTAAATTTAGATCCTTTGAAATTGAATAGATGCTATTACCATTAAGGAAACGTTCAGCAACCATCGTTTTGATATCATCTTTGAATAAAAAACGTTTGCCATTTCCTAATAGAATTTTGCTCCATTCGATAAATAATTTCAATTCATCTATAACTTCCTGAACATTCTCATAATTCATTTCAAAACAAATGTCATCCAAACTCTCACCATCAGAATATAATCTAACCACTTTATCCATAACTGAAATCCCCCTTAGAAAGGGAAGGTTATTCTTCCCCTGCTGTATTTTGTTCTTCTAACATTGAGCGAAACTTATTTAAAACTAGTGTAGCTTGTGGCTTGTCTAGTTCTGTCGGATTGGCAATTTGACTGTTAGTTGCTTCTTGCATCAAAGCTACTGCTTTATCTCCTGACAAACGTAGCTGGTTATTAACAAGATCCACAATTTCATCAATCATATTAGACAATTCAACATCTAACTTAATGATATTTTGCACAGCTGGTTTTTCTTTTTCGAAACCAACATCCTTTTGTGACATTTCGATAATCATACTAACCAATGTACGGTTATCAAATTTGTCAATAACATCAGGAAGCAAGTTATTCCCTTTAGCATCTTTCAAACGAGACTTTTTCAATTCTGCTTTATATACACCTTTTGATACTTCACGTAGAATGTAATGAACATCCAGCTCGTGAATTAAACGTTTTTCACAATCAGCTTTAACTGGATTAGCAGCATCAAGTTTCATGAAACTACCTTTAAGATAATTATCAGAAGCATGAGCTGTAACAAATAAGTGAATATCAAGCTCTTTTAAATTTTCTATAACTTCATAAAAGTCATCTTTGGGAGCTTCGTATTCGGAAGGTTCAAGCTTCGTTTTACCCCATTGTTTCTTCCAGTATTTTTTGAATTTTTGATACAATACTGTACCGGATTCTAAAACAACTGACTTATAAGGTAATTGTCCTTGAGCTTTTAATTGCAACAAACGTTGTGTTAAAGCTAAAACCATATGCGGATCAGATGTTTTAAACACCTGGATACCATCGATTTCTTTAGCTAATTGACTAAAACCACTTCGTTCCATATCGATAGCTAGTAATGGTTTAGGAGCACCATAAGCAACACTTGATGTTTTACCTCCACCTGAAGGAGCTGTAAATAAAACTTTGACAGGTTCAGCTTCTTGAGTAGCTGCATCTTTAATCATATCTAAAATATCAAAACCCATATTCATTTGATCCATTATTCAACACCAACTTCTTTCAAGACTTTATCATAAAGAACTTGCATATCTTGAAGAATAAATTCTTCACCTTTTTCAAGGAGATTTCCATATGATTTTTCTAATTCTCCTGCGAACCACTTACCTACTTTTCCGTCAATATGTTCGTAAATGACCTTTTTATGATGAAGAACTTCATCTAAAGCAGCAAAAAACAAAAGTAATTCTTTATTATTTATTTCCATCTAATTACCTCCAATTTATATATATGAGGGGATAAACCCCTCATTATCACTTACCGAAAGGAAAATGTTGACCAGCGTTTCCTTGATTAAATCCACCTTGATTATTCGGATTACCAAATGGCGAACCACCTTGAGAACCTTGATCTCCAAACGTTTGTTGTTGGAAGTCTTGTGCTTGTTGTTGGTTAAACTGTTGTTCATTACCTTGTGCAAAACCACCTTGAGGATTAAATCCAGCAGGAGGTTGTCCACCTTGATTAAATCCACCAGCACCTTGATTTGGATTAGGAGCGAAACCTTGACCACCACCATAACCACCAGCAAAGTTATTAGTTGGAGCTGCTAACATTTTAAATTTCTTAACTTCAATGCGTTCGATTTTATTACCTGAACCTTCAGGCATTCCGAATTCATCATAAGTAATATCGTCTTTATTGATGTAATAGTAACCGATATCAACGTTAGCTCCATCAGGAGTGTTAGCGATTTGTTGAACGATTGCAGGATCATGAGCTTCTAATGTTAAAACGTTAACATCGATTGGTTTTCCTTGACCGTTTGTAGCTCGTTTTTTATTGTCTTTTCGATCAGTGGAATAGAAAGCAAGTTTGAACTTAATTCCTTCTCCTGCTTGCTGTTTAGCAAAAATCTCACCACTTAGACGACCTGAAACTTTATCAGCTATTTGTTCATCATTAACAGTAGTTGGTTCTTCTAACTCTACAAAAGTCGTGAAGTTAGTGAATGTTTTGCCTGTGGTAGTGATGAATTGACTGATTTGAGTTAGACCAGCACGAACACGCGGTTTAGGATCTGAAATAGGGAAACGGTTAATACTCGCTTGTGCTTTATCTAATTTAGCGATACGAACGTTTACTGAACCAAATCCTTTAGCGTTTAATAATAGATCCCATCCGTATTCTGTTTGATCTTGGCGAAGTGCTGGTGATCCATAAACGAGCGTTCCAACTACCATTCCGATGTTATTATAAGTATATTTAGGGTTAAATTGTGGTGCGTTATTCATAAATTTCTACCTCCTGATTATCTATAACTTTTTTTCTATAACTTGTTTCTATAACCATAATAGCACGGATAATTTTGGTACGTCAACATATATTTTTAAAAAATGGTTATAAAGGTTAGAGTTGGGGAATATTATAACTATTTGTACATTTCTGCGTATATGCCTGACCAGCGATCAATCGTATCCTGATCTGTATATTCTAGTAGTTGAAAGATTTCATCGATTTCACTTTTAGTCATCATCGTTAATAAAAATTGTATTTGATAACCTCTAGCGTTTGTCAAGTAATGAAACAATTCTCTTCTCATTAATAAGCTCCCACTTTCCCTTTTTATCATAAAAAAAGAAGGGAAAAATCCCTTCCTAATTACAATCCACATTTTAATTGAGCGTTACAACTATCACAGGTATGACATCCCCCTGCTTCAATAACTGTTCCAGTTCTACAAATAGGGCAAACATTACCTAACTCACTACCGTAATTTACATTCGTATCAGCTAAAGGCTTAATGTTATCAACTAAAACAACTTTACTTTCTTGTTTAACCTCTAACTCATTAACATCATTTTCTTCATTAGTTAGAGACAACACTTGAGCATCACGACTACCATCTACATAAACAGTACCACCTTTAGCACCACCAGCATGTAAACGTTCATATACTGCTTGTACCTGACTTACTGTATAACCTTTTGGAGCATTAACAGTTTTAGAAATTGAGCTATCAACATGCTTCTGAATGATACATTGTACATCTGCATGTGCTTCAGGTGCTAATTCCATTGCTGAAATAAAGAATTCCGGTAATTCAGGTGTTGGATTGAATTCATCAGTAATAACAGTAATTCGTTTTAGATATTCATCAACGATTGGTGCATTTACCTCAATAAACTTACCTAATCGGCCCGAACGGAAATATTTAAATGCGAAATATGGTTCTAATCCTGTCGCTACACCAACCATCGTTCCAGTTGATCCAGTTGGAGCTACAGTTAACAAATGAGAATTACGAATACCATATTTAATTACACCATGACGAATATCTTTAGGCATTTTCTCCATATAACCGGAATTAATAAATTTTAAACGATTGCCACGATCATTTTCATCATCTAAAAACGGAAACGATCCTTTTTCTTTAGCGATTTCAATAGATGCTCTATAAGCTGAATGAGAGATAGTTTCGAAAATTTTATCAACAGTTACATTACCTTCTTCTGAACCATAAACTTGTCCAGTGTAGATAAGAGCATCAGCTAATCCCATCACACCTAAACCAATTCGACGTTCACCCAATGCCTGGATAGTGTTTTCTTCCATGAAATAAGGTGTAGCGCTAATTACGTTATCTTGTAAACGAATAGCAACTTCTACTGTATCACGAAGCTTATCATAATCAACTTGTCCTTTTTCATTGACCATTTTAGCAAGATTAACAGCTGCTAAATTACATACACTGTAAGGTGCAAGTGGTTGTTCACCGCACGGATTCGTACAAACTACCTTCTGACCATATGACTTTGCATTTGTCATATCATTAGCATTGTCAATAAAGAAAATTCCAGGTTCAGCAGAATAAGTAGCACAAATGTTAATTAGATCCCATAAATACTTAGCTCTAATTGAACGATATGTTTTAACTGGCATATCATGTTCTTTTTCCCACTCGCGAACATCACCGCATTCGTGCCAATTTTCATTGTAATATTCCATTTGTTCTTTCGAATAATTCTCAATATCAGGGAAACGAAGTTCGTATTCCGTATCATTTTCAACAGCGGTCATAAATTCGTGAGTAACAGCAACAGAAATGTTAGCTCCTGTTAAGAATTCAGGATTATGAACAGAATAAGTACCACCGTCTTGTAATTGACGATCAATATTAGCTATAACTGAAGCGCTAGAAGAATATTCGTTAGCGTATTCTCGTGCATATTCAAGTGTTTGTCTTTCACTTTCAGTTAACGGTGTGAATTTCAACTTTTCTTGAGCTAATTTTTTAACTTGTTCATCTTCAATTGTTTCAATGATAAAGCGTAAAATTTTAGGATTCTGCATTTTAGAAATAATGAATTCAATAATATCAGGATGTGAATCAACAAGCATGATCATTTGAGCACCCCTGCGACTTCCACCTTGAGATACCAAATGAGTTAGAACAGCGATATCATTTAACCATGACACAGAACCGGATGATTTACCGTTAACACCACGAGCCAAAGTGTTACGTGGACGTAATGTAGATCCGTTCGTACCAACTCCACCACCACGAGACATAATTTCCATTGTCTTACCACGATGTTCAGAAATGCCTTCACGAGAATCTTTAGGATATGGCATTACATAGCAGTTAAAGTAAGTAACATCTGCTCCTGATCCAGCTCCATAAATTACGCGTCCAGCTGGAATAAGTAACTCGTTAGCTAATACATTATAGAATTTATCGAACCACTCTTTACGTTTTTCTTCTGTTTCT
>Ga0209795_10002403_pt1 | contig 10372 bp, 8 predicted proteins | sample AgamicOrMarz_FD_187166 | JGI IMG/M metagenome (GOLD analysis project Ga0209795, IMG submission 187166) | Agave microbial communities from Guanajuato, Mexico - Or.Ma.rz (SPAdes) (version 2) | ecosystem: Host-associated > Plants > Phyllosphere > Phylloplane/Leaf | place: Guanajuato, Mexico...
CAATCCCTAGATTTATCTTGGCCATTTCCATGTATCCACGTCTCATCGACTCGCGAATTTGTCTCTTTTTACGTTCGCGTAAATACATTTTTGTTGCCTGGTAGATAAACTCGCTGCGGTTTACATTCTCTTGTTTCACAAAACCATCTAATTCAGTTAAAAGATGTTGCGGTAACTTCACTAAGATTTCCGTAGTTGCGCCGGATTCAGACACAAACATACACCTCCACCATCACTACACACCATTTTTATCTAACCAGAATTCCTTCTGATAAATAAACGCTACTACACTTCATGAATGGCCTCTTGGCCTGTTTCACACAGTGAGTTTCATTTATTATCTGTACCATATTTAATAATAACACTAATCGAACTTATTGCATAGACTAATTATAATACTACTGTATTATAAGCCAATAAAACACTCTTTTATGCACAAATCACCGCAATATCATAAATATGATGAAAAAACATTATTTAGGCCATTAATCTTAGAGAAGATAATTTTTTAAATCGACAATCTTTCCACCCTTCTTATACAGACGCGGGACCCGATTTGCTATGATACAAGGGACCTCATAATTAATGGTTTCAAGCTTTTCGGCAATTTCATTTACTGAAATAAACTGATTCTCCTGGGCACCAATTAATGTGACGGTTGTCCCGGTTGGAACTTCATACGGAAGACGTATCATACATTGGTCCATGCAAATTCTTCCGACAATTGGCGATCTAGTACCTTCAACAAGCACTTCCTGCCCTTGTAACCTGCGAATCCAGCCGTCCGCATAACCAATCGGAATCGTCCCAATCCACTCTTCTTCACCAGTTTCATAGGTTGCCCCGTAACTCACTTTTTCACCCTTTTGCATTTTCTTGACATGGACAAGTCGTGATCGAAGCGAAAATGCCTCCCTAAGCTGGAAGGGAATTTCATGTTCCATCTCAAGTGAAGGTGTTAGTCCATACATCGCAATCCCGATCCGGACTGCATTAAAGTAAGTTTTTGGATAGCGCAAGGCTGCCGCACTATTGCTAGAGTGAATATATCTTGGTTTTTGTTTTAGCGCACTGACCATACCTTCAAATAAAGCAAGTTGCTTGTACATATAGCTTTCATCTAGTTCATCCGCTGTCGCAAAATGAGTAAAAATCCCTTCTAGATTAAACTGAGCATTTTCAGAGATAATTTGCTCGACTGCCTTTAATTCAGATACACTTCGAACGCCAATTCTCCCCATTCCAGTGTCTACTTTGATATGAAACGAAATCCTATTATCAGTTTTTAAATGTTTCAGCGCCTCTTCTAGCCATTCCTGTTGAAAAACGGTAAGGGTAATGTTAAATTTTGCTGCCACTTGGATATCTTCCGGCCGCGTTGCTCCCAAAACAAGGATAGGCGCTGTGATTCCTTTATTCCTTAAGGCAATGGCCTCATCCATAAAAGCAACAGCAAGATAGGCCGCCCCTGCTTCAAGGGCGGTTTCTGCTACTTGGATATCTCCATGGCCATATGCATTCGCTTTGACAACCGCAATCATTTCTACACCTTTAGTCAAATGCTTCTTAATGGAGGTAAGATTGGCATGAATACAATCTAAATCCACTTCGGCCCATGTATCACGATAGAAAAAACCTTGCTCTTCCATGGTTCCACTTCCTATAGCTTTAATTAAATATCATTCCATATTATCACACAAATTATCATACTACTGATACCTTTTAATAACAAATAAAAACAGGCCCATTATGAGCCTGTTAGCTTAACGATTTATTTTACGGCCTCACCTTGGACAGATGCTGCTACCTCAATTAATTCTTTTTTCGTTAAGTTCTTTGAAGCAATCATGTAATCAACACCATTATGCGACCAAGAAATGGAGTGGTCGGAAACTGCTCCAATCGTCATACCTAAATCGACAATATCCCCTTCTACATAGGTTGGATTTGCGGATGCGGTTTTCGCAGTTACTTTTTCTTGAACAAGGGTAAAGGATTTCTTACCATCGTAAGTGAGGACAACCCTTTTTCCGTCTTCAAGCGTCACTTCTTTTTCCTCAATTAGTTTTGTCCCTTTTAGTTCTACGGTTGGATACATTACCGTAAAGGCATCATCGCCTCCATCCGCCATTGCTGGCAAATTGAGCTGAGCACGTGTCATATTCTTCTTCATATCGAAATCGTCCTTGTCAAAACTAGCATTAAATTTCACTTTAGAAAACTCTACTGTTACAAGGGCATTTCGATCCGGATCCATTACTTTTACCACAGCCGGTGATAAATCACTCTTGTTCAGCTTGATTTCTTGGAACGGCAGCATGCTATTGTTTTGATAGCGGGTTTTAGTTTCAAATACATAGTATTCCTTTGTTGTAGAGAATTTTGCACTTTTATCAGCAACAATGTCTTTAATCAATGATTCATACAAGTAGGCCTGGCTGCTATTTTGCGGCCAATCACTTTGAAAACGGAAGCTCTTATTTAGAGCAGGTGTTAAAACAAATACCCCTTGGTTATTTCTAAGTATCATCTGACTTTGGTCTTTTTGAGCATTCTTCAAATTCACACGATAAAAGGTTGGATCTTTGTGCCATATTTCCACATTATAAATTTGTGAATCCGATCCCATTTTCAGCGTCATTTTTGCATTCACCTTGTAGCCACTTAAGTCATCTAGTTTCCCTGTTAACTCTTTAACCACATCACCTTGTGATTTAGAGCCACAGGCAGCTAGCACAAAAATGACCATTAGCCCCGTGATTAGCAGCAACAACTTTTTCCTCATTCCTTCAACCCCTTCTTGTCTCATTTCATATGATTATAGAGAAGAGAAAGGCAGGGGTCAGGCAATGGAGTTTGCTATCCAAAATGACCATGGCTGACCTTGTCTCTCCTGTTTCCCTATGAATATATGAGACAACCTTTAGGAATATGATAAAAGAAGTTGCCAAGCTATTTTATTTTCATGCGATTGTAAAGCAGATTTAGCACTATGTGATTGGAGCGGAAGGCATGAGATTCCTGCGGAAATCAACAACCAAGTTTAACAAGATAAAAAATGAGTCCCCACTACTCTTCAATCATTACTTGCGCGACGGCGTAGTCTCTACTATGCGAAATGGATAGATGAGCACGAGTTTCGGGCTTTGCAATAAATGGTTTTCCAGAGATATCATTGTCGATTTCAATTTCTAAAAATGATAACTCCGCACCAATCCCTGTGCCATTTGCTTTTGAATACGCTTCTTTCGCCGCAAATCGCCCTGCTAAAAATTCTACCTTTCTGACTGGCGATAATTCCTCAAATTTCTTCCGTTCATTGGAGGTTAACACGCGATCAACAAACTTCTTTTGTCGAGTGAGGATCTCCTGGATTCTAGAAAGTTCAATAATATCGATTCCAATCCCTTTAATCATTCTTCATCTTCCTTCTATTTAGGATACAATTAGCATAAGTAATAGTGTACAAGAATGGAAATTAGTAAATAATAGTGATAAACCTAGGAGGTGTAAAGTGATGTTTACGAGGACGGAAGGCTTTCGTGATTTTATCCGCCTGTATCCAATTGTTTCTATTATTATTACCATTCATTTAGGATTATATCTCTTAACTAGTTTACCAATTTTCCCAAACAATTGGTTCTTTGAAAACCTTTCAGGAGTGAATCTTTACATTATGGAAGGGGAGTATTGGCGCCTGATTACACCGACCTTTATACATAGCGGGTTCTCCCATGTGCTGTTTAATAGCTTTTCACTTGTCCTATTTGGACCAGCACTAGAGCGCATGCTTGGCAGCGGCCGATTTTTATTCATCTATCTTCTCTCAGGTATTATCGCCAACGTTGCCACCCTGTTGCTTGAGCCGCTTTCCTATACCCATGTCGGTTCAAGCGGGGCGATCTTTGGACTCTTTGGCTATTATCTTGCGATTATAATGTTTCGGAAACATATGCTTTCTAAGCAAAACGCGCAAATCATCCTTACGCTTTGTGTTGTCAGTTTGATTATGACATTTTTACAGCCAAATATTAATATTACCGCCCATTTTTTTGGATTACTTGGCGGCTTTTTACTCGGGGCTATTCCTTACTTTAATAAAAAGGGCTTTTCAGATTCCATTCGAGGTACCGCAAACTGGGCCAGCAGTAAGAAAAACAGTATCTCTTACCAATCTCCTTGGAAAATTCTCATTTGGGCCTCGATTATTATCATTTCCATTATCGGATTACTATCACAAAAATGATGAAAATCAATCCGAGCTGAATATTCCATTTTATAACTTATCATTCTGAATGTGTTTAATATTCCCTATTGCCATAGAAAAAAGCATGAACAAAATTGTTCATGCTTTTTTCTGTTTAGCCACAGCGCCTAGGCGCTAGCTTTTCTATTAATGATTAAATGTTCTAGGCTTTGATGATGATTTACCGCCGCCACCAGATCTTTTCTCACCACTGCGTGGCTTTGCCGGAGCTTTTTTCCTGTTACGGTCTCCACCGTATGAACCTCTAGAGTCATCTCTTTTTCTACGGTCACGGTCATACGGCTTTCTTTCTCTTCTTTGTGGAAGCTGTTCTTCCGTTAACTTAATTGGAGTGGTATCTGGTTCCTTTGTTAACATTTTTAATACTGCGGCGATCACTGTTGATGCGTCATTTTCTTCCAACAATTCTTGCGCTGCTGCTTTATAATAATGTAAATTGTTCGATTCAATGGTTGCAACGATTTTCTCTACAACAGCTTTTTGTTGGCCTTCTAATGCTTCATCAAGCGTAGGAGCCTTCATTTTTTCCATCTTGCTTCTAGTCGTTTTTTCTACGACAGCAAGATATGATTTTTCACGCGGTGTAATAAATGTTAAAGCTACACCTTTTTTACCCGCACGACCAGTACGTCCAATACGGTGAACATAGCTTTCTGGATCCTGTGGAATATCAAAATTATATACATGAGTTACTCCGGAAATATCAAGCCCCCTTGCAGCTACGTCTGTTGCGACAAGGACATCAATCGTTCCTTCTTTAAATTTACGAAGAACAGAGATACGTTTTGCTTGGCTTAAATCGCCATGAATACCTTCTGCAGTATAACCTCTTAAAGTTAATGCTTCCGATAATTCATCGACACGGCGCTTAGTACGACCAAAAACAATCGCTAGTTCCGGGGATTGAATATCAAGAAGTCTTGTTAATACATCGAATTTATTTCTTTCAATTACTTCAAGATAATATTGTTCAATGGAAGGAACAGTCATTTCTTTTGTTTTCACACGAACAATTTGCGGGTCCTTCATGAACTTTTCAGCCATTCTTTGAATTGGTCCTGGCATAGTTGCTGAGAAAAGTAAAGTTTGACGTTCTACAGGAGTTGAAGCAAGGATTGTCTCAATGTCTTCAATGAATCCCATGTTCAACATTTCATCCGCTTCATCAAGGATTACTGTGTTAACTGTATCAAGACGCATTGTTTTTCTGTTGATATGATCCAATACTCGTCCTGGAGTACCAACAATGATATGTGGAGCTTTCTTTAATGAACGAATCTGACGGCTGATATCTTGCCCGCCATAAATTGGCAGTACGCGAACTCTTTTGCCCGCACCAATTTTATAAAGTTCTTCTGATACTTGAATGGCAAGTTCACGAGTAGGTGCAATAATAATTCCTTGAATTGCATCCGCACTAGTATCAATTTTTTCAACTAACGGAATACCAAATGCAGCTGTTTTACCTGTTCCTGTTTGAGCTTGCCCGATCAAATCAATACCTTTTAGCCCCAATGGAATAGTTTCTGACTGAATTGGTGTTGCTTCTTCAAAACCCATTTTAAGGACAGCTTGTAACGTGGCCTGACCTATACCTAATTCTTCAAACTTTGTCAATGTTTTCATTCTCCTTCATCTATGTGAAAATATTTTTGAGAGCTGAATATTTTCGCCTGATACTCAGAAATAGCGCCTGCTCTATTGAGGCGAAAAGCGCTGGAGGGCCTTAAGGTGAAGTCCGTTTTGATTCATCAAGAATAAAATCCTTGATGAAATAGGATTAAATTTCATCTAGGATGAAATAGGTTTTTATTTCATCAAGGATGAAATAGGTCTTATTTCATCCAACATGGATGGAAGTGGAATTTTATACTTCATCTTAGGCAGGACCGAAACGTCTCGGGTTCCCTTGGCGCTTGAGCTGACACGCATCAAAAATGCCGTAAATAGGTAACATCTTTATTTTACCAAAAAAAAACACGCTCCCACAAGGAGTATGCCCTTTAATCATCGTTCTTTAGACACGTTGATGAACATCATACCACTGTTGCTAGTATTTTGCAATCAAGACAAGTTTGTTACATTTCTAAACCAGTCTTAATTACCTCATCAAAAAGTCTACTTTTTAAATGAAAGGGCACTTTCTCCACAAGGGGGGTCTATGTTATTTTTCTTTTCTCACCTTGAAATCATTCATGATTTGGTTAGTTTTAATTTCCTTAATTTACTTGCAGCGCAGTTACGATTTCTTCCAATCTCATTCCTCTTGACGCTTTTACAAGGATTAACGTTTTATTATCTACATGATGCTTTAATTCTTCAATGAGTGCTTCTTTTTCTGTGAAGGCAAAAACTCTTTCTGAACCTAAAACCGTTCTGGCCTGGTTTGCAATGAACCCGCCTAAAGTTCCATAGGTAAACAGGAGATCGACTTTTTCACCGTTAATGGCTTCTCCGATTTGCTGATGGTATTGTTCTTCCTGTGGACCAAGCTCTAACATATCGCCTAGGACAAGGATTTTTCTTTGATAACCTTGAAGGTTGGACACTAATTCAATCGCTGCCAACATTGATGTCGGGCTGGCATTATAAGCATCGTTTATTATTTTTTCTCCCTGTTTCCCTTCAACCAACTCCATCCGCATATTGGTAAGCTTAATACCTGCTAACCCTACATTCATTTTTTCAAATGGAATGGAAAAATGGTTAGCGATTAGCATGGAAGCAAGTGCATTTAAAATATTATGGGTTCCTAGAACGGGAAGTTCAAAAGTAGTCTCTGACGCATTGATTCTAAACCGATTTCCATTTTCTAACTGAGTAATTTCAGTAGGATATAAATCATTGCTTTCATTTCTACCAAAGGTCTCAACCTGAACATTTCCTTTAAGCCGTTGAATTCTTTCCATAAGAAGCGGTTCATCACCATGTAGGACGGCTAGTCCCCCATCTTTTAGTCCTTGCAGGATTTCAAGCTTTGCTTCTGCGATTCCTTCTCTTGACCCAAGGTCCAGAAGATGCGATTCACCAATATTTGTAATGACCACTGCATCTGGGCAGGCAAGCTTCGTTAAGAACTCAATCTCTCCCCTACCGCTCATTCCCATTTCGAGGATGGCAATTTCAGTATCTTCATGTAAACCTAAAACGGTTAAGGGCAGACCAATATGGTTATTATAATTACCTTCTGTCTTTTGAACCTTGTATTGTGTAGCAAGAATTCCAGCTGTCATATCCTTGGTTGTCGTTTTCCCATTGCTTCCTGTGATGCCGACTACTTTTACCGCTAATTGTTTCCGATAGTTTCTTGCTAGTTCCTGTAAGGCAACAAGGCAATTATCGACGATCACGATTGGTAAATGTAATGGAGGGTTTGGCACATCCTTTTGCCAGAAGGCTGCCGCCGCCCCCTTACGAATCGACTCTTCGACATATTTATGTCCGTCCGAATGTTCTCCTTGAAAAGGAATAAACAAGTTTCCTCTTTCAATCTTACGTGAATCAATACATACACCCATGATGAGCGTTTCAGAAAACGTAATCCTAACATCCTGAGATGAAATCATCTCAGCAATCTGTTTTAACGATCGTTTAATCATGAATATCCTCCTTTTTATGTCTTTGAACTCCGGATTCTGTCTAGTTCTAGTCCTATCGTTCCCTAAACGGCGCTTCCGCTTTTCTATTTTCTAAAAACAAATGGACACGGCAAAACTTCAGCCGTGTCTCCAATTTTTAGAAAGTAAACTTTATCTGTTGTTTCTCAGCATGTCTCTCTTTGGCAAGACTGACAAGACGCTCAATCAATTGAGGGTACTCCACCCCTGTGTGCTTCCATAAGAGCGGGAACATACTAAACGGCGTGAAGCCCGGCATCGTGTTCACTTCATTAATCAAGGCCTTTCCATCCTTGGTCAAAAAGAAATCTGCTCGGACTAACCCAGAACAATCCAAAGATTTAAAGGCTTTAATCGCCATTTCTTTAATCTGCGTGTATTCCTCGTCTGTGATGTCCGCTGGGATAATTAGCGCGGTATCTCCGCTTTCATATTTTGCTTTATAATCATAGAAATCCTTCTTCGGAACAATTTCACCGGCTACTGAACATTCAGGTTCATCATTTCCAAGAACCGCCACCTCGATTTCACGAGCAACAACGCCCTCTTCAATGATAACTTTGCGGTCAAACTGAAAGGCTTCAGCAAAGGCCGCTTCTAACTCGGCACGATTTGTACATTTGCTGATTCCCACACTTGAACCTAAGTTGGCTGGCTTCACAAAGCAAGGGTAACCAAGCTCTGTTTCGACCTTGCTATAAGCCTCAGCTTTTGCTTTTTCCCATTCGCTTTTAATAAAGGCGACAAAGTTCACCTGGGTAAGCCCTGCTTGTGCAAACACATTTTTCATCATGACTTTATCCATACCTGCTGCAGAAGCAAGGACTCCATTGCCTACATATGGCAAGTTTAACAATTCCAGTAAGCCTTGGACGGTTCCGTCTTCCCCGTTCGGCCCGTGCAACAACGGAAAAATGACATCCAGTGTTTCTTGCTTTTCAGCTTGGAAAAGTGCTGGGGCTAGTGATAAAGGAGATAATTGATTTCCCTCTGAAAATTCAAGCGCCTTCACGTTTTCTACCGGTTCACTTAATTGTGGTCCTTTAATCCATTTTCCGTCGGTATTTATGTAAATAGGATGAATATCAAATTTTTCAAGGTCTAACGCCCGAATAACAGCTAGTGCTGTTTGCAGGGATACTTGATGTTCTGCTGATTTTCCTCCATATAATAAACCTAATTTTGTTTTCATATGAAACCTCCATTTTCTCATTCACGGTTATATTTTAAACCTATTTTAAAAAGAAGGGAAATGTAGTTACCCAAGTTTTTTTAAGTTTTTTTCCTCTTAAATATTTTATGATGACGATAGCTTGCTTAAATACTGGCACAGGTTAATTTGTCAATTTTCTATTCTTTTTTTAATTATCCTGTATAATTATTTTGAAATGTTTTTTTGGAGGCGAGTTAATGACAGGATCACTCTTATCCATATTATTATTAGGTTTTTTGTTAGGAATAAAGCATGCCATTGAACCTGACCATGTTATTGCAGTCTCAACCATCGCAAGCGAATCTAAAAACTTAAAGCGCTCCATCTTCGCTGGTGTCTACTGGGGTATTGGTCACACTGCCACCCTTTTTCTTGTCGGAATGATTTTGATTGTCGCCAAAAACACCATCACAGATACTGTTGCACTTAGCCTCGAATTTATCGTAGGGATTATGCTCGTTAGTCTCGGCTTAAATAGTGTTTTAAGATTTATGAAACATCGTCATCCTCACTCCCATAACACTTCGGACCATAGAAAAAAATCTCGAACCCATCTTAAATCTTTTTTCATCGGGCTTATTCACGGGCTTGCTGGCAGTGCGGCAATGGTTCTTTTAACAATGAGTACTGTTTCGACTGCATGGCAAGGTGCTTTATACATACTAATTTTCGGCTGTGGCACGATCGTTGGGATGCTAAGTTTTTCAACCGTTATCGGGATCCCCTTTGTGTTGACATCCGGGAAGCAAATGAATAGTTATTTGAATAACCTCGCAGGCATTATCAGCATATTATTCGGAATTTATTATATGTATAATTTAGGAGTGAACGAAGGATTATTCAGCCTTTGGTTTTCATAACAAACGCGGACGAGTCCGTATTTTTACTTATTCAAAGAAACAGTCCCACCCAAAGAGAGTGGGACTGTTTTTTATCCAACAGAAGTTTAGACGACGTTTAACTTCCATTCTTTCGTTTTTTTATCAAAAATGATTTTTGCGTGACATGGTTTCGATGAGATCTGATCATATTCCTCCACCATATCATCCATATTTGCGAAATCGCCAATCACCCAGATAGGAATTTCAATGCGGCTCCGTTGATGGTCGGCAGCTCGTAACGAAATACAAATCCCTTCCTTAATGAACGGTGTTAAGGACAGAAGGATTTCCTTATTTACTTGAGGATAGGTCTTTTTCTTTCGAAATCCAAGAATTGATTTTTCAATTTTAAGATCCCCTAGTTTTCCTGCCACTACTTCGCTTAGAACATGGA
>Ga0209795_10002407_pt1 | contig 10368 bp, 10 predicted proteins | sample AgamicOrMarz_FD_187166 | JGI IMG/M metagenome (GOLD analysis project Ga0209795, IMG submission 187166) | Agave microbial communities from Guanajuato, Mexico - Or.Ma.rz (SPAdes) (version 2) | ecosystem: Host-associated > Plants > Phyllosphere > Phylloplane/Leaf | place: Guanajuato, Mexico...
GATTTATTGTTAGAGCACGGTGTGACGCATATCAGCAGGCTACCTTTTAAGCTGCCTCGTATCGTTGTCGTAATTGATGAAATGAGCATCGTGAAGAGAGAAACGGATCTTGTAGAGATGATTCAACAGTTTGCCAGCCAAGGTCGTGCACTAGGTGTTCATACGATTATTGCGATGCAGCGTCCAGATGCCGATTTGCTGAATTCAGCACTCAAAGCAAACTTACGGGTTCGGATCTCTGGAAGGCAGGCCGATGCGATAAATGCGAAAGTAGCCGGAGTCATCGGTGCAGAAGAAATCGATGCTGCAGCGAGAGGACGGATGAAAATTAAAATTGATGATGTGAAAGAGTTTCAAGCTTTTTTCTTAGATGAAGAAACGTGCAAGGAACTACTTTCCCCTTACAAAACCAGGGTGAAAGATCCTGAACCTCAACTAGAAGTTGTACCACAGTCTACCTTTGGTTTATTAGAGAAGGAGGAACAGCGATGAGCTTTCGGTTATCTCAACGTGATAAAGACATCATAGGGTTTATTAACCAGTTTAGAGCTGTGGATCGAGACTCATTAGTTGACCTCTTCTTTAAACAGCTGAAATCGCCCGTAAATGCGTGTAATAGTGTGATGGTACGTTTATATCGATTAGGGTTAATTGAACGTACCCAGCAGTATTCTCCGACGGTCTATTTACCTGTGGATGCAAAGATCAAAAAGAACTCTCAAAAAATATTACATTTCCTTTCGATCCTGGATGTCTATAAACAAATGTGTACGTATAGCACACCTAAACAGGTCATTGTCGAAGATAAACCCACCAGACGAAAAGGAGGAATTGAACCGGATCTCTTTTGTATTTTTAAAGGATCTCCTTTTTGGATTGAAATTCAACGAAACCAGTATTCGGAGCAGAAAATGCAAGCGAAGATCAGTCTCTATGAGGAGTTCTTCTTTTCGGATGAGTGGAAAGCGATGCACTGGCAACCAGAAGAACGGGCACCTATCTTCCCTTCTGTCATTTTGATTACACCTGTTCGTTATGCTCTATCTTCAGAGCACATTCGCATCATTCAAGTAGCAAGCATTCATGAATTAATGGAGAAATATAAGAATTCTGGCAAACAGCAAAGAGATACAAAACCAATAAAGTCAGCATCATCTGGTGGGATTAAAATCAATCTGACGTAATGACGACCAACATAAAAAAACTGCCTCAACACAAGGAATGAGGCAGTTTTTCTGATTTCACACTCGTTGAAATGTGAATGTTATAGCAATTAAATAATACCAAATTTATGTAAGATTTTCTATATTTTTTATGGAGATCACAAAAAGAAAATGACTATTCAAACCCTTTTCCCTGGATTTCAACCCTTTAAGTACGCATTATTAACCATACCCCACCTTTATTTTATATTGGGTGTTGAAATAGAAGGATAATACATTTATTGTTAAATAGGTTGACGAATTGACACTTTTAGTAAACGGGTGGGAGAGATATTGCAGGAGGATAAGGGTGTTCTAAAACAAACTTTACTTATAGAGATAGAAAAGGCCAAGGAGAATATGATTCAAGTGGCACGAGAAGAAGGTATAAGCAGTGAAAGTACACTTCAAGTCAGTCAGTCCATAGATCAATTATTGAATGAATTACATAAGGTAAGCTTAACAAAGTAAGTATTTGTTTCTTTATAAATAAAAAGCAATCGCTTTCTCTCCGCATTGGCCTAGCATGAGAAAGCGATTGCTTTTTAGTAAGTGGTGATTAACTTACTAATCGACTTGTAAATTATAAATAATTTGGATAATAAAGTAAAGATGTTTTTATATTTTTATTTATATATAAAAAGCTATCTCGACATTAACAAGCGAGATGGCTTTTTAGTAGGAATGCTAATTATAAAGTACCAAAATATAACCGCAAATAAACAATAGCACATTTTTCCCATTAGGTCATTCTAAAACAATCCATGTAACCGATAAAATGTTTGATTCAATTATTAAGTTTAAGTACTTTCCCTAAGAAACCATCTCTTTTCTTGCTTAAAGGTTACTCTTATTTTAAATAGTTAAAGAGTCTATCAATTTCTCAATTTATGTTATAACTAACTATTTTTTATATGTATAGAATATATGATTTTCTAGCTCTTAAAAAAACTACCCTTGTCGTTTTGATTAGCTAGTTTTGAAATCTGAAATAATTCCTGTAATATATCCCATTTTCAAATTCAATCTCATATCTAAGTCTGGTTTGTCTTTTGTAAAGCTCATCAGTTAAATAGTTAAATTCCTCTTCTGTGATATCTTCGTTTATTAAATTTTCAAATAATTCATTTAGATGTTTAGTTACTTCTTGAAGTTCTCGTTCTTTCAACGGAATTCACCTTTCAAATGTTGTTTTATTCTCTTTCTTTTTACTGCCTCTCATTTTGTATCTGAATATTAGTGTTTACTCTCGGTTACTAATAAAATAATCGTGTTTACCTCCTATGTTTCTTACTAAGTTTTTTTGTTTCTAAATATCTTTTCTTCTTTCTATTTTCCAAAATATTCTTTAATTCGTCTATACGACCTTCATACTGTATTTTTGTTCCTATAATTCCTTCTTTTTTCACCTTTTGTGCATGCTCAGATAAAACTACCTAGTTAATCAGTTAGTTAGATATTTAATGGACTCATTACAAAAATTTGAGGTTCACAGACAAGAGTTCTTTTTTTAGCTGGGCTATAGAAAGATATATATTAGAAAAGAGGTGACCTATTAAGCTTTGGCGAATTAAGGAAAGGAAACAAATAGAGAAGGAGGACTTAATGGTGAAAGAATTAGTCATTAATGATGTTGTATTCGATGTAAAATATCTTACTACGTCTACAGTCAGCAAAGAAGAAGTGGGACTTGAAAAAAGAATTATTAATAATGGGAAAATGACTAAGGGAAGAGATCAAATTAAGTTTTCATTTTCTGTTTTAGGTAAACAAGATTATCAATTATATGATTCCTTTTTTTGAGAATACTCATTATACTGTCGTGATTCCTGAAACGAGTGAAAGATTTATAGCTCATAGTGTTTCGCATAGTACATTTTATCAAGGAGCTGAAGTAGCAGATGACACAGAAGTGGGATTTAAAGTTACTCTTACCAAATAAAGAAATCGTCTGTGTTTAAGCTCACGCTGTAACTTTTTTAAAGGATTTGCTTAAGAATATAATCGAGTTTGATTGAGTTCTATTTATAAGAAATACCTGTATGCCTATAATGTTTTGTTAAGGGGAGATCTTAGTGAATACGTGTAGTGGTTTTGCAATAATTTGCTTAAATGATAAAGATGAATTATTAATGGTCTCCCAAGAGAACCCCAACATGCCAAAGCGTTGGTCTGTTCCTTCTGGTGCTATCGAAGGATATGAAAGGCTTGAGGATTGTTGTATTCGAGAAGTATGGAATCAAACGGGTTATCAAGTAGAGATAGTAAAAAAAATACACGAGAATAGGTCTACTACCTATAATGTTGATGTTCATATGATCTATTTTGAAGTTAAAATAGTAGCTGGAGAAAAGAAAGTCCCGATTATAGACTCATATTCTTGGCAGCCGATATCTAAAATTAATCATTTAAACCTATTATTTGAAGATGAGCGTGAAGTCATACTAAATTATATAAAAAAGAAAAAACAACTCATTTAATCTTGCTCAAGGATATTATTTTATCTCTATATAGGTGCATGGAAATCCGTTGTCTTTAAAAAAAACTATAAAAATATATAGAGGGGAAGTTAAATAATTGATTAATACAACCCTTAATTTAATGAAAATTGTCATGCATACTACTATGAGGAATAACTTAGTCCTTATGAATCATTACCTCAATTCGAGGGACATTTTGTTATCTAGATCTAAGAGACCATAAAGTATATTATTTATATCCCCCGAGATAATTTATCTAGTTAACAAAAAAAGCTACTGGCTTCGACAGTAGCTTTTTCTGTTCTCGTAAGGAAACTGGAGAATTAGCATTATGATACCTCACGGCGTCTTGAGTAGTTTGCTCCGTCTAGAAAAGATTCATGTAAGAAAAACCAAAAAATTAATGCTTTCTTATATTTACTATTTTAGCAACATTGTTTAAGTGTTTTTCCGATTCTTCTAACCGTTTTCTGGTATTTATTAAAGATTTTTGAACAGATGAAGGTGTAATAATTGAGTCTTTAATACTTTTGGCTTCTGTACATACCAAGTGACCTATCCCATCTTTCCATTGGATCGTACATTTAAAATTCCCAAATAAGTTGTTACGTATCTGTAAAATCAGATGTTTTGTTATAGGATCGGAATTAGCATTCTGTGAGAGCATTACTATAGCTTTATTTCGGTCTTCTTTATGAATAATATTCCATATGTTAGATGTAGTATGGAAATATGAATGAGTTATATGTGAAGAATTTAGAATTGTTCCTTCTTGACTGATTTGAAAGTAAGGAACAGGGATCCATTTAGTTGTACCAGTATCCATATTCTAGCTCCTTTAAATTACTTAATCTTTTTATTCACCATATCATATCTAAGTAAGTTTTGTATTTAGAAAGTGTATTGAGGTAAGTAAAAATGTATACAGAATATATTTTAAAAGAGAAAGGCTACTAGAATAAATCCGTAGCAGCTTAATAAATAAAAGAAATAGCAGTATTAAGCCTGTTCTTATAGCCTTTAAGGCTATTCTATAGCTGAGAAGTACGTATGAGTTTTTTTTGGGGGGGCTTGGTGCAGATTCTGAAACAATTGAACAGCTTTTGTCATAGATGGTGTATTGAGTTTCTTTAAGATAATTCTTCTTTGATTCTTAATCGTACACTCTTCAGTCGAGCAACTTCATCAACTAAATCTGACGCTACATTCACGATATTTTCAATACCTATTAATAGTTTTTCGCTTTGACCCATGATAAGACCCTCCTATTTTTCGATAGCGACCCATGCTATAATAAAAGTCCAACGTTTTAATTGACACAGGGTGCTTCCTTTCCAGAGGAAGTGCCCTCTTATTATTTAGTTTGGATTTGCTAAGGTAAAAAGAAGTTTCAAAGGAAAATAAGGGAGATATTACTTTGCCATTATGGCAATAAATGATGTAAATAATTTTTTCTCAAAAGAGGAACTTTATAAATTTAATAAACATGCTGAAGAATGAAATAAAGAAGCCATCCTACCTCGAAAAGTTTTGGGTGGCTTGACAGATGATTTATTAAAACAACAAGTTTGTCCTGAGTGCTCTATTTTAGTCTATTAAGACTGATTGTTTGTAATAAAGTTTGATCAAAAATCCTGTATATAACAGGATTTTTTCTTGTTCTATAGTATAACCATTTTTTTGAACAAAGAAGAGCTTAGACTTAAATCTGTTGGGTTGAATTTATCTAACGAATGCTGTTCTATTATTGCTATACTAAGATTCGATGAGTTTTTAATGGATTTAAATGTTCATTATGAAGAAGGAGAGAATTGAATGGCTACAACAAAGACGAAAAAAGAAATTGCAGCAAAAGATCTAGAAACTAATACAACAACTGGTGAACAGCTAACGTATTATCGAATATTAGCCCCCCTAGAAGTAAAATCCCTGTTATCACATCTTAATTCAGATGAAAAGAAGTCTATTGCCCTTGATTTCGAAAAATCGAAAAATGAAGATTTAGAGCCTTTACGTCACACATTTATAGAAGAGGTAGACAAGCAGCAAACACGCTCTACTGAAACATCCGAAAACAAAGAATCTACGCCTTACAAAGTAGATCTTGTTAACATGCAAAAGGAAGCTTTTAATTTATTTGAAGAGATGATTCATGTATATGGTATCCCAGACGACGGTATTAGGTTACCAGTGAAGGAAGCTAAGTCAGATGAGTTAAACGAAGTGGTTTACATGAACAGTGAATCCACCCTTGTTACTTACCAAATCATTGAAACAGAGAAAGGATTCAAGGTCGTTATAGAAGATACTTTAACGTTGAATTTTGATAGGAGAAAGAAATCTGGTCTATTCCATCTACAAAAAGTAAAAAGCCTCGGTTCCTATATGAAATGTTTGCGATTAATAAACTATTACATACAGCGCAATAAGTTTCCTTTTCAATCTCTACAGTTATCTGGTGGAACATTAAATTTAAAGGGACATCTCCAACAAATTGAGGAAGAGATTGAATCCTACAAAGAACTGATAGATATTTGTACTCAAATTGGAATAAGTGAAAATTATATATTTGATGATAAGGAAGATTTCCCTTCCCTATTCAATGCTATAATCCATATCTTTAAAAATAAACAATATAACTTGCTTAATATTCGTCAAGAAAAACTGAAAAAAACGGAGATAATCAATATTGGACTTTCTAACTATGTAAAACTATCATTAGTGTATGCAGATGGATGTTTCCTTAACCTTTATAGTGAAGAAGCGTTAAAAATAATGGATAGACCTTCGTCTATAACAGGTGTAGCTAGTAACCACAGCCAGGATAATATTGAGCCTGTTATATTACCTGATAATCAGGGGAGTTATGGCCACAAAGTAAGTATGTTTGCTTCTCAGAAAATTGAAGAAATGGTGAAAGATACAAACTTTAATTTTGACATAATAAAATTATCTTTTGCCGATGAACATCATGATATACAAGCTGACTTAACAATTACTAGTTCTTTAGAGTATATAGACTTTTACGATAAATCTTATGATGAAAGCTATTTAGAATTTGCTCTTGATCTAAATCAACGATACTTAGCTAAGTATCCACAAGATGATATTGCAAAAATTAATATTTATCTCATTAAACTCAAGCAAGGCCATGAATTATCAGAAGATGAACAAAATGATCTTTATAACATACAAGCAAGAGCAGAAATGAATAACGAGCAAACAATATGTTTTGCATGTGAGGTTTTGTTGAAAAATAAGACAAAAGCGAAGAGAATATTTGTTACTCTTCCTGGTGAAGAAAAAGAAGAAATTAGGGAATTTCCAATCTACCGTTTTTATCAAAACTTGGAGTAGTGTGCTCATTTTCTTCTGTATATAGATTGCTAGTAAAATTTTATAAAAATTTTTGTGCTTAATAACAATAAATAAACCTTATTTAATCTTGTAGGGCCTACAAATCAAAGAAATCCTCTACCTTTAGTTTTGGATCAATCTTTTTTAGGATATTCATAACTTTCTTTATTGTAGAACCAGATGGAATATAACTTGAATCATTATAAATTTTACTAACCGTTTTTCTGTTTATTTTAGTTACTTTTACTACTTCTGTTTGAGTATAGCCTTTGTTCATTAAGTATTTTCCTAATTTACTTTTTTTAGTGATTTTAGGCATACTAACACGCTCCTTTTTATAAAGGATGGACGCATTTTCAAAAAACTATACATTTTTGTGAAAAAAAGTACGCAAAAAATTTCAACTACAACATATAATAAACTACAAAACAAAAAGTATATGAATATTGCTTATGCAAAGTTAGAATAATGTCGATATTTTTGTCATAATCATATAGCATGAATACAGTTAAGACCGCCTTATAGACTCATACATATTGGGCGGTCTTTGTTATCAATATTCTTTGAAATTTGACTTCACACAAAAAACCTTTTCTTATGGAGAAAAGGTTTTTTGTGTGAATATTAGATAACGAGATACCACCATTCTAGCAAATCATTTTCCAAAAAAGGTTTTTAACCACCTATAAAAACTCTTCTTTTGTTGTTGTGCTTTTTTTAACGCTCGAATTTCACGAGCCATTGAGATTAATTGACGTTCGCGTTCTTCAAATTTTGCATCGATATAGCTTTGTATGTCTTTCATTTGTACTTCAAGTGGTGCTAAGCTAAGGGTTTGTTTTTCAGTTGAAATGTTTGGTGGAGTGTCTAGTACTAAGTTGAATTTTTTTGCGACGGTTATAACGGCTTTTTCTAAGGTCATCTCGGGATGAGCATAAATTCTTTTTAGTTCATGAAAGATGGTAACGTTGTCGTTCGTATAAGCTAATCTACCGTTTTTTTTAGTGAATTGCACACCAATTTTGGCAAAATGGAAGTTGTATTTTCGTATAGTTGATATGGGTAAACCAAGTATATCGGCTAATTCTTCGGTGGTATATGCTGCTTCTGCGGTTATGACTCTCAACATATGATCACCTCCTCTTATCAAGAGAACTATTCTAGGTATATATGTAAAAACCTTCAAATAATAAGAGGACCGTATGTGGTGTTTTGTCATTTTGCCGTTAATATACCAATCTAAATCCTACTCAAAATGATCTAATTTTTATCTACATTCTCTGCTTGATTAAAATATTTAATCGTTTTGATATCCCCGTTTTTGAATACAATAACCTTTTCACCTTCATGAAAGGACACTTCTTTAATTTCTTTGTCATTGTCATCCTCGGGCTCTTCGATTGAATGAACAAGACAATGGATGGCCTGATCTAACTTTCTATCAGCCGTATTCAAGAAGGATACATTCAGGCCTAGATTTGCAAGAAACTCCCGATGCTTTTCCAATTCATCAGACGCCTTTTGAATATATTCAATCGCTTTTTGTTTATTATTCATTTAGTAGACTCCTACACCCTTATTTTTGATATTCATAGACAACAGGAACTTGATCCATTTTGACCGTTTTGGCCACGACATAACGACGGTAGCCATCTTTTAAGATCTTTGATTCTTTTTCAATCGTTAATGGCTCATCTAGGCGTCCTGTACGCTTCACAAAATCGATCACCTTTTGCGTTTTTTCAGGGTTTGGGCGTGTCTTCAAAAACTCTTCAGGAACGATAATATCATCAAAGTTCAATAGATCCTGAGTTCCCTTCGGCTGGTTGGATAGTGTTGTCTTTTTTTCCTCGGCCTTTTTCTCTTCTGTAGGCGCTTGTTGTACTTCTAGCTGAATAGGCTTTATCTCTTTCTTCTCTTCCTTTGCTACGGGTTGAGAAACAGGTGCTTGCTCTTCTTCCTGTTCTTTAGGTTCCGTGTTCTGCGAGGCCTCAGAAGACGGAGAAACCTCTTGTTTAAGTTCTTTTTTCTCTTCGGACTGATTCTTCTCTTTATCATTTTTGTTCGGGAGAACGGTAATCTGGAAACAGATGACCCCTACTTCACCAGGGCATTCATCAATGGGAATGTCTAACGTTGGTTCCCCTTGAATTAAGATTTTTTCATGTATGATACTTTTCTTCGTGAGTCCGGTTTTATTAAAGGCTTTCTTCGCAACAAACACCGTATACGAAATAAAGGTACTCTTCTTTAATCCTTTAGGCGCAGATGGTGACCCTTTTTCACGCATATCAAAAGCAACGTAGCGATCATATTCTCGTAAAGGTCCTGTGGCTGATCCGGTTAAGGTAATTTTATGTGGCATAATAGTCTCCTCCTGCGTAGATTAGTAGTTATTGTTTATTTAGAACACAGTTCTAAATAAACAAATCTCAATAGATTTTTAGCTATTAAGGGATTTCTTTACTTATTACATGTTCTCTTGTTTTGCATATAAACAGAAACGGTGCACATACTTTAAGTATGGACTTGTAGCTCAATGGCAGAGCAGCCAGTCGTATTACACTATACAACTTTGGCGTCTTGCAGGTTCAAATCCTGCCAAGTCCTCTCTTAAAACACTGAATACGTTAAAAATAATGATGGTTCTTATGATGCTTTAACTATTTTTAAAAATTAAGAAACTGGTTCCTTTAATTTAGCAGCATGTTGATGCAATAAATCCTGTTCCTCAGTTGTTAATGGTTGTCCTAAATCTTGTTTCAGTTCCGCCATTTCTAACGAACTGTACGTTGAGCAATGTTCTTGCAGCAAGTTTTCTTCTTCTGGCGTGAGTTCTTGTCCTAGGTCTTGCTTTAACTGGATTATTTCAAGCTGTTGTTCCACTGTAACTTCTGTTTCTAGTGTAGGTTCTTCTTGCTGCTGTTCAGCTTTTAACCAATCTGGAACTAGTTCCTTACGGATAATTCGTTTTGGTGTAGCCAATCTTGTTTCTTTGCTTTCGTTATGTATAACTTCTTGTTGGTTTGCGTATACTGATGAATAATCCTGGTCTTTAGGCTTTGTTAATTCATAGAATTGATTTTTCGCAATTTGATAGATTAATCGACACATATCCCGTAGGGATAACGGGTTACCTTGTTGATTGGTTTCATGCACATATTTATCTAATCCTACAATGGATGTATACGCAATTTCATGTACTTGTTCTTTTTTAATCACAATCTCTGTATCTCGTTTCACAGCTTTTGCAGCATTTTGAATACGAGCATAAAAGTCTTGTAGTTGATGTCCATATTTACCTGCATAGACTTGATTGACTTTCTTGG
>Ga0209795_10002415_pt1 | contig 10348 bp, 8 predicted proteins | sample AgamicOrMarz_FD_187166 | JGI IMG/M metagenome (GOLD analysis project Ga0209795, IMG submission 187166) | Agave microbial communities from Guanajuato, Mexico - Or.Ma.rz (SPAdes) (version 2) | ecosystem: Host-associated > Plants > Phyllosphere > Phylloplane/Leaf | place: Guanajuato, Mexico...
TATTGGATTTGATCACACGGACATTGATTTCACCATCTATCCAGAGGGTTTCTATAAAGTCTTAATGGATATTAAAAATAAATATGGGGATGTCCCAATCTACATTACCGAAAATGGAGCAACGTATAATCAAGAACCGGTAGATGGACGTGTTCGCGATGATAAACGGATCAAATATTTGAAACAGCATCTAACGCAAATTAGTCGTGCGCTCAACTCCGGTGTTAATTTAAAAGGCTACTGTATTTGGTCGTTGATGGATAATTATGAATGGTCATACGGCTATAGCATGCGTTTCGGACTTGTTCATGTGGACTACCAAACATTAAAAAGAACAAAGAAAGATAGCTATTATTGGTACAGCAAATTGAATCAAAACTATTGGTTCGAGGTGTAGATTCCCTATGAATATACACTTTTATGGCGATATCCAAGGCCTTGAAGAGGGATTATCAATTATTTGTCACGAGCTTAAGATTGAACAAAGTGAACAAGGGTTTCCTATTCATGTGAAACAAATGGCTGGTCCGTTAAAAGTTAACTGCAATCCTGAACGCGGGGAAATTTTCTTTGAAGAGAAGATTCACTTTTTCCGCGCAGTAGGATTATGGATCCAAGAGTTTGAGGAAAGCAACGTGTTCCAGGTAAGTGAAGACCCGCAATTTAAAACCAATGGTGTGATGGTGGATGTTTCTCGTAATGCGGTTATGACCGTAGATGGAATTCAAAATCTCCTCCGGAAAATGGCGTTAATGGGGCTTAATGTCGTGATGATGTATACAGAGGATACCTTTACAGTTGAAGAATATCCCTATTTCGGATATATGCGTGGGAGATATAGTGAGCAGGAATTACGTGAATGTGATGACTATGCCCATCATTTTGGAATTGAAATGATCCCTTGTATCCAAACTCTTGCCCATTTAACTGAGGCATTGAAATGGAATTATGCAGCTAACATAAAAGATACTGCCGATATTTTATTGGTGGGTGATGAAGAAACCTATGAATTTATTGAAAAATTATTAAAGGCAGCATCCAATCCGTTTCGAAGCAATCGGATTCATATTGGTATGGATGAAGCCCATCAGCTTGGCTTAGGAAAATATTTGGAGCAGCATGGCTACCAAAAGCGTTTTTCGATTATGAATGAACATCTGCATAAGGTTGTGGCGCTGGCTGAAAAGTTGTCATTAAAACCAATGATTTGGAGCGATATGTATTTTCGACTTGGCTCGAAAACAGGCAATTATTACGACCTAAATTCCCATATACCAGCAGAAGTCATTGATTCCATGCCGAAAGATGTCCAGATGGTTTATTGGGATTATTATCATACAGATGAGGAGTTTTACCGAACATTTTTGCAAAAGCATAAAGAATTTGGATCTGAGCCAATCTTTGCTGGCGGCGTATGGACATGGAATGGTATTGCCCCGAACTATGGAAAAACAATTGCGACTACAAATGCTGCTTTGGAAGCTTGTAAGAAAGAAGGAATCAGTGAGGTATTCGCTACCATGTGGGGGGATAACGGAGCAGAAACACATCCGTTTGCTGGATTGGCTGGGCTGCAGCTATACGCCGAACATGGATATGGAACAGAAGTGAGTAAAGAGAAATTAGCAAAACGATTTTCGCTTTGTACCGGTGGAAATTGGGACGACTTCCTTGCCCTAAATAAGTTTGATGAAACTCCGGGTGTTGCAAAGGATAACCTTCATGAATCACATCCATCCAAATTTTTGTTATGGCAGGATGTTTTACTCGGTTTATATGATGAAAATATTCGTACCTTGCCGTTAAGTGAGCATTATTTTAACTTAGCTTCACGCATGAATAAAGCTAAGGAACGGAATAAAAATTGGACAGAGATGTTTTCTTTTTATACCCAACTTGCTCGTGTCCTAAGTATAAAAGCAAAGTTGGGAGTCCATACAAAAGCTGCTTATGATCGAAAGGATAAACAGGAATTAACACATTTAAAGGACCAGCTTCCATTATTACGAAGCAGGGTAGATGAGCTCCGAAAACTACACCGCTCGTTATGGTTTTCAACCTTGAAGCCTTTCGGCTGGGAAGTAATCGATATTCGCTACGGCGGGATATTGTCTCGATTAGAAACAGCGGAATATCGCCTGCACCAATGGCTAGATGGAAGCATTAGCAGAATCGAAGAATTAGAGGAAGAACGTCTTTTCTTTGATGCCCCATGGAGGATGCCTGAAGGTGCTTTAGGAAGAAATTCATACCATCGAATAGTAACAGCCGGAGGATTCTCTGTATAAGTAGCTCGTGAACTAGCAATAGAATAGGAGTGTTCATGATGATAATTGGCTTTCAAACGGCAAACTATTTTGCCCGTGCAACTAACTACCAGACTAGTATGGATTTGTGGGGAGAAGCTGAACGGAAAGTAATTGAGACCTTTAGCCTAGCTGAATTTGACCGTATTTGCGGGGATATTCAAGGTGCAGGGTTTCAGGATATCGAACTCTGGATGGGACATTCCTTTCCTAAATTTATGACTCCTTTTTTTGCAGAGGAATTACAGAAAATTTGGAAGAGTCATGGATTAAGTGTCTATTCCTATTCATGTTCGCTTGGTGATCCAGTTCGATATCCAAGATGGACCCGTCTTTGTTTTGAAACAGCCAAAATGCTTGGAATTGAGTTAATTACGAGCGGAATTACCAAAGAATCAGCTCCCGTTATTTATAGCCTTTGTAATGAATATGGAATGAAGGTTGGCGTTGAGAACCACCCCGAAAAGCACCCAGACGAGATAAAGGCTGCCATTGGGGATTATGGCGACTTACTTGGTACGACCGTTGATACAGGCTGGTATGGGACGCAGGGCTTTTCAGCAGCCGAAGCAATTTGGCAATTAAAGGATTATTTACTTAATGTTCATCTTAAAGATGTCAGGGAAATTGGCGAACATAATCCCGTCGCTCTAGGTACAGGAATTGCCGGTATTGAGGAGTGTGTACAAGCCCTGAAAGAAATCGGTTATAACCGGACAGTATCAATCGAACAAGAAGCAGGAAAACATGATCCAACTGATGACTGTGCGAAAGCTCTTGTATGGGTGAAGCGTGTATTTAATGAAGGCTAGTCCCATTTCTTAAATGTTGAACAATAATACTAAATATCAATGAGGAGGCATGCAATAATGGTACGAATTGCAGTGGTTGGCACGGGCTGGCAAGGTCAAGGGCATTTAAGCACGATGAAGAATATGCCGGAGATTGAAGTGGTTGGTGTATGTGAATTAAATGAAGAAACCCTATTAAAAGCGGCTACTAAATTTGCTGTGAAGGGATTTACCAGTTATGTCGACATGCTCGAAGAAAGCAAACCAGACGGAGTAGTGATCTGTACCCCACCAGAGGTCCGGGAATTTCTTGTTCGTGAAGCAGCGGAGCGGGGGATTCACTGTTTTATTGAAAAGCCGCCTGCGAAAAGCCTGGAAATGGCCCAAAAGGTGGAAGATATATTAGCGCGAACCGGTGTCATTAATAGTGTTGGATTTATGTACAGGTACAGCCCTGCTGTTGCCTATTTAAAAGAGCTGATTAAAGGCAAAAGAATTGCATTGGTTCGCAGTGCCATGCTTGATGGGTTAGCTCTTCGTCCAAACTGGCCGCGCTGGTTCTTTAATAAAGAAATATCGGGAGGTCCTGTATTCGACCAGGCAATTCATATTTTTGATCTGTCGCGCTACCTGCTTGGAGAAGTACAACGAGTAACAGGTTATCAAGGTAATCTTGTTGTGCAAAAAAGCGGGGACTTTACTGTTGAGGATAGTTTTAATCTGTCAATGAAATATCAGAATGGGATCTTGCAAAATCATACCCATACATGGTCCTACTCAGATGTCTTTACGCAAATTGAACTCATTTCCGATCAACTTCACTTAACACTTGACCTTGTTAACGGAAGTGTAACCGGAAAGTTGGATGGGGAAACTATTGCCTTTCAAACGGAAGAAAATGCACTTTACCAGCTTGAGTTAGCGGCGTTTGCAAAGGCAATTGAAGAAAAGAATCCTGAATTGGTACTGTCAACGTATAAAGATAGTATTCAATCTCTTTCCGTTGCCCTAAAAGCTATGGATGCCCTTGAAACTACTACAAATATAATTAGATAGATAGTTGGGTATGATCAGGGGTGTCATACTATTTAGGGGCATCCATGGCTTCCATTATGATTAAGTCATTTTAAGGAGAGCGTTATTATGCGTAGAGCACTGATGTTTATAATGGAATGGTTGTGGAGACTATTATATCTAAATGCAATTTGGCTATTATTTTCACTGCCCATAATTACGATTATTCCAGCAACAGCGGCAATGTTTGCAGTGATGGACAAATTGGTGAGGGAAGACCAAGACGAGCCTGACTTTAAGGTCTTTTTCCGTGAGTTTAAAAGGTTATTTCTGAAAAGCTATCCGCTTGGGCTGTCCATAGTAATTATTGGCGGGTTGCTAGTTTTGGATCTATTCATACTAAGAAATGCGATGTCTGGTATTTCGGAGATTATTCGGGTTGCGCTATTAGCAGTAAGCCTGCTATTTCTAATTGCCATATCATATAGTTTTCCTGTCTTTCTGCGTTACGAATTTCCGTGGTATAAAACTCTATTTTTTTCTTTTATGCTTGGAGTGCGTAAACCCTTCATCACTCTATTAATGTTATGTGGCTTTTTGTTGATTTTATTAATGGTTTTGTTTGTTACAGGAATTGGTATATTACTGTTTGCGAGTTTAATTGCTTTAATCAGTACCGTTTCTGCGCATTATGTCATTAACTCCTTGCCTAAATTAAGTTCACAAGGGGCAACATGAAAAGCTCCTCCCCTTTGTGTACACTTTTCGTAATATATTAAAATTAAATTAATAGAATATTCAAAAGTGATTGACATGTAAACGCATTCATATAATAATAGTGATAAGTTCACAAAACCTCACACAACCGGTAATGAATACCACAAAACGAGTCATAACAACATAGATTTATATGTAAAAACATAGGAAGGAGAGTTAAATTACAAAATTATATTAATAGTTTGTGAGGTTGTGACCATTTATAAAAATATTCTAGGGGGAAATTGAATGAAAACAGTAAGAAAAACAATAATGACGCTGTTAATTCTAGCCATGAGCTTCTCTTTAATTCTCACTGGTTGTTCAAGCAAAGAAACAGGTGCCAATAACGAAAGTGGTAAATCTAAGAACGGTGAAAAGGTTGTTATCGATTTTTGGACTTTTTGGGGATCTGAAATCCGCCGTCCAATCATTGAAAAAATTATTGATGATTTCAATAAATCTCAAGACAGAATTGAAGTAAAACATACATATCTGCCATTTGGGGATATTTGGACGAAGAACTTAGCTTCAATCGCTGCCGGAAATCCAGCAGACTTAATCATTAACGACATAAACGCAGTTGGAACTCGTGCAAAAAACAATCAAATTACCAATCTTGAAAAATATTTGAAGAAGGATCCAGAAGTAAAGGATCGCTTTTTCCCAGAATTGTTTAATGCTACTCAGTACAAAGGGGAAACGTACGCATTGCCATTCAACACTGATACACGTCTCTTATTCTGGAATAAAGATATGTTTAAAGCAGCTGGCCTTGATCCTAATACACCACCAAAAACATGGGCGGAGTTAGAAGAAATGGGTAAAAAGCTAGATGTGAAAAAAGGTAATAAATTCGAAAGAATCGGTTATCTGCCAAACTATGGAATTGAATCAGATGTCTGGATGATCAATGCAGACGGAAAAGGCTACTGGGATTTTGATGCAAATAAACCAGTTATCAATGATGAAACAAACGTAAAAGCTTTAACATGGATGAAAAAGTATTATGACTATTACGGTGATAAAACGATTAATAGCTTTAAGGCAGAATTTGGTGAGCAAACGGCAGATCCATTTGTTGCTGGTAAATTAGCGATGACTACTGATAATGCAAATTTCTTCACGAAAATAAGAGATTATGGTCAAGGGATGAACTTCGGCGTTGCTCCATTACCTGAAATGGAACCAGGAACTGGCAATTCAAGCTGGGGCGGTGGATTTGTGGCTGAAATTCCTAAAGGAGCCAAACATCCTGATGAAGCATGGGAATTCCTTAAGTATTTAACGGATGTTCAAGCACAAGAATTCTGGGCAGTGAAAAACTTTGATATTGTTGCAAACAAAGAAGCAGCAGAAAAAGCTTCTGGAAGTACAGATTTTACAGAGGATGGCAAGTTGGTGTATTCGCAAGCAAATGAGAATATGAAACAAACCTTGCTAACGCCAACGCCAGTTGAAGCACCTGACTATATCAACTTAATTAAACCTGAGCTTGAGTTGGTTCTATTAGGGAAGAAGTCACCGAAACAGGGATTAGATGCCGCACAAAAGGCAGTAGAAGAATTGGTTAAGAGTAACAAATAATAGGAAATTGTTCAGGGAGTGACTTCAATTCGCTCCCTGATTGTTTAACCTTGAAAGAAGGGATGAACGAGATGGAAAGAATGATTTCAGACAAACCAGTAGTTGCAAAAAAGTTAAAAAAATCGAAAATAAACGCCTCGTTACAGCGAAAAGAAGGATTGCAAGGATACCTTTTTATTGCACCATGGATCATTGGATTTCTGTTTTTCATGGCTGGACCACTGTTATTTTCCCTCTATGGCAGCTTTACCAATTTCAACATTACTTCGACGATGGATTTTATCGGCATTGATAACTTCAAAAAAATGTTTACTAATGACCCAATCATATGGCTCTCACTGCGAAACACGCTTTATTTTGTCGTCGTCTCTGTGCCTTTAACAACGGCTGGGGCTGTCGTGCTTGCCGTTCTATTAAATCAAGGAATACGGGGAATGCGAGTATTTCGAACCATTTATTATTTACCGGCTGTTCTTTCCGGTGTAGGCGTCTATTTACTTTGGATGCAGCTTTTAAGCCCATCATCCGGATTGGTAAATACTTTGCTGAGTTTTATAGGAATTGATGGTCCTGCTTGGCTGACAGATCCTTCTTGGACAAAGAACGCCTTAATTTTTATGAAAATGTGGAGTGTCGGTGGCGGTATGCTTTTGTACTTGGCAAGCCTTCAAGGTGTATCACCGTCTTTGTATGAAGCAGCTGAGATTGATGGCGCAAGTTCGTTTCGAAAGTTCTTTCATATTACCCTGCCAATGATTACTCCTGTCATCTTTTTTGACATTGTGACAAGTACAATCGGAGCCTTCCAGATTTTCCAGGAAGCCTATGTAATGAGTAAGAATGGAGAAGGCGGACCGGCTAATTCATTGGTATTCTTCAATTTGCATATGTGGAATAAGGCATTCAAGGTTTTTGATATGGGCTATGCGATGGCTATGTCCTGGGTTTTATTCATCATCATCCTTGTGTTAACGGTAATCAACCTAAAGCTTGCCCCGCGCTGGGTACATTATGAAGGGGAGGATCGGAAATGAGTGCAAAAGCCCAAAAACAGAATAATTATTTTGAAAGTGTAAAATTCAAGAAAAAAATGGGCCAATCCATTGTACTGATTGTACTCATAGCTGGAAGCCTGTTAATTTTATCTCCAATCTGGTGGATGATCGCCACTTCTTTGAAGGATATGAAAGAAATTATGACCTACCCGCCAACCTTTATTCCAAAGGAATGGCATTGGGAGAACTATTTAACCACTCTTGAAAAAGGTCCATTTTTGAAATACACCATGAACACGCTTTTTATAACCTCGCTTGTTGTCCTTGGAAATGTTTTTGCAAACTCGTTTATCGCATACGGATTTGCAAAAATCCAGTTTAAAGGGAGAAATGTTTTGTTTGGGATCGTCTTAGCAACCATGATGATTCCTGGATTCGTTACATTAATACCTCAATATGTTCTATATGCAAAATTGGGCTGGTTGAACACGTATTTACCGTTAATCCTCCCTGCATTCTTTGGAAGTGCTTTTTTCATTTTTTTGCTTAGACAATTCTTTTTAACGATACCAAATGAATTGATTGAAGCAGCTAAAATAGATGGCGCTAACCATTTAATTATCTGGTGGAAAATTTTTGTTCCACTCTCAAAACCGGCGATTGCCACGGTTGCGATTTTATCCTTTAATGGGGCATGGAACGATTTTCTTGGGCCGTTACTATTCATAAATGATGAGTCTCTGTTTACGCTGCAATTAGGATTGCAAGTATTTAAGGGTCAAAATGATACGCAATGGAACTTTTTGATGGCTGGATCTCTCATGGTGTTGCTGCCGGTTATCATGCTGTTCTTCTTCTTCCAACGTTACTTTATCGAAGGAATGAATTTAACAGCTGGTTCTAAAGGATAATGATGTACAAGCAAAAAACGGAAGGAATTGTTTAATCAATGGGATTGCTTGGAATTGATATTGGGACAACACATTGTAAGGCGGGATTTTTTAATGAAAATGGATCAGTCCTAAAAATTGCTGTTCGTCCAACTATTACTCATTATAACCAACAAGGTGAACCGTTTTTTTCTCCATCAGAAATATGGAGAAATATTGCAAGTTGCCTAAAGGAAATCTTACTCGGGTGTGATGAAAAGGTTTCGGCTATCGGTATTACCAGTATGGCTGAAACCGGTCTACTGCTGGACAGGAGAACTGGAAGACCAAGAACCAATTTCATTCCATGGTTCAGCCGCTGTGCGGAAGCCGAAACAGAGGAGATATCAAAAGAAGATCGACCCTTTGATCGCTTTCAAAAAACAGGCCTACATAATAGTTACAAGTACGGACTTGCAAAAATATTACATTTGAAAAAGCAGGATGAAAATATTTTGGAAGAGGCAGTCTGGCTATCGGCATCAGATTATATTGCCTACTTGTTAACAGGGAATTTTGCGACAGATTATTCCTTGGCTGCAAGGACCTATGCGTTTCGAATTGACCAACTAACATGGGACCAACCGTGGATAAAGCATTTTGGCTTACCGGAACGATTGTTTCCAGAAGCAATGCCAAGCGGAAAACTAATGGGTGTCACCAAAGCAAAAGCGTTTGATGGACTAGGACTTTCTTCGGGAATCCCTGTCGCAATTGCAGGTCATGACCACCTCGTTGCTGCCCTTGCCGTTGGTGCGATCAATCCAGGTAATGTATTCAATTCAATCGGAACCGCAGAGACAATGGTAGGTGCGTTTGAAAAAAAGCAACTTACAGATATGGAATACGCCTCAGGTATGACCTTTGGCTGTCATATCGTCCGGGATCGCTTCTTTTGGATGGGAGGGATTTCAGCCTCTGGAGGTTCAATTGAATGGTTCAGGGAACAATTCGCAGATCAAAAAATGTCCTACGAAGAAATTTTGACCCTCTCTTCTAATGTAAAAGCAGGTCCGTCACGTCTATTATATTACCCATACTTATCTGGAAGTGGCTCACCACAACCTGACCCATACGCAAGAGGGGCATTCATTGGTCTCAAGACATCTCATCAACGGAAAGATCTTTTAAAAGCAATGATGGAGGGAACAGCGTATGAATTGGAATCGATTCGTAGAACTGCTGAAAGGATTTCTGGACACAAGATCAACAGAATGACTTCAGTTGGCGGAGGGACGAAAAATAAATACTGGCTGCAAATAAAAGCAGACATTACCAACTGCCAGTTAACCATTCCGGAAATTAATGAAGCAACCCTGCTAGGTGCTGCTATAACAGCAGGAATTGGCAGCGGAGTTTATAAGAGCGAAGAAGAGGCAGTTTCGGCAGTCCGCTTTATTCACTCCAAGGAAGTAGTGCCAAATCAGGAATTCCATCAGGAATATAAACACTTATATGAAGAAGGCTATATGGGGCTTCAAGAACAACTACGGAACTTTTATCGCAGTTTTCCATCGTCCATAACGAATGAATAAAACAAGTAATTAGAGGAGCTCATGATGATGACAAATAAAACAGATTTAATTAATGTATTGACGCTAAAAGAAGCCCTGGAGGAAGCAGAAAAAAAGGGCTATGCGATTGGCTCTTTCTCTCCACGATATACTCCAATGATCCGCCCTGTTTTACGTGCGGGTGAAAAGACAAAATCTCCGTTGATTGTCCAAATTTCACAAAAAGAATTGGAACGGTATGGTATTACTCCATTCGAATTTGCAGAAGAATTTTACAGAGCAGTTGAAGAAGAGAACATTACAGTTCCTGTCGTTCTTCACCTTGACCATACAAAGCAAATCACTGTGCTTGAGGAAGCAATTGAGTCAGGGTTTACTTCCGTCATGATTGATGCCTCAGAGCATGAGTTAGCAGAAAATATATCTATCAGTAAAAAAGTTGTTGAATATGCCCAT
>Ga0209795_10002416_pt1 | contig 10348 bp, 8 predicted proteins | sample AgamicOrMarz_FD_187166 | JGI IMG/M metagenome (GOLD analysis project Ga0209795, IMG submission 187166) | Agave microbial communities from Guanajuato, Mexico - Or.Ma.rz (SPAdes) (version 2) | ecosystem: Host-associated > Plants > Phyllosphere > Phylloplane/Leaf | place: Guanajuato, Mexico...
GAGTCTAAATAAAGCGTTAGAAATGATTGTCTCTGCAGACCGAATATTTTGTACAAGCGTTAGAAGTGGTTTACCCGTGGCACAGCATCTATCTTTTGGACTTAACCGATTACTCGGAAACTGTGAGCTAATTGTCTCTGACTTAAGTGATTGGGTGGATAAAGGAATTACTTTTACTTCTAGAGATTTAGTTATTGCAACCTCTTTTCCAAGATACGCTAGAAGAACTGTTGAGTTTGTAACAGCTGCCAAAAGCAACGATGCCAAGGTCATTTCAATTACTGACAGTTATTCTTCTCCTTTAGTTAAGTACTCAGATTTAGTATTACCTTGTAGCTCTAGTAGTATTGCTTTTCATAATTCGCCCATATCATCACTACTCGTAGCCGATTACCTTGTAAGTGCAATAGCTATAAATTATCCCGAAAAGACAAAAGATCGTCTGGATAAAATCAATTCAGTCCTTACAAAAATTAATTATCATTACACTGATTAAATTTACGAATGTGGTAAAAGTATGAAATATCGAATGTATAAAATAATTCGACATTTCATGTTTTTACCACTTTTTTATTTTTTTAATTAAGTCTAATACTTCCCTTTCACTTTTCATTTCTGTAAAAAAACATTTACTTTTCATTAGAAGCCATGATAGTATACTTTTAAATAGTCACAATTATTACAACAATTAAATAAAAAGTAATAATTATTACTTTACACTAAGGGTTGTAATAATGAATATAGTTAGTTCTGTAAAATCATTTTTAGATATCATCCGGAGATATCTGACTACTCCATTACTTAGATACTACAAAGTGACTATAAGTTTATTAACTCTAACACTTGTATTTTGCTTGTTAAAACGCAAATGATACGAGCACTACCGTTGGTTCTGAGCAATCATCAACAAAGGATTTTAGTAAAGGAGTGATTAGTTCAAGGAACACGAGAATAGAAGATAATTTGTTAATGATTCTATATATCCAATAGGCTTAAGGGGGAATTCACGTTAGATTTTTTTGTAAACCCTTACATTTATTCCAGGAACAGAATTTACAATAAATTGTAAAAGTTCCTAATTATTTTTAATCATAAATAATTGTGAAAAGCAGCTTTATAATAAAGAATGATAGTTAGATAGTTTCATGAGAATTTAAAAAGTATGACATTAAAGATAAACAAGAGGGAAAATGAAGGAAAGTTCTAGAGGGGGTATAATATGTTAACATTTTTAGGTTTTTCGATGATTGTAGTATTTATGTATTTAATTATGAGTAAGCGTTTGTCTGCCTTTAGTGCATTAACGGTGGTTCCTATTGTTTTTGCTTTATTGGGCGGATTCACTGATTTAGGACCAATGATGATGAAGGGTCTTGAAACCATTGCTCCGACAGCAATTATGATTATCTTTGCCATTCTCTATTTTGGCGTGCTGATTGATACAGGGTTATTTGATCCTCTGGTCGCAAGAATTATAAAGATGGTTGGCGGCGATCCTTTAAAAATCGTGATGGGTACTGCGGTGCTTTCTCTGATAGTTGCTCTAGATGGTGACGGTACCATTACATATCTAATTGTAGTAACTGCCTTTCTCCCACTATACAATCGATTAGGTATGAATAAACTTATTTTAGCCTGTATTCCTGCACTAGCAATGGGTATCATGAATTTGACTCCGTGGGGTGGTCCTGCTGTACAAGCTACGGCGGCGGTAAAAGCAGATGTAACGGACTTACTGTTACCACTTATTCCTTCTATGATTGCAGGCACGATTTGGGTTTTAGGGGTTTCTTATTTTCTTGGACGACGTGAACGTAAAAGACTAGGAGTTATCAATATAGATACAGAATTTAACGATGAAATTGCTGCAGCTCTTGATGTAGGAATGGATGCATCAATAAAGCGCCCCAAATTATTCTGGTTCAACTTAATCCTAACACTTTTACTTCTAACTGCTCTAGTTCTAGGGTTCTTGCCGTTACCAGCTTTGTTTATGATTGGTTTTGCTATCGTGATGATTGTTAATTACCCAAATTTACAAGATCAAAAAGAGCGCTTACATGCTCATGCAGGAAATATATTAACGGTGGTTTCCATGATATTTGCTGCAGGTATATTTACTGGAATTATAGATGGAACAGGTATTGTTAAAGCTATGGCGGATACTTTAATAGCAGTTATTCCTGATGCTCTTGGACCAAAATTAACAGTAATTGTTGCGCTTATAAGTATGCCATTTACTTTTTTTATGGCAAATGCTCCCTTCTATTTCGGGATTATTCCTATTATGTCTGAAACGGCTGCGCACTTTGGTATCCCTCCGCTAGAAATCGGCCAAGCTTCTCTACTGGGACAACCCTTGCATCTATTAAGTCCGCTTCAAGGTTCTATTTATGTCTTAGTGGGACTCCTAGGTATTGATATAGGTGACCATATTCGCTTTGCTGCCAAGTATGCCATTGGAACAGCGTTAGTTATGACGATTGTGGCTGTATTATTTGGAATACTATCTATATGAATGATTTATAGAAACATAAAAAAGGAGGGCTGATTCTTGAAAACAGCTCTCTCTTCTATATATTTAACTTTAATTACATTAAAGATTGAAATACAGCATAAGCCAATTACTAATCAATCATGACTGATACAGTATCTCCGTTTGTCAATTTGATCTCAACAATTTGGCTACCTAATTCATTTTCAATTGCTTGAATAATAAGATTGGTGTCTATATCTGTAAAACTTTAAAAGGTGCTTACATAGTTCTACTTAAGTTTTTAAATCAACTTCATTTTTTTGCCTTTTCAAATAAATACTGCACTCCATATAACAAATATGCTTTGTAGTGAAGGTAGATAAAAAATTGAAAATGATTTAACCGGTTTAGACTTACAATTTTCAACCTTTTAAGAACATCAATGAAGAAAAAAGCAAAGATTCCATCAACTACAATATTCAGTAGTAAAAACTTCTTAAAGTTTCCGTATGAACATTTAAGTAACCACATTGAAAGAGGCATATAAGGCCCAATGCTAAAAGGAAGTTCATCTTTTATAAACGAATTTTTTTTATCATAAAATTTCCACCACTTCCTCTGATGCCCGTACAAATGATTAATAATTTCAAAGATAATAATAAAAATCCCAGCTAAAGAATAACGTCTTATGCTGCGTTTTCCTATAAAAAACAACGATAACCACGGAATTGCTATTATAGATAAGTTAAATCCTAAGTGTTTTCTTGATATCATAAGTGAACTCACCTCAATGTACTTTATCTGGTTCTTCTTATAGTGTCCGCCTATTACAAAAAAAACACAAACCATATATAATGGTCTGTGTTTTTTATTAATGCGCCTTCTGTTCAACATTGACTCTCTTGATAAAAAACGAGATAACCAATCCAACAATTGAAACAATGATCGCAAAGATGAACGCATGTTGAACACCGTTGGTAAAGGCAAGAACTTGGTTTAATGGATCCATTTTATCTGATACCGTCTCAAGGAAGCTTCTTGAGCCTGATGAAAGAATGGAAATTCCAACAGCTGTTCCAATTGCGCCTGAAACCTGCTGTAAAGTGTTCATAATCGCTGTTCCATGCGGATACAGCTCCGGTGGAAGCTGGTTTAATCCATTTGTTTGAGCTGGCATCATAATCATCGAAATGGCTATCATAAGCGCAATGTGCAAGGCAACGATAAACCCTGTTGATGTTTCCAGCGTTACGGTTGAGAAACCATACATGGTGCCGGCTACAATCACAAGGCCAGGGATAACTAACCATTTTGGGCCAAAACGGTCAAATAATCCGCCCATAACCGGTGAAAGAATTCCGTTAATAACTCCTCCAGGAAGAAGCATTAGACCAGCGGCAAAAGTTGATAAAGCTAATGATGTCTGTAAGTACAAGGGTAAAATCATCATCGCAGACAATAGTACCATCATGCAGACTAGAATTAATAGAAGGCCAATTGTAAACATCGGATACTTAAAGGCTTTAAGGTCTAACATTGGCTCTTTCATCTTCGTTTGACGAATAGAAAACGCAATTAATGCAATAGTTCCAATCACAAGAGCTAGAACAACTTGTGAGCTTCCCCAGCCTCCACCTTCTCCAGCGCTGCTAAATCCGAATACGATTCCCCCAAAACCTATTGTTGAAAGAACAACAGAAATCATATCGATTTTTGGCTTTGTTGGTGTGGTAACGTTCTGCATAAAGAAAGCTCCAAACACTAAGGCAACAAATAACAGTGGAAGTGAAATCCAGAAAATCCAGTGCCACGTTAATGTTTTTAAGATTAAGCCTGATACGGTTGGTCCAACAGCTGGCGCAAACATAATAACAAGTCCGATGATCCCCATTGACTTTCCACGTTTATGCGGCGGGATAATAACAAGAATCGTGTTAAACATAAGCGGTAAAAGTAAAGCAGTTCCAACGGCTTGCACTACACGGGCAATCATCAGTACCCCAAACGTTGGTGCAATAGCGGCAATAAATGTTCCAATGATGGAGCAGATTAGAGATGCTATAAAAAGCTGTCTGGTCGTAAATCGCTGAAGAATAAAACCTGAAATAGGTACCAGAATTCCTAACGTTAACAGGTACCCTGTTGTCAGCCACTGTGCGGTTGTTTCGTGAATGCCAAATCCAGAAATTAGCTCTTTTAATGCCATATTTAAAGCTGTTTCACTAAATAAACCAATAAAACCGGCAATAAGAAACGATGTAATAATCGGCAGCGCTTTGATGTTAGAGCTTTCGGCTACTGTTTGTTGATTACTCATATTAAATTGTCTTCCTCTCTTTTACATACTCTTTTTGTTGAACGTTTTTTCTATCTCAATGATAAGTTGATTAGCAGACAAACAATGCATATTGATATAAAGATTAGTGATAGGTTTAAGGCATTATGTTGACTAAGCTTTTTCTTTCTCTTCTCTTTTGACCGAAGTGCTTTTTGTCTTCTAAATTCGTTTCTTTCCACAGATACCTCTCCATTTCATTTCTAAATTAGCTTTAGAAACCTTCGTATGTAAACTAATTTCCATTCATAATATGGACTTTTTAATAAGTAAGTTAAAACGAAATAGAACTATAAAATGAATTTCACTCTATATAACAGGAATATTGTAACACAGCTATAAGTACTGTTTCTATCTAAAATATACTAAATAACAACAGCTATATACCTAACTTGGTGCCATGTGACAATTAAAATTTGTTTCTGTTATATACTTTTTGCTCTGTTCGCCCTAACAGAACACAACTAACTTTTTAATCATCAGTCAAAAGAAATAGTATCAGAAATTAAGTAATAGTAAAAATTGATACTATGGAGGTGTTTTCTTATGAAAAAGTATGAAGTAACGTTTCATCTAATTAATGGTGAAATAAGTCATTTAGTTGAAGCTAAATCACTTATTCGTGCAAAGAACTACATACAGTATAGGTTTGAAGATAAAAGTAAAATATTGGATCTAGCAAATGATTTAGTCATTGTTAAAAGGAACGTCCAATACTTTACGGTAGTTGAAAAAGAATAATTAGCTATGTAAAAGGACGTTATCTACAAAAGTAATGTCCTTTTATATCGATATAATATCTTATAGGGTAGTCTCTTTTTTTCCATTCTGGTCACTAAAATTTTTCTCCAACTCGAAGCCAAAATAGATTTGTCTCCCTCCAAACGTATTTTTAATTTAAGCTTATAATACATGCTTAAATTCAGCATAATATGTTTTATGTTAACTATTGATTTACATAAAACATATCTGTGGTAGTAAAAAAAAGCAAACTCCCTGCCACCCGAGTTTGCTCTTTCTATTCTTTACTCAAATTCCTTAAGTTCAACTTTTGACTTATTTCCCTATATCTTTAATCCTTTTAAGAGCTTTTCTATATTCTTGATCTCTCATATGCAGCATTTTATCAGGAGAAGATTTAGGCTGATCAAATTTTTTCAAAGCTTCTCTATACTCGCTATCACCAATAACTTGATTAGAAAACGACTCTTTTGATGAACCCTCAAACGGCAAAACGGGAGTAGCTTTTTTACTGTGAAGCTCTTCCGTACTCAGCTTTTCTTTATTTTTTTCTTTGTCGTGAGGCTTATGAGCCAGCTTGTGGCCTTTCCCTGTTAGGAACATCAAAACCGAGAGAATTAATACTACAAAGCTCAATGCACACGAAAACGTAGAAAACGTATGATAAGTAATGATTTCAGATTTTACATGTAGAGATTGAGTGAAATTTTCTTTACTAGCAATCTGGCTCTCTGCGCTTACCGTCGCAAGGTGATCTTTATATACCTTTGCAAAGACGATACTACTGATTACAGGGATTACTGCAGATACTGTAACTCTTATAAATTGAACCGTGACCATTCTAGGGACTAAACTTGGTAGCGGTCCGCCTAAAGCTGCACCCATAAGACCTGCAGCAACTGTGAACCCTACTCCTGCGATTAAAGCTGCAAAGCTGCTAACAAAGAGAAAAGCCGGAACATTACCGTCTAAATAAATCCACTGTATGTTCACTCCCATAATAATGACCGCTCCTATAATACCTAATACGCCCGGTCCAACTTTATCATATAATACGGCACTTAATATGGCCGCAATTACTATTCCCGCAAAAAGCCCTATATATATAAGTGAAATGTCTCCTTTATCAAAACTAGATCCATTTTTAAGTAATCCCTGTAAGGATAAAAGAGTTAAACTCATACTAATATTGCCTATAATAGCGATTAGGATTGCAAGAGCTGGTTTTCGAGAAACCACTAACCTAAAGGGAATTAAAGGATTTTTAATATGCCATTCTGCTACGAATAAAAAGCATAAAAAAATGATGCTTCCTACTATGCCTATCCATACATAAGTAGATGTCCATCCAGATTTTTGGAGATTAAGTAATGTAAAAGTAATAAATGCGGTAACCATAAACATTAACGTTACACCTATGATGTCAAATGGGTCATGATTTTTGTGCTGTTGCTTGGCGTGATCATTTGTTAAAAATTTGTAGCTGAAGCATATTCCTAGTAAGGAAAGTACGGCCGCTATATAGAATAACCCTCTCCAATGTCCGTAGCTGTTCACTAACATTCCCAGAAAGATGCCCGCAACGCTAGATCCATAAAATCCGACAATAAGGATCAGTAATGCAAAATTCCGTTTATGAATAGGAAAAGAAAGAACCAGCATTGGAATCATCATCATAAGTGCTAAACCAGTTCCTATTCCTTGTAAAAAACGCCCAATGCCCATTCCTAAGAAGCTGTTGGAAGCAATGCTTACGATAGCTCCTATAAGAAACAAACACATCGAAAGAACATAAGTCCTTCTCTCCCCTAGCTTATGTCGAAGGATAGGTCCAAACGGAATACAAAATGCAAAGCTCATAACCCCTATTAAAACCGGTGTTATCGAAATATAAGATTGATCGTTAAACGTTTTTTGGAGAATTTCACGTATAGAATTTAATGAAGTGTTTAACATTAAACCAGGACCAATAGCTAAAACTGCAAGTAAAGCAATCCCCCAGTGTTTTTCTATTTTCATACTACAATTCCTTTCTGCCTTTCATGATTGTAAAAAACTAAAAATGCGGCGTTCATGTTTCTTCAAACCATCACAGTAGCTATGGTAAAGAAGAAAGATATTTATCCGCATTTGAACAAACTAAAAAATAAAGCTTCAGTAAGGAAGCTTTATTTTATTTTCTAAACCTGCCACTCGAATTGGCCCTAAAAGTGTTAGGCTGGTTAATTTTTCAGCCATAAATGCAGGGCTAAATTTCATATCACTTTCTAACCAAGAACAAATGACACCTATATGAGCTGATGTAATATAGCTAATCAGAATATCTTTAGGGATATCAAGTCCATCCTCTGCTTCTCCAATCGAAGAGATTAGCTCTCCATACACTCTTTTCTTTACAATTTCCGTCATATGACTTCTAAATTGAGGTAATCCTCGATCACTTAGCATAACTTTAAAATAATCGGCATGATTATAGATGAATTCAAAAAGCTTTAAGAAAGAAACGGATTCATTTTTTTCTTCTACTGCTGCGGAATCCTCATTATTTTGTTTTGGTTTTACTTTCTCTATTAGCTCTTCTAGAACTTCATTCATACTCTGCATAAGAAAGTCTTGCTTATCTTGATAATGCAAATAAAATGTTCCCCGCGTTAATTCCGCTTTTTCCGTAATTTCTTGAATCGTAATGGATGTAACGTCTTTCTCTTTAAGAAGTTCGACTAAAGCGTCTCTTAAGTATTTATTTGTTCTTTTTATCCTAGGATCTACTTTTTCTTTTTTAGTCATAGTTGCTCTCCTTGTATCACTGTTATTAAGTATTAGACATATGATTATGACTTGTATAGGTGTAGCCATTTAGGCCTTTTCTGATGGTTGACTATTTAAATTAAACTACCCTGTATCAACAACATACATTCTGCACACGATGTAAACTAATGAACATTATGTATATTAAGTCTCACAAAATATAATCAATCTGTCAATATTAAAAACTGATTAAGAACGAATCATTTGGTTGTTAGATATGGATGGCGCGAACGTAAGAGCAAAATCTTTGGTAATGAAAGAAAAAGAACTAAAAGATATAACTGGCGATGTAAGAAGTGCTGGTTTTTATATGCTGGAGATTGGACTATTGAGATAGCTTTTACATAGCAAACTACTCAAAAAGCAGAGACTGGGGCAAAAGTATTTTCGTTCAAGGAAGATCCGAACGCGTTTGATTCTTGATTAAGAATCAAACGCGTTCGGATTTTTTCATTGGTAGGGTAAACGTAGGTTTCATATATGCTGTTTCTTCTAGCTGTTGATTTCCGTGTAACAAGTGATCTCTACTAGCTCATTTATCCCATTTGTTCATCTTTAGATTGAATGGATATAGTTATGTCTCAATCTCTTCTTTTATATGCCTATAAATAAAGCTTACAGAAATATAAAATAGGAATGGATTTAGGTCCTATGAAATGTTTTAGCTTATCTTAAAGATAAGAAATTCTTCTTAATGAGCATTGGTTGGCTTCTTGCTGCAATTCGGGAGCATAATAACTCAATTTTTTAATGAAATAACAAGTCTCAGGGAAATGATGTATCAGAAACCTTAACGTTTCCTTATTTAAAAGCTTGTTCTCCTTATATTTTTCGGTCATAGCATAAACAAACCGGCTCATTTCAATAGTTGTTTTCCCTACTTCTAAGGCAAACTCTGTTTGTCTTGCAAAACCTGGCTGCTTAAATCGTAAATAACCTTTTAAATGATGGTTTTGCACAATGAATGTTTGAAACTTTCCGATATATGAATCCGCTTGTTTAGATATCATAATCTCAATCGGGTCAAGCAGGTTTTTAAACAAAACAGCATGTCCGAGCTGATCTTCCAGCCATAAATCCATTAATTTGACTAAGCTAAGAGGAACAGGCTCCTTTCCTTGTACTAAATAAGATAGAAATCTTAAATATTCCTGATTTTCACTTAACGTACCATTAAGATAAGTAGGAGATAAGTTTAGATTCACTGCGTTTTCAATTCGAAGAGCCTGAAGAGACCCTTCAAAATCAAAATACCCTTTGGCAATTGGCCAGGCCTTTCTTGAGAATTCTATTAATGCAGGATCGTTATGCATAACATCAGGGGATAAATAGTTCAGTTGTTTTAGCAAGTCATCAAACAAATGAATATATTGCTTAGCTGTTCGGACGTATTCGACTTCCTTCACCGATAAGTGATCTCGAACAAAATAAGTATGGTCCTGAATTATTTCTAACCAAAATAAATGTTCCTCCCATAATGAAATCATTACTAGCTCTCCCTTCGGTTTTCTTATTACTACATGTTTATTAGAAGCTCTAGAAGAAATGAACCAAAGTAATAAAAAACAGGATCTCTTATTTCATCACATAAACACTCACGAAAAAGGGAATATATATACATATCCATATTTTTAAAAAGGGAGTATATCATTTGAAGAAAAAAGATAAATTGCTAATCATTTTAATGACCATTTTACCTTGGCTTAGTATTCCGTTTATTGGTAAAAGAACGCTAAAAAGATTCCTTCCAGGAAGTCTTTTTATGAGTTTATATCTTATTGCCGAAGGCAGGTTTGCAGAGAAGAAAAAATGGTGGTGGTTTCCGTACTCAATCAAGCCCAATGTTCTAGCAGAATTACCGTTAATATTTGGCCCCTTTTTAGTTGGAGCTTTGTGGATATTAAAATATACTTACGGAAAGTTCAACTTATATCTTTTAGTAAATATACTTATTGATTCTTTTTTTACTTACTTCGGACTAAAATGGT
>Ga0209795_10002417_pt1 | contig 10347 bp, 8 predicted proteins | sample AgamicOrMarz_FD_187166 | JGI IMG/M metagenome (GOLD analysis project Ga0209795, IMG submission 187166) | Agave microbial communities from Guanajuato, Mexico - Or.Ma.rz (SPAdes) (version 2) | ecosystem: Host-associated > Plants > Phyllosphere > Phylloplane/Leaf | place: Guanajuato, Mexico...
GTGCCGTTAAAGCTGTTGGTTTCAATAATGTCTGCGCCCGCATCAAGATAAGCTTCATGAATACCTTGAATGATTTCCGGTTGAGTCAGCACAAGAAGGTCATTGTTACCTTTTAAGTCATGTGCCCAATCGGCAAAACGCTCACCACGGTAGTCGGCTTCTTCTAGTTTATGGCGTTGAATCATGGTGCCCATTGCACCATCAATAATCAGAATGCGTTTGGCAAGAAGCGCTTTTAGGGTGGCAAGCGTAGACATAGAAAACCCCGATATTTTACAAATTTAAAAATGCGGCGCTATTGTAACAGAATAGTTGCACAATTGATGAGCTATAACGACCCATCATTCACTTGTAATAGATTCATTAAAAAAACGGCTTCTATGACAAATAGAGAATGTTTTTTCATCAAATATTCATAAAATGATCATGATATTGAAATATTTCATCTCCAATATTCCGTTTTATGACAATTAGGCTGTTTAAAAAATAGTCATGCAGGTAATTTTTTATATATTTTTGCTTTAAAAATAGTCATAAATAAGGAAGATATAAAATGATTTAAATTATTGTATTTTAAAATAAAAATAAATTGCATAGAGGAAAGGTGCATCAAATGAGGTCAAAATATGAAAAATTGACTTCATCAGAGGCCGCTTTGTCATATAATTGTCATAATTTAATTTAAGAATACAGAGGATTTTTCTATCCTCTTACCGTCTGCATGAATTCTAATCTACCCCCTGTTTCGGATTCAAAACTTGCGGCAAACCTGCAAGTCAAATCGACGAATGTACATGTCCCGACACCTAAGTTTTTTATGCCGGTGTTTCTGACGATTATTGTTGCAACACTTATTTATATTGGATTTCAGGTGAGTGCTGATTTAGCGCATGTACCGCCTTTGAGTCTTTATTCGGTTATCCTTTTATCTACAGCACTTTTGATTGCTTTAGGCTTTGAGTTTGTAAATGGCTTCCACGATACTGCAAATGCAGTCGCGACAGTGATTTACACCAATGCTTTACCTGCACCGGTAGCAGTCATGTGGGCAGGTTTTTGTAATTTTCTTGGGGTAATGGTTGCAAGCGGCGCAGTCGCTTACGGCATTATTGCATTGTTGCCTGTTGAATTGATTATGAACATGGGCAGTGGTGCAGGTTTCGCAATGGTTTTTGCGCTTCTTATTGCTGCGATTCTTTGGAACTTAGGAACTTGGTTCTTGGGTATTCCTGCGTCTAGCTCTCATACCTTGATTGGTTCAATCTTGGGTGTGGGCATTATGAACCATCTGTTGAGTGCATCGACTGGCGTAACGACCAGTGGTGTTGATATGGATCAGGTGATTAAAGTCGGTAAGGCATTATTGTTTTCACCTTTAATTGGTTTTGCTTTTGCAGCGATTGTCTTCTTGTTGGTTAAAACTGTTTTTAAACGCCAATTAGAATTATTCCAGCCGCCAGAAGGTAATAAACCACCACCAGCAATCATTCGTGCAATTTTAATCTTTACCTGCACAGGTGTAAGTTTTGCACATGGTTCAAATGACGGTCAAAAAGGTATGGGTCTCATCATGCTGATTTTGGTTGGTCTGGTGCCGTTGGCTTATTCATTAAATAAAAACCTTGATACACAACAAGTTCAATCATTCCATCAGCTTTCTTCTCAAACTGCCGTATTTTTGAATCAAAATCAGCCAGAATTAACCGATGAAAAAGCACGTGTTATTTTGACTAAATATATTCAAACTAAACAGCAAACTCCTGAAGTAGTGCCTGCATTGGCAAGCATGACTGATCATTTGGGTGAGCGTGTTTCTAGCTATAGCAACTTAAAAGACATTCCTGAAGCTGCAATTAGCGAAATTCGTAATGACATGTATTTAAGCACCACATCGTTTAAACGTTTGGATAAAGCGAATGCATTACCAAAAATGGATCAGTCACAAGAAAAACTTGTGAAAGAATACCGTAGTAGCTTAGATTCATTCTTACAATACATTCCAACTTGGGTGAAAGTAGCCGTTGCTTTGGCACTTGGCTTAGGCACCATGGTGGGTTGGAAACGTATTGTTGTGACTGTAGGTGAGCGTATTGGTAAGCATCACATGACTTATGGTCAAGGGATGTCTGCTGAGCTTGTAGCAATGAGTACAATTGCAGCTGCCGATGGTTTAGGTATGCCTGTTTCAACAACACACGTTTTAAACAGTGCGGTTGCAGGTACTATGGTCGCGAATAGATCCGGCTTAAACTTCAATACAGTTAAAACAATTTTATCTGCATGGGTATTTACACTTCCTGCAACAATCTGTTTGTCAGGCGGTTTGTACTGGTTATTCTTGCAGTTTGTATAAAAGCATTTAAAAAACTTAAAGCCACTGTTTACAGTGGCTTTTTTATTTGTTTCTTTTTAAAGTTCAGTCTATTTTCATGTACATTCAATTATAGATTAACAAGTCGTTATAGAGCATCAAACAGCTTTAAGGCTGGGCTTAAAACTTTTATATCAGGATAGATTATGGATGCGGTTCAAATAAATCAGCTAAAACAACAATTTCCACTTATTCAAACATTACAAGATTATCAAGAAACATTTTGGTTTATGCCTCATCGTTATTCTTTAACAGAAGCTTTAGAAAAAGTGGGGCTTACAGCAGAGGACGTAAGTGAAGCAGAAGCTAGATTAGAACGTTTTGCACCTTATTTGGCAAAGGTATTTCCTGAAACTCAATTGCAACATGGAAAAATTGAATCAGATATCGTTGAAATTCCGAAAATGCAGCAAGCACTTTCTTCAGCAGAACAAGTGCAACTGAGTGGAGCATTCTGGCTAAAAAAAGATAGTCATTTACCTATTTCTGGCTCAATTAAAGCACGTGGTGGCATTTACGAAGTGCTCACACATGCCGAAAAACTTGCCATGCAGGCAGGCTTACTTAAGCCAGAAGATGATTACAGTAAGTTAGATCAAGATTCATTTCGAACGTTCTTTTCTAAGTACCAAATTGCAGTAGGTTCTACAGGCAACCTAGGGCTTTCGATTGGCATCATGAGTGCCAAACTCGGTTTTAGAGTCACAGTCCATATGTCTGCTGATGCAAGGCAGTGGAAGAAAGACAAACTACGTTCACTGGGCGTTAATGTTGTGGAATATGCCAGTGATTATGGCGTAGCTGTTGAAGAGGGAAGAAAAGCAGCAGAGCAAGATCCACATTGTTTTTTCATTGATGATGAAAACTCAAAAACATTATTTTTAGGCTATGCCGTTGCAGGAATACGCCTAAAACAGCAATTTAAGCAAAAACAAATTAAAGTTGATGCTGAACACCCATTATTTGTTTATTTGCCGTGTGGCGTTGGTGGTGGCCCTGGTGGGGTGAGTTTTGGATTAAAACTGGCTTTTGGTGAGCATGTACATTGTATCTTTGCAGAACCAACTCATTCGCCGTGTATGTTACTTGGTGTCCACACAGGCTTGCATGATCAGATTTCAGTAAATGATATTGGCATTGATAATGTTACAGCCGCAGATGGGCTTGCAGTAGGACGTGCTTCAGGTTTTGTTGGGCGTGCTATGCAACAGCTAATTGATGGCTATTACACCATTCATGATGAACGTTTGTATAAACTCATTGCACTTTTAAATCAAACCGAAAATATTCAGCTTGAGCCTTCTGCGGTAGCAGGCATGATGGGACCCTATTATGTCCAAACGAGTCCGGGTTATTTGGCTTTACATCAATTATCAGCTGAGAAATTACAACAGGCAACCCATGTAATATGGGCGACAGGAGGCGGTATGGTGCCGTCTGATGAAATGCAAAAATATCTCTCACACTTTCAAAATAAATAAGTACAGAAAGAAGCCCAATTCTAGAATTGGGCTTCAATCAAATTATTTTTTAGATGATTTTCCAAAAGGTAGTTTTTCGGTCGCGAAGCCATAGATTGCCGCAAAAGGCAGGGCAGTTCTTGCTAAATAAGCAACACGCCACAATCCACCGTGGTTGGCACCTTCCATCATGAGTTCAAGCGGATGGTCCAATTCAGTTTCAGGATTTGCCACAGAAGACTCATTTCTTAAGTCATGAATCCAGATTACCGCCATAATGGCATTTGTCGTTTCAGGGCTAAAGGCTTCTACATCAAAAAGCTCTGCGCCGTTAAAAGCAGCTTTCAGTAATGGATTTTTAGTCACAGAGTGGGTAGTTGTAGATGGAGCAATATTAATACTTACGTGTTGACCCTGATGGCGAGCTAAAATAGCACGCCATTGTTGAATGCGTTTTGCCAAAGCATAATTTGGCCCTTGCTCAACGACTAGGCAGTCGGCAATACCATAAGTTTTTCCATTTTCACAAGCAATTAAGTCTTGATAAGGCGCTTGAAACAAACGCTTTAACGAAAGTGTAGAAACGCCTTTTACCGCCAGTTTTTGTATTTTTGTGCGTGATTTAAACTTCTCTTGAGCAGCATTGGCTACTTCTTTAGGAACAGCATAAACATCGGTTGGCGTGCACATAAACATAAGGCTCGTATCAGGCTTATGTTCGCTCACAAATTGCATAATGCTATCCATTGCCATGGAAACGCGCACATGCTTTTCACCATCTAAATAGGCGATTGCGGCCAAATCTAACTTTTGTGGAAACTGCACTAGCCACTGTGCAATCTCTGGTAATTGAGTCAATAAATTTGCACCCAATTTATCTTTTAGCTCGGAAGCTTTTGCTGAAGAATCAACTTGTTCAACACTGGGTGCAATCAGAGTTGCGTTTCCTTGTTGAATCGTATTTAAAATTTTGCCCCAGACACGTGGGTTAGGTAAGTCGACTGCAATAATATTTGCTTTCCATTTAGCCAACCAAGGTAGAGGGCCAGCTTCTGAGGCTGCACCAAACAGCACCATGGTACGGTCAGATAAATCAAACCATTCTGGATGGGCAGTAGCTTCACGTAAGGCCTTTGCATGACTTGGTTCAATAATACCAGCCTCTTCCCAACGTTGAATTTGGTCCAATAAGCTTTGCCCACTGAGTTTTTGTCCTTTGTAAGGAACGTACCACTCTGGAGCTGCTTCACTTTCACCTTTAAGTTTGACTGTATGAAGTGGCGTAGATGAAGCAATATGAACCGCATCTTTTAAAAGATAATGTTTATTATCACGATAATAGTCAAAAATATGATGGGCTTTATGCAAACCTTGCTTAGCAATAGTAATGGGGTTGCTACTATTTGAGATTCCCTGTTTAACAAGTGCTTTAAAATAGGTAGGGTAGTTTTTTCGCCAGTTTTTTTCATTCAGCACTTGTTGCGCGGTTTTATTATCTACAACAGATAAAGCCTCTGACAAAATCTCTTGGCCTGTAAGAGATGTGCTTTGTTTTTTTGTTGAGGCGTGTACTGGAAATTGTAGACCTTCGACTTGACTTGTGCTGGACATAAAATATCTCGTTATACGACTGGGTTAATATACAGGTGTATACATTATCTATGCCAACGAAAGGAAACGAGTGGCAATAACTGACAAAATAATATTGATTATTTATGTGATGAAACATGAAAGAGCGATTTATTATGATAAATATATCTCATTTTCGCCTTAATTTTTTTCACATTTTTAGAACATTTTTATAGACTTATGTTACATAAATGATTATTTTGTATTAAGCGAATACATCAGTTTTAACCTGAAGGTAAAATGAGCAAAATGTATCAATAATACAGATACAGAAATGATTAAAAACTAGACTTTTTTATTAAAAGATAAGAAAAGTCAGACTGAATAAGAAAGAATTGGGGTGAAACTAGATAGAAGACAACATAAGATTGTCTTTTAAAAATCTTGGGGATATGGTGATTTTTTTGCACCATAATTTTCTAGTTTCATCCCATCTATTTTTGGGTTGGAACCCTCCATTTGGGTACTCACTTGTTTGAACTTTATTTCTTTAAAGTAACTTCAAAATTACTTTAAAAGAAGAGTATCTCTAACAGCGTCCTTTTTTCGCTTGTCCTGGTGGGCAAAAGTCTCCAGGATGGTTGTGATAAGGTGAGTCGGGATCAATCACAATACTACCTTCACGTGTATGAACTGCACAGGCTGATAATGACATTGTGAAAATTGTTGCTGCACAAAGAAATAATATTTTCATCATGTTCTCACTTTTTTATCATTCTCCTTTGTACTATAGAAATATATTGATTATTTTTCGATCTACTTTTCGTTAAGAATATCTTTAATAATTTTGATTAAAAGAAACTAATCAGATCGTAAAATTGTTCGAAAGCCCACATGAGTTGCTGCCAAATCAAAGTCTTGAGGATAGCGGCTACTGTTTCGATAACGTGAACAATAATTTTGAGCACAAAGAAAAGATCCGCCTTTAATTACATATTGTGTACTGGTGATTTGTTGTTGTCTTAAATCAGAATAATTTCCCATATGTTGGTCATGAGCTCCTTGATATGGAGAGGATGTCCATTCCCATACATTTCCAATCGTATCAAATAGTTTGAAATTATTAGGCGCAAAGCATCCAACCGGGGCGACACCTTTAAAGTGATCTTGATTTAGGTTTTGAAAAGGGAACTCACCTTGCCAGTAATTTGCTTGGGGATGTTGGTGTTCATCGGTAGGGGCTTGATGTAAGGGTGTATCAGTTTTTGAATTAGCTTTAGCTGCATATTCCCATTCTAGTTCTGTTGGTAAATCATGTCCTAGCCAAACTGCATAATGTTCAGCATCATTTTTACTCACATATCGCACAGGTTCATTCGGATTAGCTAGGGCGCCAGTACTGCCATTTGGGGTTTTCCATGTATAACCTGATTTTAGCTGCCACCATTGCTGTGGATGATGAGAGTCTGGTGAAAAAACTGCAGCCTGCTTTTGTTTTTCGGCATCGGTAATATAGCCTGTGGCTTTTACGAAGCTTGCAAACTGAGCAACGGTAACTTCAGTTTGGTCAATCCAGAATCCTTTGACTTCCCGTTGTTTTTTTCCAAAATTAAGTTCATCTGGATAGGCTTTTTCAGAACCAAAATTAAAATGCCCATCAGCAATTAAAACCATCCCAGCGGTAGGTTTTTTGAGCCAACCTTGAGGTAGTCCAGTGTAGTTTTTACACTTTTCAATAGAGCCTAAGTCAGCTAAAGAAGTTTGCTGCTGTAACGAGGGCGCAGATTCAGAAACGTGTGAAGATTGACTACAGCCCGTCATGAAAGACAGGCTGATGGTTGTAACTAAAAATGGTTTCAATTTCATTTGGCGTTGTATTCCTGCACGCCATTCTTTTCAGTATATTTTTGATAAACCGATAAGAGCTCTTGCACTTTAGCAGGATAAAGCTGAGCAACGTTTTGTCTTTCCCCTCGATCTGTTTTAATGTTGTATAGCTCCCATGTTCCTGTGCCTAATTCAGGGCGTCCTTGAAGGGCAATTTTCCACTCGCCTTGTTTTGCATATTTGCTGCCATGTAACTCATCGGCAAAACTAAAATTTTCGGGGCGAATCGTGGTTGTTTTATTTTCAAGCAAAGGTTTCCATGAAACCCCTGATGGCGTGTTAATGGTACGACCATTATATTGGCCTTGAGGTACTGGAATATGAGCATATTCTAGTAAAGTTGGGAAAACATCGAGTACTGATGCAAAGCTATGGTTGGTTTCTTCTGCTTTTTTCTGGTTCGGTAATTTCACAATAGCAGGCGCTGTGGTTGCACCTTCGCCAGCTGTATCCTTCCATAAATGGAAAGGTGCCGCGCTGACCTCGGCCCAACGTGGTCCAATATAGTGATACGAAGTAGGCGTGCCCACATTTGTTACTGAGTTATCAAAACCAGATTCGCTGCCATATCCGCCACGTACAAAACCTTCTGCACCATTATCGGAAACAAAGAAAATTAAAGTATTGTCATAAAGATTATTTTGCTTAAGGTATTGAATAATTCGGCCCACATTGGCATCGAGATTTTCAACCATGCCTGCATAAATTTCCATTTTACGGGCTTCAAGCGCTTTTTGTTCAGCTGTTAACTCATCCCATTTTCCATATTTTTGTGGAGCATTCTGTGTCGCAATTGGTTCTGCTGCATCAAAGTTTGCAGGGATAATACCGAGCTGTTTTTGCCTAGCAATACGTGCGTTACGAATAGCATCGTAACCGACATCATAAACTCCACGGTATTTTTCACGGTATTCAGCAGGTGCCTGAATGGGCCAGTGAGGTGCTGTATAGGCTGCGTAAGCAAAGAACGGTTTGCCGCTATTTTTGCCTGAGTCTAAATAGCTTAGTAATTTATCGGTAAAATAATTTGTCGAGAAAAAGTCATCAGGCAATGCCGAAACAGGAATAACTTGACCATCTTCTGTATAGGTTGAATTTCGCTTAAAGGCACTCGGCGCTTGCTTAAAGTGGTGATCTAGACCTTGTAATAAGGTAAATGAATGGTCAAAACCTTTGGCGTGTGCATTTGTTTCAGGTGTTAGCCCTAAATGCCATTTACCGCTGATATAAGTTCGATAGCCGTTATCTTTAAGTACTTGTGCGATGGATAGCGAACGGTCGTTTAAATACCCTTCGTAACCTGGCTGTCCTTTCAAACGGTCTGGCGTGAGTTCAGCCATTGCGCCAATACCAGCTAAATGGTGATCAGTCCCAGAAATAAGTTGAGAGCGTGTCGGAGAACAGGTTGGGGCGGTATGGTAGTCGGTTAAAAGGCGACCTTCTTGAGCCAAACTATCAATATTAGGGGTATGAATTTCTCCACCAAAAGCTCCTAAATCTGAATAGCCTAAGTCATCAGCCATAATAAATAAGATATTCGGTTGCTTAGGTGTGCTTACGACATTTTCTTGATTATCGTTGTCATTACATCCAGCCAAAGATAAGCTAAATAAAGCAATGGAAAGGCTAGATAAAATTGCTTTGTACTTCATTGTATCATCTGAATTATTAAAAGAATTGGCATGAGTTTAATCAGATGGTTTTTGCAATCAAAACAACGAATTGATCAAAGAAAATCAGAAAAAAGACTGAGAATTTATGGTGATAAACAAATGAGAAAAAAAGAAAAGCCCATAACGGGCTTTTTCTTAGATTTATATACTTTAGAAAGGAAGGCGAGTGAGTTGGTCTAAGAAATGTGGAATGACTTTTGGCTCAAGTAAAATGGTTACGATGATCCCGTAAGCTGCACCCCACAAATGAGCGCTGTGGTTGATATGACTATTACCGCGTTTACCAGCCCAAATACTGTACGCCACATATAAAATCGCAAAAATAATAGCGGGTACAGGAATGAAAAATACAAAAATCAGTTTCCATGGCTGGAACAGAATATAAGCAAATAAAACAGCTGAAACAGCACCAGACGCACCTAGGCTTGCCCAATTCGCATCATTCTTGTGCTGTAGATAGCTTGGTAAAATTGCGAAGATTAAGCCACCTAAGTAGAACAACACAAAACCCATGTCATAAAAATACTGGCGATAAAAACTTTCAATAATACTGCCAAAGAAAAACAGGGTGATCATGTTAAAGAGTAGATGGGTTCCATCGGCATGGATAAAGCCATGAGTAATGAAGCGATCAATTTGTCCACGTTGCATTGCAGGCGGCCAAAAAATCAACCGGTTCATCACGTTCTGGTTGCTAAAAGCAAGTAAAGAGATAATGACCGTAATAATAATAAGAGTAACTGTATGGTTAAATGGCAAATGCAACATAAGAAATATTTAAAAAATGATCAATACTGGCCCAATAATGCCATTAAAAACTTAACTTGAAACCCTGTTGTGTATAAATCCGACAAATTTAGTTGATTTTTTTTAAATCCACCTCATCTTCGGTTAATATAAAGGCATCAGCTTGAGGAATATTGTTATGTCGACTGAGAACACCAACACTGCTGTTGCAGAAGAAATTCCAAACCTTTTGATTACACCATCTGCACAAGAGTATTTGCACGATTTATTGTCGAAGCAAAATACTCCGGGAATTGGCGTTCGAGTTTTTGTTGAACATCCGGGTACGCCACGTGCAGAGTGCTGTATGGCATATAGTGCACCAGAAGAAGTAGTCCCAACGGATTATAAACAGGACTATCCTGATTTTCCTGCATATATTGATGCGCCATCGATTCCTTATCTTTTAGATGCTGTAATTGATTACAATAAGGACCGTTTTGGTGGTCAGCTCACTTTCCGTGCACCGAATTCCAAAGTTCCACGTGTTGGTCCAGATGCATCAATTGAAGAACGTATTACTTACATTCTTCAAGCAGAAATTAATCCAGGTCTTGCAGGGCATGGCGGAAATTGTAGCTTGGTAGAAGTACAAGATGAC
>Ga0209795_10002419_pt1 | contig 10343 bp, 7 predicted proteins | sample AgamicOrMarz_FD_187166 | JGI IMG/M metagenome (GOLD analysis project Ga0209795, IMG submission 187166) | Agave microbial communities from Guanajuato, Mexico - Or.Ma.rz (SPAdes) (version 2) | ecosystem: Host-associated > Plants > Phyllosphere > Phylloplane/Leaf | place: Guanajuato, Mexico...
CCGATAAAGCCAAACGGATTGCGCGACGCCTCAGGATATACCGGTGTAGCCCCCGCCTGGATCAGCGCGCCATGATGGTTAGATTTGTGATTATTGCGATCAAAAAGCACCAGATCGCCACGGGTTAACAGCGCATTGGTGACAACCTTATTTGCCGCCGACGTGCCGTTGAGGACAAAGTAGGTTTTATCCGCATTAAAGACTTTCGCCGCGAACTTTTGCGCCTCTTTTGCCGAACCTTCATGGATAAGCAAATCGCCGAGCTTCACATCGGCATTGCACATATCGGCACGAAACACGTTCTCGCCAAAGAAATCATAGAACTGGCGGCCCGCCGGATGCTTTTTGAAGAAGGCGCCATGCTGATGGCCCGGGCAGGCAAAGGTGCTATTTCCCATCGCCACATACTGCGTCAGCGTGTCAAAAAACGGAGGCAGAAGGTTTTCTTCATAACGACAGGCGGCAGCTTCCAGCTCCAGCCACTCCTGCGCTTTGCCATCGATGACAGCGATAACGCCTTCCGGCACATTGACTGGTTCGGCAGAAAAGAGAAAGACCGGTAGCTGGAAGCCGGTGCGCTTCAACAAAGCCAGAATGCCGCTGCGGCTGTCGGCAGGGGTCATAACGACCGCCGCCACATCGGTAAAATCGGTGTTATCTAACGCAACCACTTCCCGGTGCGTGGAGAGGACCGACATGAGCGCGTGGCTGACGGCAATTTTCAGTGATTTCATATGCACAAATACCCGTTTCAGGGGAATAAAAAGCCCCGGGCAGCATGGCGGCCTGCCCAACGAACGCGTCTGACTGGAGTACAGCTCCGATCGCCAGACATCAGTAAAATCAGAACACGTCTGGTTTTACTGTTGTCCTGCAGTGAGCCTGCGTGAACCTCACCGCATGATGAGAGTAGAAGAGGAACATCTGAGACGGACAGGTTTTCGCGCAGTGGTAAATATCATCATCATGGGCGGCCCGTTATCCGGCAGGAGAAATTTCGCGCAATGATGTCACCTTTTATTTTGGGGTGCAAGAGAGAATCCTTATGCAATTTTCAGGCAAAATTGCCCCCACAATGTCCTTGTTGATGTAATAATAATGCACAATCAATGATTATATAGCTGGAGTACATTTTGGTTATTGGACCGTTTATCAACGCCGGGGCGGTACTTTTAGGCGGGGTGCTGGGCGCCGTATTAAGCCAGAGATTGCCGGAGCGGATTCGCTCATCAATGCCCTCTATTTTTGGTCTGGCTTCGCTGGGGATCGGTATTTTATTGGTCGTCAAATGCGCCAATCTACCCGTTATGGTACTGGCGACATTGCTGGGCGCCTTGATTGGGGAGTTTTGTTATCTGGAAAAAGGCATTAACAGCGCGGTGGGTAAAGCAAAGCAGCTGATTTCACGTCCGGGTAAAGCAAAGAGTGGTTCACACGAAACCTTTATACAAAATTATGTCGCCATCATTATTCTCTTCTGCGCCAGCGGAACGGGCATTTTCGGCGCCATGCAGGAAGGCATGACTGGCGATCCCAGCATATTGATTGCCAAGGCGTTTCTCGATTTCTTCACGGCGACAATCTTTGCCACGACGCTTGGCATCGCCGTGGCCGCCATCAGCGTGCCGATGCTGCTGATCCAGCTTGCGCTTGCCACCTGTGCCGCGTTGATTTTACCGCTGACGACGCCGGCGATGATGGCTGATTTCACCGCCGTCGGCGGCCTGCTTTTGCTGGCGACCGGTCTGCGGATTTGCGGTATCAAAATGTTCGCCGTGGTGAATATGCTTCCGGCTCTGGTGCTTGCCATGCCCCTTTCCGCGCTATGGACACATTTTGCCGCATAAGGATTCAGCAACCTGGTGAGAGAATGTGCAGTCTGTAACGAAAACAACAAATTTCGTTGACGACAAAGGCCCAATCGGGTTTAATGCGGCCCGTTGCCCGGATAGCTCAGTCGGTAGAGCAGGGGATTGAAAATCCCCGTGTCCTTGGTTCGATTCCGAGTCCGGGCACCACTCTTTAAAGAACCCAGCCTATGGCTGGGTTTTTGCTTTCTGGGCCTGTTGCATTATGACGGCAGTCAACTCGAACAAGATTACTCACGCTGTGGCATTTTTGACGCAATACCAGAATGAGAGCTACTGGCCTGCAGTCAGCATTGAGTAGTTTGTGATAAGCTGCTTCAGATGCTGCTCTGTCTGCATTTTTTGCGCGGACGTTATCATCTCTGGATTTTCCTCTATACTCATCCGCCGCAACTGTTCCTCAACTGGCACTGTTTTACTGAATGCCTGGGTAGCAGCAAATACCTGTGATTTTAGCTCGCTAACGGTAATATACTTTCCTTTCTGCCCATCCAGGGCATTGAGCTGTGTCGTCATCTCCTGAAGTTTGAGCATCCCCTCATGCCAGCCGTTCATCGCATCATCAGATAGCGCTGAAGCACTTATCTGTTGCTGCCATTGCTGTGCCAAAAGCTTAGCTTGTTCTGGCCACAATCCCTGAACCTGTTCTGTGAGTTTTCGGCTGTAAGCAAGATTCCAGTCCGGGGATAACTGACCCAGCCTGGTAAGCAGCTGCTCCGAACGATACAACTGGCTAGGATCGCTGTAATTTAGTGGAATTTTACCGGCAACTCGTGCCCTTCTCACCGATCGGTCGTGAGTTCACCTCAAAGCCTTTGACGATGCGCATCTGCTCTTTCATATCACGCCAGTCAGGGGTGAACTCCACCACCGACATTGACGGAATGTAACGCAGGTAATGCGGTCACAGCAGGCTGAACAGGCGCTTTATCATTTTCCCGTTTCTTTTTCTCATAATCACCGTTGGTATTATCGACAAGCGCATTAAACTCGTGTTTACCGGCACTAAGAACTGCCGCCAGAAGCACAACGGATACGATAAGGGCGCAGCCTGAAATAGATCCGCCGGCGATAAGTCAGTAAATTTGCTGCTGACTTCCGCCTTCAATCCCTGCTATGTCCGGATGCTTCCAGACCATGAACGTCATAACGGCTAATAGCAAAAAGAAAATCAATGCGACAGCAAGATAGCGGCCTTCCGTAGTCTTCGGTGCTAAAGGTAGCTTCACGGATCCATCTCCTGTCGGGAAGCAATCGAGGTAATGAGCGTGCTCCACAGCATATTCTGTGTCGTATCACCGCAGATAATCATCTGTGGGGACTGAGTTTGTCGGGCGATTTCAGTGGCGGCAGCGATAGCCAGCCAGGGAGCCGCGGCACCGGCATGTCCCATGGATGTATCGAGCAAAATGACGGCTTCGTCCTCTACAGACTGCGCAGTGTGCGCTTTCTGGCACGCAATAACTTCTGCACGCTGCTCATCTGTCAGCCCGGCAAGCCATAAATTTTTCACGATATTTTCTTTGAGCGGGACGTTACAGGCGGCCATGTTCATCCCCTCGCTCAGTTCATCTGATGGCGCAGCCTCTGGCCGGTGCAGCAGCGCGAGAGGTTCGAGTGCTTCCTGGGTCAGGCGGCTGCCAGGAAGCAGAGCAACGGCTGCTTCAGCAGTATTGTTTGAAACAACCAGATCAATCTGGAGGCCATCAATCTATAACATCGCATCATCTTTAATGCGGTGATCCAGCCAGTGATTGACTACACCCGGCCCATTGCTGTCTGTGTACTCAAGCGCGCAGGTTACGCCACTCTCCTGCCAGATATATCTAATAGTAGTGAATGACAAAGATGACGAGACATCGCCACCAGGACAGCAATCCAACGTGTTTTTTTGGTGTGATCGGTCGCGGATAACATTCAGGAAGATGCTTTAGGGAATAAAACATATTTTCTCAGCCAAATAACAACAATAAAACTTCAAACACTATCCTTAACAAACTTCAAATCAGATGCCCCAGCAATTTTTTTGCAAGAGAGCATCTAAGAATCAAACTTATGAAGTTATAATGTTTTGGTTTTTTTACCAGACTTTGACAACTTATATACTTCTTCAATTAAATATTTATTTTTATCCAAAACCAGGTGATATTCGAAATAATCCATATCAGCGTCCGTATCTCCAAATCTAGACGACACTCCTGTTTTAATTATAACCTCCTGATCATTTTTTTTAGTACTGAGTATTTTTTCCCCATTAGCAATATGCAACGAGTATTGACCATAGACATCATAACCAATCCTTCTTGTAGATTGAGTGCAATACTTACTAAGTAATTTAATGTACTCATCTTTTACCTGAAAACCAATGTTTTCACTTAGATTTTGCGTAGCTACTTCATTCCACTGCTCATAGTCAATTATAAAATTAATGACTGTCTGTTGAGGAGTCAATTTAGGATTTGAACTCATTGCAAATGCAGAAAAGGCCATCGACATAAATAAAACGATTAGCAATTTTAAATATTTCATATTTATTCCTTAATGGCAAAATAATCGGCTTCTTGTTCTGTAGAATCGTTAAGCACATACCACGCGTGCTTAAACGCAGGCCACCTGACGTCCTCAAACGCCATTCTCCCTGGATTTATTCTCCTTGTTACCTCTTCTGCATCGTTATGAGTCGCACCTTGATCCGCCCAAAAGTTTATACTTAATTTTCCTGAGGCTACAAGTTGCCTATTGCGACTTATATATTTTTGCTTACTGGACCAGTAATAACCTCCAGCATCAAATGCAAAAAATGCATCCTCTACAATCAGATCATTATGGGGTTCTGTGATGAAATAATTAGAGCCTGTACCTTGCCGATATTCACTGTAATGACCATAATTAGCCCTTCCAGTTAGGTGAATAGATCCTCTGCCTTTAAATCTAGCACCATCACCAGTCAGTGTATTCCCTAACTTATGACCTTGATCCGTGCCCGGATCGTAGTGTACAGAAAAATAGTTCGCAGAGCCTAGCTCGACTAAACTATCGAACCGCCCGGTTTCAGCAGCCATCTGACCGAAGAAGTGTGAAATTCTGATTGGTGTATTAATTCCATATTTATTTAGTATTTTGGGGAGAGCCTCATTTATCGCCGCTGGACGTTTAACATCCCCTGCACTGTTCGAGCCCTCTTCAGTTAATCGCTTTGTTAGTTCATCAATGGTTAATGGATGTCGACGATCATCAACAGCCACAGGTGATTTTTGATACTTTCTCACCAATTTAATAATATCGTTCAGACTGAGCCAACTGCAAAGTCTCATGTGAGCAATAAATTCTACAGGGTTGAAATGCCACAATCTTCCGCTACCGAGGGCTCCTGAATCAAAACACAGCGCTTCTGCGTGTTGCTTAAATTTGCCATAGTCTTCCTCACTCATTAGCGTACGTTCATTTGATTCCTGCGACCCGGGAACCTGCCATATGGCCGTTTTTTCCGGCGTACACTGCTCCCAGGGCAGACCGGTCATTAGCCATTTATATCTGGTATCTATTGTGCTTTTTTCCCACTCGAACGGTAAACGGCAGATAAGCCTGTTGCTTTGAGCCTCGTAACTGCCCTCTTCCTGTAACTTTCTTAGGATCGCCGAATTACACTGACTATGGGTATCGTTGTCATCATCAACCAGCAGCCATCCTGTCCAGTGGGGGAAATCTGCATCGCTAAACTTTTTGATATCGGGAGCGGCAAGATTTACCACCCCTGTTCCACCTGGATACCTGACTGTCATCCATAACGGTGCGTCAGCCGGAACCAGCGTTTCATTTTCCGTATTGATAACCCGGCCAAAACGCAGCAATTCAAACCCCGCGCTGGGGCTCTCCTTATAATTCCGCATCGCGGTTTTATAGAGATTGTATTCGTAATCTTCACCATCGGCGTTAACCAGCGGCTCGCCCAGCAGATCATACGTACCGCCAGCCTGCGTATTTTTTTGCCGGGTCACCATCGTACAGTTACCCTGCGCCAAAGTCATGCTGGCATACAGAGGTGCATTGCTGGTATAGACTTCAGAAAGTCCGGTGATGGAAGTACCGTTATCTGCTGGCGCCTTGTCATAAAACTTTGTTCCTGCTGGCAGATAAAAATGGATATCACCGTAAACAGCATCGGTGCGACCATCTTTCGAAATATCCAGTTCCTTCGTTTTTCGTCCCGTCAGTTTACTGATGTTGTCATCATCGCAGAAAACCTGGAAGTGAAATTCATTCTGGCCATCAATCATTCCGGAATAGCCTAGCGGATCTTTACGGTAGATTTTGGCGTCCGCTTGCATCTCTGCTTCCAGAAATTTCAGATGCATATACAGAGAGAAAAAAACAACCTTACAGTCTTCTCCGGAACCTATTTCAGTCTCATGTTTCAATAAAACATAACCATCATCCGTACCCCTTATAGGGTCATACTTTAGGGGGAACTGGTCCCTTTTTTCTGGCGGAGATGGTCTGCGGAACGACACCACGGTCCCGTCAGCGATTGCCCTCACTTTCTTCGGTATTATGCCTGCATCCGTATGTGATATATGGATACCCCCATGCCAGGACTCTGATGCATTGAGAGGATATCCCCGGCGAGCATTTACAGGCATCATCGCTTCAATCCAGTCTGCGTCAGACTGAGTGGCTTCTTTATTTCTCAGAAACGGAGGACTGATAATCATGTGTTGACTCCTTGTCAGTAAAAGCTGAAGTTAATGGAAGGTTCGGTCGTTTCAGGTGCCCCATTCGGGAAGTCTTTTGGCTCATTGGCCTTATCTTTTCGCCCGTAATGCCCGGCTTTGGTCCGATACTCCCCCTGAGTGGCAGATTCAATACCATTGGCATCAAGCGTGATATAACTTCTGCCCCCATTAATCGTGACTTTTTTCTTCGCAATTAAATGGATTTCATCTTCGGTGCTGGTGAGATTCAGTTCGCCGTGGGCTATTAGAGCCATCAAATCATTCTGCGCCTGTATTTTCACCGGCCCCTGGTTCGCGATGATCTTTATCCGCAGCTTATGAACAAACACGCTCATGGCATTGCCCACCCCGATGAACAAATTTTTCACCACGCTGACGTCGGCATTTTTGCCGGCAGTAGCTCTCAGGTTCTGCCCGGCAGATACCTGCGGATGTTGTCCGCTGGTCAGCGCCATTCCATCCGGCGCGCTGAGCAGCAGCACTGATTTTTTGAGGTCTGTCAGCTGCTGTTCCAGTAGTTTGATTTGCGCCTGGAGATCGGCCGGATTCGCGGTCGCCTTATGCGCGTCATCTGAGATGGATGTCATCTGCCCCGGGGCATCAAGCAGATTGCTGACCGCCGGCTGCATCTCCAGCACCTGACCCTGTACTTTCGTCTGACCATCAGCGCTGATGAACATTCCTTTCTGCGCCCGGATGGCTCCCCAGCTGTCGGTTCTGAGCTCAAAACCCTCACCGCGCTTTTGCTTCTCAGCATCCACGAAATATCCGAGATTCAGCTGACTCTTGCCGCCGTATTCGGTGGTGATCTTGATATGATCCTGGTCACGGCTGTCATCGAAACGGATTTTGTTGTTCGCCGTGGTACGCAGCACGTTACGTTTGTAGTTGCGGATGCTGACGTGATCGCCGTGCGCTGAGTCGTGAAGTACACCGGAGATGTATGGCCTGTCCGGGTTACCGTCTTCAAAACCAATCGCCACTTCGGTGCCTGCCAGCAGCGGCAGGTGCAGACCGTAAGTAGCGCCGGCATACTGGCGGGAGTGGCGCACCCACAGGCTCTCGAAGCCGGTCTCCCAGTTATCACGGTCAAGCAGCATGTTGATGCGATAGCGCCTATCTTTATCGATGTGGCCGTAGGTGTCGTTATCGGTGTTGCTCTTGACGCGTGCCAGCAACGTGCCTGCCATCACCGGGCGTGAGCCTGGCTCAGGACGTAAGCAAAAATCAGTGCTGTCCGGGAGCCCGCCGAAGCTGACGCCAAAGTCTTCATCACGGCGCACATGGCTGCCCATCACCGTGACAACCACACCCTGAGCAAACACGTCTGCCACTTCGTACCCGCCGGTGACTTTCAATACCTGACCCGGAATTAGGGTCGGGCAGCTGGTGATGGGATGAAAATACGCGCCTTAGGCATTTCAATCTGGAAACTATCAGCCATTTCATCATCTCTCGGTTTAACGCTGCGTATGCTTTTCACACGCCGATGCTGTAACGCGATAGTAGAATAATAATCGTCATAAAATCAAATTTATCGATCTTTAAACCGAAATAAGAAGTATCTTAAGAGTATTATTCTAAATGCTAATAGCGTATAACAGCGCCCTAGCAGCGAAATGATCTACCAATACCAGAACTAACCAGCATTTATGTTGCGAACGGGAAAACAAGCAGAGAGTTATTAGCAAATGAATTATTCATTGATCTAATTCAATATTATTTCCTTGGAAATACCCACCACCCTTTTAGAAGAGGGTTTTGTGCCAAAAGAGAGAAATTAATGTATAAGGCATTCAGAAAATCATGATATTGCATCTTGCAAAACGCGGTCATAGCCATGAAAAATGGTGATTTTTTATACAATTTCGGACCTTAATTTATAATCTGGGCTTTAGTACGATCCTCGCTGGCGCAGGTTTGGCCTCACAAAATCCATAAGAGTAAAATTTTTCGTCCCTCTCACATTCATCTAACAGCCAGATGTTAAACGATCTCCGGACTCCTCTGACAACCCCGCCCATTTCGCCCCCCAGTCTGAACCATGCACCATGCCGGGTACGACCACGACCCGTGTACAGTGTCCCCCCACCGCCTGTTGGAAGCGGCGGGCAACCAGAGTCGGCACGACGTTGTCCTGATCGCCACTGTAGTGAATCTGCGGAAGTGTCCGCAGGGTGGACGCCGTATCAATGGCGTTAAGGGCGCGCGGCATTGGCGTAACCTGATGCAGAGCATTCACCCAGGCGACATCGAGATTACCCGCAACCGTGCGTAACGATTTCACATCGCTGCGACGCATGGCCAACAGTGCAGCCATATTGCCTCCGCCTGAATAGCCGGTTAAATCCAGTTTGACCCCAGGATAACGCCTGACAATCTGTTCCAGGGCTTCATTCATTGCCCTGAGCGCTTCCGGGGAAAACCGATCGGTCGTCCACTCGTTTACGGTGCAATGGGTCGGTAAAGGCAGGATGAACTGACAGGGGCGCGCCAGATAAAGCACGCTGGCGCTGACATCCGCAGCGGCAAGGGAAAGCCCTGTTGGGTTTCGCGGCGTTGGATTATCCGACGGCTGCGTGCGGCTTTTCCAGGCGAACCCGTCGCCTTCTATGTATACGTGGATTGTCCTTACGGGAGGGGTAAAGCGGCTCCATGTCGCCACCGGGTACCGTTCCGTTTGTAAATTTTCTCTGATCAGACCAGAATGCGCTGCCAGAGTGTTTGCCGTGCTTAATGGACTGGTCGATTCACAGCCGGCGAATAAAAAAGATAAATGAATCAATGTGACGACAAAGAATATATTTTTATTTAACCGCAACCCTTCACCCGCCTTAAGTCAAATTAAACGTCATACAAAATATAGCGAAGACTTCCGCCCATAAATAATTAAACAAGCCTTATTGTTTTCTGCAACAAAATGTATATTCTTCGCCGCAACAATATCGGAATAATCCGAAGAATAATGCATTCGCATTTTATAACAATCGCAACTTGTGACGGCTTACCATGGAAAAAAAACGTCTTAGCCAGCTGATCTCGCTGCTGGTCGCCTCAATGGCAACGCAAGCAATGTTCTCCCATCACGCGTATGCTGCATCCGGTGTCATCATCGATAACGCGTACACCAGCGTGCAAGTATTGTCCTCAAATCCATTAGTACATGTTACCGATTCAGGGTCTATCAACGGGACTAACCAAACTGCCCTCTTTCTCGGGACCAGTGTGAATGTAGAGACGCTGACGAACGATGGCACGATTTCGGGTCTTTATGGCATTTATAACTCGGGCGCCATTGATAATTTAACCAATGCAGGCCTCATAACCTCGGCTGGAAATACCTTAGCGGATAATGGGGCTATTTATAATGCGGGCACCATTGGCACGCTTCGCAATACGGGTACGATCAGAACTGAACTCGTGAATAATTATGGTAACTCGGCCATTTATAACCGGGGCAGCATAGACACGATTATCAACGATAATGACATTACGCACAGTATTTTTGGTATAAATAATCAGGGTATTATCAATACCATTGAAAATAACGGCCAAATTAATGCGGATACCTTTGGTATTCTCAGTAATGATGCAAACGGAACGGCGTTAGGCACCATCACCAACAACGGCCTTATCACGGCTGGTAGCTACGGTATTTTTATTACCAGCATCAACAATCAAAACCAGGCCACGCAAATCGTTAACAACGGGGAGATCAGCAGTAACGGTTATGCCCTGTTTT
>Ga0209795_10002424_pt1 | contig 10339 bp, 6 predicted proteins | sample AgamicOrMarz_FD_187166 | JGI IMG/M metagenome (GOLD analysis project Ga0209795, IMG submission 187166) | Agave microbial communities from Guanajuato, Mexico - Or.Ma.rz (SPAdes) (version 2) | ecosystem: Host-associated > Plants > Phyllosphere > Phylloplane/Leaf | place: Guanajuato, Mexico...
AGAGGGCTTTTTATTTGTATAAGAAAATCAATAACATTTCTTGACAAATCGATAAAACAAGCCATTACACTTTCACTTAAAAATATCTTATACCTAAAAGTACGATATATCCCTGCTCTAGCATATACATCAATTGCGACATAAAAAATTAAATTTAAACAGCATTAAAATTAGCTAGTTAAGCCTTAAATCTCTCCTCGCTTTTTTTGTAACTTCTAACTTGAGGGCTTATCTAGCAAGGAGCAAGTATGATTTTCCTACTCTTTGTTTTAAGCATTGTCATTCAGCTTTTTGCAATATGGGCAATTTTCTTTTTTAACCTGAATCGAATCATTGGTAGTGTAATTACGATTGCTGTCGCTATATTTACAGCACTCATATTAACGCCATGGGCTCTCATTTTAGGTATCCCCCTCATTGCCCTTAGTATCATTATTTTATTTGCACCATTACGCTTTAACCTGATTACCAAACCTGCATATAAAACATTAGCAAACTCAATGCCGAGCATCAGTACGACTGAACAAGAGGCTTTAGAGGCAGGTACCAGTTGGTGGGAAAAAGAATTATTTATGGGGGCACCTGATTGGTCGCAATTTGAAAAGTATCCCTATCCAACGTTGTCAGCAGAAGAACAAAGTTTTATCGACAATGAAGTTGAGCTACTTTGCAGCATGCTAGATGAGTGGGAAATTCATCATCACTTAAAAGATCTTCCACCAGAGGTTTGGCAATTTATTAAAGACAAAGGTTTTTTAGGTCTCATTATTCCAAAATCTTTTGGTGGTAAAGAATTTAGCTCATTTGCCCAAAGCCGTATTATGAGCAAAATTGCTTCACGCTCACTCACCACTGCTGTGAGTTGTATGGTTCCAAACTCGTTGGGGCCGGGTGAGCTACTCATGCATTACGGTACCGATGCTCAAAAGCAACAATATTTACCGGGCCTTGCAAAAGGTGAAGAAATTCCATGCTTTGGTTTAACCAGTCCAGAAGCAGGTTCAGATGCTGGTGCCATTCCAGATTCAGGCGTTGTTTGCTACGGTGAATATGAAGGTGCTCAGGTTCTTGGGCTGCGCATGAATTTCTCTAAACGCTGGATTACGCTTGCTCCAATTGCCACCGTTGTTGGCTTAGCATTTAAACTTTATGACCCAGAAGGCTTACTCGGCGATAAAAATAAAACAGAATACGGTATTACCTGTGCCTTAATTCCTGCCAGTCATGCAGGTGTAAAAATAGGAGCACGTCATTATCCTGGCTCTCCATTTATGAATGGAACAGTAGAAGGAGAAGATGTTTTTATTCCTATTGATTGGATTATTGGTGGTCAAGAAAATGCCGGTAAAGGCTGGCGTATGCTCATGGAATGCTTAGGTGTGGGCCGTGGTATTTCCCTTCCCGCTTTAGCAACAGCAGCAGGTGAAATGAGCTATTTAACCGTTGGTGCTTTTGCGAAAATTCGTCAACAGTTCAATATTTCTGTCGGTAAATTTGAAGGTGTACAAGAAGCGACCAGTGAAATTGCCAGTGATGCTTACATGCTTGAAGCATTCCGTTATTTAGTGACATGTGGTCTAAACCAAGGTGGAACTCCTGCCGTGATGACTGCCATGGCCAAATATTATGCAACTGAAACGATGCGTAAAGTGGTCAATCACGGGATGGATATTGCGGGAGGACGTGCAATTCAACTTGGGCCACGTAATTTCCTTGCCCTTACCTATCAAGCGATTCCAATTGCTATTACGGTAGAAGGCGCAAATATTTTAACCCGATCACTGATGATTTTTGGCCAAGGCTCAATGCGTTGTCATCCTTATCTATTTGAAGAATTACAACTTCTTCAGTCTGAAGACAAAAATAACTCAGTCAAAAAATTCGATGATTTATTATTTAAACATTTAGCGTACACCTTTAATCGTGGTGCTAGATCATTTGCTTACGGTTGGACAGGTGGCTCAAGCGATGCACCTCAGTCAGCAGATCAATTCACCGCAAGTTACTATAAGACGATTAACCGTTTTAGTGCCAACTTCGCGCTTGTTTCGGATATGTCACTTGGCTTACTTGCAGGAGACTTAAAACGCAAAGAGATGTTATCAGGCCGTTTGGCAGATATTCACGCGCACCTGTTTATTTCTACTGCAATTTTAAAATTTTATGAAGCTGGACAAAAAACTGAAGCTGAACAACTTCACGCTAAATTAGCGCTACAAAAAGCGTTCTTGAATATTCAGGAAGCATTTTGGGGATTATTTGAAAACTTCCCAGCCAAACTTCCAGCAACATTTGTGAAATGGATCTGTTTCCCTTTTGGTCGTGTCATTTCAAAACCAGATGATGAGTTAAAACAACAAGTCGCTGAACTTATGATGCAAGAACATCCTTTCAGAGAACAGCTTAAGCATCACGTATTTTATTCAACCAAAGCCGATGATGTAACGGGTCGTTTAGAGCATGCTTTCCAAATTCTACGAACACTTGAGCCGCTTTGGGATAAGTTTAAAAAAGCTGAATCTAAAGGCAAATTTACAAGACTGACTTTCGAAGAGAATATTCAACAAGCGATAAAAGAAGGTTTTATTACTGAAAGTGAAGCCCAACAATTATTGCAATACAACGCAATTCGATTCGATAGCATGCTTACAGATGTATTTGATGAAGATTTAAATAAGGATCTTCCTTTGTCGAACCCTCATCAAATTTAGTGACTGATGCCTCCACTAATTCACTATTGCATTCACTTTTGATTGGGATTAATTAGTAAACAGCCATAAAAGCGTCAATCGACGCTTTTATTTTTAGGAGAAATTAATGTCTAAGCAAGATTACGAAAATGGATTAAAAGTACGCACAGAAGTGATGGGAGAAGCTTTTGTAAAACGTGCCCAAGAAAACACCGTACCCTTTACCCAGCCTTTACAAGACTGGATTAATGAACATGCATGGGGATCGACTTGGCAGCGTGAAGGTGTGCTACCACGTAAATATCGTTCATTAATTACTTTGGCAATGCTCACGGCACTCAAATCACCTACTGAACTCAAAGGGCATGTTCGTGGTGCACTTAACAATGGCTGTACAGTTGAAGAGATTCAAGAAACTTTATTGCATAGTCTGCCATATTGTGGCGCACCTGCTACTCAAGAAGCTTTTCGTGCTGCTTTAGAAGTGATTCAAGAATATCAACAAAAATAACTTCAATATGAGCCAGCACGCTACTGGCTCTTTTTATCTAATTCAATTTGGTCGAATATGCCTGAAAATTACGGTCATCAATCACGATAGCCTGACGACAAATCCCTTCTACTTGACGTTGTATTTCAAAAACTGCTGCCGACATCGGCTCAAAACTATCAAAAAAGCAGATTTCATTTGAGTCAATAGAATAGATAAGTGACTGATTTCCGACACCCTCTAATGTATCGTAATAGACAATCACCATTTTTCCATTTTCAATTGCAGTTTGAATATCTTGATAGCTGAGTGCTGGTCCAGTTGGAATTTTTAATACCTTTGCTTCTTTATAGCTCATTCTTTCACTTGCGCTAATATTAGGGTCTTCATCTGAATGAAATGACACTTCAAATCCGAGTTTTTTTAAAGCGATGGCTAAGGCAATCGTATAAGTCCCTCCTTCATCGTGTCGACAAACTTTGATCAACTCAGCCACATCAATTTGCACTGCATGATGCTGAAGTACCATCCACACTGCAAATACGCCACAGTTGGCTTCAAGGTTCGCTAATACTTCGGGGATATTTACTGCCATAATTGAAATCTAAAGTAATAATTACGCAGATAATAAACAAAACTGGATTGGCACTAAAAGCTTTTCCAAGTACAATGTCCCGCTAGTCGAGGGATGCTGCGACAAATGATCGGCACTAAAGATCAAATTGCCAGGCTCGACGATCGGTTAAACACTCGTTTTAACCAACAACGGCATCCGCGAACAGAATGATCAATACTATTTTTTCCTAGGAGATCCTGATGAACGCGGTTAATGCTTCATTTACAGATTACAAAGTTGCTGACATCTCACTTGCTGACTACGGTCGTAAAGAAATCAAACTTGCTGAAGCAGAAATGCCAGCTTTGATTGGCTTACGTAAACGCTATGCAGCGTCTAAACCACTTGCTGGCGCAAAAATTCTTGGTTGTATTCACATGACCATTCAAACAGCTGTTCTTATTGAAACGCTTGTTGAATTAGGTGCTGAAGTACGCTGGACATCATGTAACATTTTCTCGACTCAAGACCACGCTGCTGCTGCAATTGCTGCTCGCGGTATTCCAGTTTTTGCTTGGAAAGGCGAAACTGAAGAAGAATATGTATGGTGCCTTGAACAACAAATCAATGTAAATGGTCAACCTTGGGATGCCAACATGATCTTGGACGATGGCGGTGACTTAACTGCTCTTGTTCATGAAAAATACCCTGCTCTTTTAGAACGTATTCACGGTATTACTGAAGAAACTACAACAGGTGTTCAACGTCTTATCGAAATGTGGAAAGACGGTTCTTTGAAAGTTCCTGCAATCAACGTAAATGACTCAGTTACTAAATCTAAAAACGATAACAAATACGGTTGCCGTCACTCATTAAATGACGCAATCAAACGTGCAACTGACATGCTTTTGTCTGGCCGCCGTGCACTTGTAGTTGGTTATGGTGACGTAGGTAAAGGTTCTGCTCAATCTTTACGTCAAGAAGGCATGATTGTTCGTGTAACTGAAGTTGACCCAATTTGTGCAATGCAAGCATGTATGGATGGCTATGAAGTTGTATCTCCATACAAAAATGGCGTACAAACAGGTAAAAAAGAAGATATTAACCACGATCTTCTTGGCAACACTGACCTTGTTGTAACAACAACTGGTAACTACCACGTGTGTGATGCAGCGATGTTAGATAGCTTAAAAGCTGGCGCAGTTGTATGTAACATTGGTCACTTCGACACAGAAATCGACACGGCTTATTTACGTGGTTACAAGTGGGTTGAAGTTAAGCCACAAGTTCACCAAGTTTATCGTTCAGAAGACGAAAACAACTACCTTATCCTTCTTTCTGAAGGTCGCCTTGTAAACCTAGGTAATGCAACTGGTCACCCATCACGTGTGATGGACGGTTCTTTTGCTAACCAAGTGTTAGGTCAAATTCACTTATTCCAAGAGAAATTTGCTGACCTTCCTGCAAATGAAAAAGCTGCAAAAATTCGCGTAGAAGTTCTTCCTAAGAAACTTGACGAAGAAGTTGCTGCTGCAATGGTTGCAGGTTTTGGTGGTGTACTTACTCAGTTAACTCAAGAGCAAGCCGATTATTTAGGCGTTGCTGTTGAGGGACCATTCAAATCTGACGCTTACAAATACTAAGAAATTAAGGGCAGACGGTGAACCGACTGCCCTTTTTTCTAAAAATGTTTCGCTGTTTACAAGGATTTGACATGACTAAACGTACACCTATTTCTTTTGAGTTTTTCCCACCAAAAACTGATGCTGGTGCTGAAAAACTTCGTATTGTTCACCAAGAATTACAACTATTAAACCCTGAGTTTTTCTCGATTACTTATGGGGCTGGTGGTTCTACTCGCGAACGTACTCTTGCTGCTATTGAAGATTTTAACGGTAAAGGTACGCCAGTTGCACCTCACCTTTCTTGCATTGGTGATGATAAAGCTCGTATTGCTGAGTTACTGGATTTATATAAAGCGCAAGGTATTAATCGTATTGTTGCTTTACGCGGTGACTTGCCTTCTGGTCAGGTTGGACTTGGGGAACTTCCTTACGCACAGGATTTAGTACGTTTTATTCGTGAGCACTCAGGTGATCATTTTCATATTGAAGTTGCAGCTTATCCAGAAATGCATCCTCAAGCTGAAAACCTTGATTCGGACATTCAACGTTTTATTGAAAAAGTGCGATCTGGTGCCAATGCGGGAATTACCCAATTCTTCTTTAATCCAGATTCATACTTTTATTTTATAGAGCGTTTAGATAAAGCTGGAATTAATATTCCGGTCGCTCCTGGTATTATGCCAATTACCAATGCAAGTAATTTAATTCGCTTTGCAGATGGCACGGGTGCTGAAATTCCTCGCTGGATCCGTAAGCAGTTACAAGCCTATGGCGATGACAGTGAAAGTATTAAAGCTTTCGGTCATGAAGTTGTTGTTAAGCTATGCGAACGCCTTATTGCAGGTGGAGCACCGAGCTTGCACTTCTATTCAATGAATCAAGTCGAACCAACTCGTCAACTCGTTGTTGATCTTGGTTTAAATTAATTTTGTAAGGCGTACCCAATGAATCGTTTTTTTATCGAAACTGAACTTACAGTTGGCTCAACAATTCAACTGACAGAATCAGTATTCCATCATTGGGTACGTGTTTTACGTGCACAACTACAAGAACAAGCGACTTTATTTAATGGACAAGGTGGTGAATATCTCGCAACGTTGACCGAAATTAATAAAAAAAATGCGTCTGTCACAATTGAAAATTTTAACCCTGCAAACCGTAATGCCCCTTTTAAAGCTGTTTTGGGCCAGGTTATGAGTAAAGGCGATCGAATGGATTATGCTATTCAAAAAGCCACTGAACTGGGTGTAAGCCAAATTCAATTATTGACAAGTGAGCGTTGTGAAATGCGCTTAAAATACGATCGAGATCAAAAAAAATTAGATCACTGGCAAGCAGTTGCAATTGCAGCATGTGAACAATGTGGCTTGAACTTAGTGCCAGAAGTATTAGCACCTATTGCCCTTCATGAATGGTTAAGTTCGTCTGAACTCCCTCACTCTAAATTTGTTTTAGCGCCTGAAAAAGAACAAAAAGATGTATTGGCAGGAATACAACCTGAACTTGCCTTATTGATTGGTCCAGAAGGTGGACTAAGTGAAAATGAAATTACCCAAGCCAATCAAGCTGGTTTTATGAACTGGTGTATTGGTGACCGGGTTTTACGTACAGAAACTGCCCCAGTTGTTGCCTTATCTATTTTAAATTATCGATTTTTATCCACCTAAGTTCTCTGAACATTGATTAAATCGTGATTTAAAGTTAATTTACTTTTATTGTATGAATAAAATTTCAAATTCTTTTTCACTGATAAATCAGATTCTTTCTGTATATATGTAAAAAAAATAGGATAGAAAAATCTTATGTCTGGGCTTCAGGAAGAATATCTACAGCATCAAACAAAAATTGAACAGCTGAAACTTTCAACTCAATATATACGTTGGTATTTGATTAGCCTGATATTACTGTGCCTTATTTCATATGGTATTTTTTCTTATTATTTTTCCTCTGTAATAACAATATTTAGCTGGTCTATTGGACTGACTATTATTTCTTTTATCTGCTTATTATTTATTCCAAATATTTTAACTCACTACCGCACTATCGACTTCACAAAAAAAGCTGATCGTGTCTTACAAAGTATTTGTTTATTATCTGGCATTTTAATGGGAATAAATGTCACGATTATTCATTTTTATCTTCCGCCTGAGCTAGTTGCACTACCAGATGCTCATATTTTAATTGCTTTATTTATTACCTCAGCTCATATCATTGGCCTTACGTTTTTAACACAACAACCTCGATACTTTTATCTCTTATTTATTCCTAGTACTTTGCCGTTATTGTTCGCTCAATTCACACACAACTCCATTACTGAATTACCATTTTATTTTGCCTATAACCTTACCTTTGTAGCAACAGTACTTTGTGCATACGCAACTCAACATAATTACCAAAAAATCTCTCAACTATTACTTAAAAACAAACAGCTTGTTCAAATTTCAGACCAACATACTCAGTGGGCTGAAGAATTATGTGTACAGCTCCAACAAGAAGTAAATAAGTCTAAAGATATTGAAGCCCAGCTTCAGTTCAACAATCATTTACTTGAGCAAAAAGTACGTGAACGTACTTATGATCTCACCAAAATGAATGAGCAGCTCGAAAGCCATCACTACAATTTGGCTTTTGCGCATGAAACTGCTGGTATCCGGCCTTGGGATTGGGATATTGAAAATCAAAAGTTAGAAATTACTTTTTTTGATCAACAAAAGCAAAGTCAGACTGCTGTTATTCATCTTCATACGATATTAGATCGGATCCATCCAAGTGATAAAAAGCTTTTTGAAGAACGTTTAAAACAACATTTGGAAGGTATTACAGATCATTTTAATATCAATTTTCGCATTTTACGTCGAGATGGTTCTTGGCGATGGATTCATGATGTAGGTCGAGTCATCACAAGAGATCCTAAAACACAAAAAGCGCTTCGTATGGTTGGAATGACCCGAGATATACATCAAGAGAAAAAAGATCAAGAACATCTAAGACTATCTGCTATTGTGCTTGAGCAGGCTGCGGAAGGAATATTTATTTTAGATGAACATCTGAACTATATTAATATTAATCCTTACTACGAAAAATTGACCGGATTTACTAAAGCAGAACTTCTGAATAAAGAGTTATTTAGCATTACAAGTAATCAAAAAGAATTACAACAACAATTTCATACATCAATAAAACAGCAACTCCTCGAGACAGGAGAATACATGGGCCAGTTTGACGAAAAATTTAATTCTGGCAAAAGCGTCTATTTGTGGTTGCATATTAATGTCGTCAAAGATGAGTTCAATCAAATTACCAATTACATTGGATTTGCCCGCGATCTCACTGAGCAGAAGCGTCAAGAACAGCACCTATCTTATTTAAAAAATTACGACAGTCTCACTCACCTCCCTAATCGTCTTTACTATTACAATCAATTACACCAATATCTTGTAAACCCTTCATATAACATTAAAAATTTAGCTTTAATACGAGTCAATATTGACCGATTCCGGGCTTTTAATGAATTTTTAAATAATGATAGTGGTGACGAACTACTTAAACAGTTCGCACAAAGATTACGCTTAATCAATATTAATGCAATTTTAGTCGCCTACTTAAATAGTGATGATTTCGCAATTATTTATGAAATTTCACCAATTCATCCAAATATTGAGCAATATTGCCAAAATATTTTGCAAGCGCTAAACGCACCATTTTATATTGATAATCACGAATATTTTATTACTGCTTCTATTGGTGTGGCATGTTTCCCTGAACATGGCAGACAAATTGACCATCTCAACCATCATGCAGAGCAAGCACTTTCAGAGGCAAAACGTTTAGGAGGCAATACCATTTCTTACTACTGCAATAAAACAGATCACCCATATAAAACTGCCGATTTAGAACAAGAATTACGCAAAGCTATTCAAAATAATGAATTTGTAGTTTATTACCAACCTAAAATTAGTCTACAAGATCAATCCATTATCGGTTTTGAGGCACTCATTCGTTGGCAACATCCTGAAAAAGGATTAGTCATGCCGAATATGTTTATACCTTTTGCTGAGCGTAGTAGCCTAATTTCAGACATTGGTAAAGTTGTTTTAGATAAAGTTGGGAAGCAACTACAAGAGTGGAAAAATGCAGGCTATATCAACATTCAAGTCTCTGTAAATATTGTGGCACAACAGATACATCGAGGCTTATTACTCAGTGATTTAGATGAGGTTTTGCAAAAATATAATATACAAGGTTCAGATCTCGAACTTGAAATTACTGAGTCGGCCCTTTTAGACAATACTGATAACGTAAAAACACTATTACACGCGATAAAACAACGAGATATCTCAATTGCTCTAGATGACTTTGGTACGGGTTATTCTTCTTTGGCATACCTGACAGAGTACCCAATTGATGTATTAAAAATTGATCGTGCTTTTATTTCTAAAATTGGTGATCACAAACAAGAAGCGATTGTGAATGCAATGATCGCAATGGGTAAAAGTATGGGGCTTAAACTGGTTGCTGAAGGCGTAGAAACAAAAGAACAAGTAACCTATCTGCAAAAACAACAATGTGATTTTTTACAAGGCTATTTCTTTAGTCGTCCAATCCCTGCCGAGCAGATCATCCCTTATCTACAAACAAATCCACATATTTCTTAACTGTTTTGGCCATCTATTTTACCTATGCTGCTTTTTCCAAAAATGAGCGTTTTTGACTGTGAGAAATAAAGAAGTAGTGTTATATTCTTTAGCATTTAGCTCAACACGGGGCTATTGGCAATTCGTCTACTATTCTCTTAATTGGTAAAAATTAAAGCATAGTCAAAGAGCCGCGTTGCCTCTCCCTAAATGAGCAATTTGACTAGTTTGCTTTTTTGTATCAAATAGAGACTCAGATGGACGATCAATCTTTAAAACAGGCCGCTTTAAATTACCATGAATATCCAAACCCAGGGAAAATCAGCGTCACCCCAAGTAAGCAA
>Ga0209795_10002425_pt1 | contig 10334 bp, 5 predicted proteins | sample AgamicOrMarz_FD_187166 | JGI IMG/M metagenome (GOLD analysis project Ga0209795, IMG submission 187166) | Agave microbial communities from Guanajuato, Mexico - Or.Ma.rz (SPAdes) (version 2) | ecosystem: Host-associated > Plants > Phyllosphere > Phylloplane/Leaf | place: Guanajuato, Mexico...
CCTTGGGCCGTAGAGAATAAAACATCATTTCCCCCGGAAAAGAGGATAAGAATCTGATGTCGAAGAGGGATATAATTTTCCTTCAATTAATTATTGAACCAAGTAGTGGCTCTTTCCCGACCGGATGTTATCTAAATCCCTTAATTAAGGGAAGATTGAAATAATCCCTAAAAGTCTCAGTCGCAAGCAACCTAAATATGGCACATGTCGCAGGGCCCCACTCGGATGACTGGTTTTGAGGAAAGGAACTATATCCTTACGTACTACGTTTTTAAGCTAGTCTGATACCCGAAGGCTCTTGTTTAGAGTAGAGGTAGGTCTCTTTTGGAAGCGTTCGCCAGTGACTAGCTCAATCGAGGATGAAAGACGTGAAAGCTGAGTTCAAAAGGAAGGTGTAAACAAACGGCGAAAAAAGCTGAGGCTTTATCTCATTCTCATATAGTGGTATTTTGAATACACTTGCTAGAGAAAATGCTATTGGCCTTTTCGGCTTAGTCACTCTCTCGTCGTTCCGATTAAAGGATTGAACAAGAAGAGTTGCTACGTGTAACATAAAGAAGACTTTGAACCAGGGCTTCCTCTAACAAGAGAAGAAGCGCGTGATTCCCTGACCAAGCAAGGGGGGTTAGTTACGCCTAGAAGAAAGAAAGAAGAGAGACTGTTTCTTCTCTTAGGGAATTCTTGAAGTATGATAGTTGTGGTACATAACGTCCTTACCAGATGCTATGTACAGAGGTATACGCCTATCTTCTATGCGGGTCTTTCCTCCGCTGTTAGTCGCTTAGTGCTAGTTCCCTTGTTTACTTATGACCAAGGGGGATTCTTGTTGGCTGACGAAATGGGAAAGGTGGCAACTATAGAGAAAGTTACCCAATCTAACTAAATGTGACTCCTAATCACATTCCCACGGTACTGAACTCTAAGAGGGTAGGCACCCCCTGCCACCTCTTCTCCCGTAAATCCCATAGGAATCCTCCTGTATTCCAAACGGAAATGAGGGGCCGACTGCTGATCGCCCTGCGGTCACGAATAGCCAGCCTTCAATATCTTGTCTATAAGTCGGGTGAGGACTAGCTCTCTTAGGTTGAACCCTGGTTCGTGTTGAAGTGTAGCTACGTCCCGTAAGGTCACTTTACCCGAATACCTTACTTACATGGAACTAGCCTCGACTTGATCCACGGAGTACACCGTTTGGGAGCCAACTAGGCGCTTCAGAGGCGCTGTTTGGTTAAATGTGCCATCCATAGGTAATTGACGGAGAACATCCATCAACCACTTATGAAGGGGGCCTAACAGCCTTTGGTGAACCCAGTTACCTATGGCAAATAACCTTAGCTAAAGAGAATACCGATAAGTAAAACTTCACTAGCATATCTGCCCTCTCATCCCTCGTGCTTATCCATTTTAGATGAAAAGGAGGAATGATCCTAGGCAGACCCTTCCTGGTAAGGAAAACGGGAACAGACAACTTCTGCGGCAAGCCTGGGTCTTGTACAGCATAATACTGCATCAGACAAGTGGATGCCTGCTTTAAGTAAAGCGCAGTAAACAGCCATCCTACCTAAAGCGTTAATCCGCTTAACCAAGAGCGAGATGAGGGACCACTTCTTACTGTAATTAAATTAAAGAAAACAAAGAAGCCGCAAAGAAGGAAAAAACCTTTCTTAGAAGTCGTTTTCACCTGATCGATCGTATGTCTTAGCCAGAAACCAAGACTTTCCTACTGCCTTCTCCTAGCCTAGGTTGGGAAAGTCACTCTAAAAGCACTGGTTCCAGTTAAAGCGTAGAACACAAGGTATGAAATCACTTGCTTGCAAGGAAATAGGCAAGGCAAGCTCAACAAACAATCAAGTCAGCCAGGTCGGATTTCGGGTTCGCCTTCCCCTTTTGCCTTCTTCTTATGATGTAGTTGTAGAGGAAGCAGCCAGAGCAAAAGAAGGTCATTCGATATAGACCGGATGAGAAGGATAAATAAATCGCCAATGCTGATACAAAAGGAAACCCGGGACGGACATTTATGCTTCTGTCACTACTGCGGATAAATTTGAATTGCATCAAAGCTCTCGTTCGAACTTCATCTACGAGAATTCTAAACAAGAACTCGAGACTTGAAATGAATCCAAGTGGAGGTTCTTTCTCAGGGCGTAAGGAATAGCACGCAAAAGACAGCCTGGAAAGACAAAGACAGGATAAAAAGCGGTGGATGAGCGGTAATGGCTGGGGAAGGGGGCAAGTACATCCTTCTGAGTTGTTCTCAACTCGTGGGAATTGCTTCCATCACTAAGCAGTTCCGCTCGGCTGGTGGGCTTTTGTGTTCTAACCTCGAATCCGGACCTTGACACGGCTCTCTATTCCTCGGACATAGAGATTCGCTTGGAGCATATCATTTATATCATAATGAGATAATGAGCTTGAGGCCTTTCGCTCAAGAGGTTAATGAATCTGGCTTCTCACAATGATCAATCATGTGGCGGTGTGGAAAGGCGTATGTACATCTAATTCGAGCATTTTCTACTACTAGTATGGGTAAGCATAAGGGGCTATAAATACGTCTTTTGCAATTCCTCTGTTACGACGAACACACAACCTTTGTATAATGAGCTACTCACGAGATGGGAACCACACGTCCCAGGCTTGCCCCCTACCAATAAAGTACAGCCAGCCACTATGTATCCATGTAAACTAGGGATGAGGAATAGACAACGGCAGTTCGTTATTCATACTCGTTATTTAGATGGTTACAGGGTTGACCGAACGAACGGAATAAATGGAGTGAGAAAGAGCTATTCATTTCACGTAGTTACACTCATTCCTCTCCTTTGGTCCAGGTAGAGGTTACAAAGTCAAAGGTAAAAGGCTCAGCTTTGAGCTGTCGAGTAAGGATTGCTCTATCTCTTAATAAAGGGGCTTTGGTGGAGTACTCTCTGACAGATTCGCTCTTCCTATTCTTGAGGGAGGTGCTCTTGCTGGAATAACCGCTCTTTTAGGGCTGGTTTGGCCGCTCTTAGCAAGAATTGGATTTCTTCTTAGAATACGGCCTTTGATTGAAAGGCAACTAAACTAGTCTTGGCGAGAGGTGCGTAGCAGAACTTTCTCTCTTATCTTAGAGCTAACTGAAGAGAACAAAGCAGATGTAGGAGTCACAGTCCGAGAAGTACCCTCACCATCAGACTAGGGCTATTCGCCAATTACCAAAGTATTCTCTGTCCCAAAAAGAGTCCTATACCCGATCTCACGATTAGAATGAGTTCTTGCTCGCTACGCCCCTTATTGGGACACCTAACGCTGAGATCTCAGTCTATCTCTTTCTCTACTGAAGATCTAGCCTTCTTTTGACGCTTTCTCTCTTCCTTTGCGGGGGAAAGATCTTTCACTTCCTTTCTCCAACTCTGACTGCATACCTTCTGTAGCCCCCTAGAACCTTTACTAAGACTCTTAGATAAGAGCAGTATCCTATGATATGAATCAATCTTTCCCCAGAAGTCGAGAATGTTGCTTCTAAAGCACTAATAGGGTATCGAGAAGGTCATTTAGTCCTTCAAGACGTATTGAAAGCAGCACATCAATCAAAGAATAGTGTGCAAGAGCAACGTCCGAACAAGGGGAAAGGCGACCCGCTTCGCTTAACACTGGGAATCGACGCGGATATCATTGGTATAAATATACCGAATCAGTTTTCCCCTGTGACTATGCTTTCTGTGGTAGCATGATCTTTTTTTTGGAATAAGATGAATGCTTGTGATCCTTTACCTAGATTAAGTAGCTCGTGGAACATCTCCCACTTGCCGCCCTGCTTTTCTCAATCTTCTATCTCGGACTACGGTCATGATCGGGCATCCACGCAATGTATTAAGATGTACAGCTTGAATTTGAGACAGAAAAAAAGGGCATCTTGGAGGTCGGAGATCAGAGCGCTGTGTTTAAGTCGTCTGGCCGTAAGAAAGACTTTCTCTGCGCCAGTAAGAGCTTGAGAAGAAGGGAAAGAGGAAGAAGTATTCAAATCATTCACTATAGGCAAGCTTTAGCTTGGTTCTTTCTTTAGATACTATTTAATTAAGACAATACCCTATAAGACTTGGACGAGAAAAGTAAGATTGAGAACTATTCATAGTAGGAATAGTCTAAAGCAGTGGTAAACTAGAAGAAGAGTCAAAGGTGGCACAAGCAAGCGCAAGAATCAAAGCGGGGCAGGACTTATTCTTTCAAGTCCAGAGGGAAAGAGTTGAAAGTCGGATTGGAAGATGAGTACGAAGCCCTCATCACTAGCCTTCGTTTGGCAAGAGAAGTTGGAGCAAGAAGAGTCAAAGACTTGATCCTAGCCGCTGATGGAGACAATGTGGGACCTCGTGCTCAGCCGGTTGTTTAGAGAAACCTAATTTCCTGAACATTGCCTCGGTAGAAGCAAACCCAGCAAGCCCATCTCCCGAAACAAGAAAATCAAAGCAAAAGTGCCTTGCGGCTGTCGCGCCTCTCTCTCTGTCTCTTGTTTGTCCTTGTTGTTGAAGATTACTAGGAGTCTTTCCTCCGATCACACACATACTGCACATACTTTGTTTGCTCTCCCCCCTTGTTCGTTTTTCGTTGTGTTTTTCCTTTATTTACTTGTTTTTGTACGCCCAGCTTCACGTTGACTAGCGACATCCGAAGCTTTTCCTGGTGCGTCGTGCGTCCTCCGAGTCCTCTCTCTTTCTTATTTTATTTTAAATATCACTCCTCCCACTCGCCCCTTCAGTACAAGGTGAATCGGACTCAGCCATCTCGAGATCAACGGGATTAGAAAAGCTCATAGGAGAAGGCGATCCAGGACCTAGCGAGGGGAGAGCGATAATCATAGAGAAACCTAAAATAAAAGATTATGGGGAGAATGCAGAGACCACTATCAGTAGTATATGCCCTTCCTGGGAAAAGACCTAGAACATACTTCTTTAAAAGGGCGAAACTTACATGAACGGCCACGGATAGAAACTACGGAAACTGGGACGAAGACGGATACAAGGATAGCAACTACAACTCGATGTTGGGAATGGGATCGAAGAGACGTCCTTAGCCTGTATTACAGTTCTAGCAAATCCACTTTCAAAGTAAAGTTTTGAGCTACAGGATTTACAGTTGTCTAAGAGCTACTTTCTTAGCTGCAATAGCTACACCGGCTTACTGTTGAAGGAAGAGCGGAAGAAAAGAAGCGGCTTAAGCTACTCTTCTTTGTTTTCCTTAGCGGTATAGTACGGCATGTGGAAAATTACAAGAAGAGAGAAGTAGAAGTAACGATACGATAGATCTGCAGGAAATAGCGAAGTACATGAATTTATCTCTTTCCTTAGCTGAGAGAGATGGAGCGAACTCTCGATATGCCTGTTATATTTTCTATTTAGCATATCTTTCTATCGCATTGAATAGCCCGCTTGATCCCTTGCTTCATCTTACTCTCTTTATTTATAGAGTACATTCCTGTTGCTTTCTTGTTGGGTAGCACGCCTGCTCCTTTTGTTTCGTTAATGCATCAGCTCGGTAGCGGTTCGTTATGTGGAGGGACACTCCTATCCTATTTTTGGGCATGTTGGTTTCTGCTCGTGATGGAACAAGCTCCTTTGTTTTGGTCAGGTAACCTGCTCCGCTCTCTCTGTATGGATTGTTTCGTAAGTTGGCCTGCTTCGCTTTTCTTTCAGGAATGAGAAAATCTGAAAGTCCCATGGCAGAAGTCTGCTCTCGAGTAAGAGCAACAGTGCCACGAGCCACTTGCTTGATCAGGAAATTCTTGAAGATTTGGCACTGATCGGAGAGGGAAGCTTTCTCTACGTCTTTTCTTTATTCACGCTGCAGACAGAGCAAACAAGGGGGAAGCTTAGTCTCATTTTTGAAGTTCTTTCATGCCAGACTTCTCTAACTAGTCCACTTTCGAACTTGGCTTATCTAGTTCTAGAAAAGAAATATCTTATTTATATAGAGTGGATTAGGATCTTTTTCTTGTTGAATTATCCGTTTGAGCTCAGCTTTCAAGGGGGGAATCGGCAGTTTTGTCTTTGATTCATTTCAGACTCCTGAAAGCATCTCCGTTCGACCTTTCACGCCACTGACTAAGTCCGCCCTGGGTATGTAACTTGTTTATGTAGCTCGTTCGCTCGACTAGCTTGGATGCTATACCCACCTACGCACCTATGAACTCAAGAGCTTGAGTGAGTGACCTACATTGAGTAGGAATGAGGCAATATCCCTTCTAAGCCTAGGAGCTCTGGGAGGCATTATCCCAGCTACAGTTGGAGTTGACGGTCCCAGTCTTTTCTGTTTGCGTAGGAGTTCTTCCTCTTGCTCCATCGAATGCACTGAGAGAAGTAGCTGTGAGGAAGAAAGGGCTTTCTTTCTATCGCTGTAGGATGAACGACTGCAACTTTTTATTTGATTCTAAAAAACCTCTTATCTTATCCCCGCTGTTGAAGAAAGACACGGTCTTAGCAGCTATGGAATCCGTTGGAACTAGAAGTTTTTACTCTTTTGGAATGGAATAAGCCGTAGAGATAGGTCGTCCATCGACATGCCTAGGTCATTCTCTCGATCAGTTTGGTTTTGAAAGAGATGGGTAGGCAGGGGTGGGAATTGGTTAGTACAGTAACAGTAGTGGTCTTTTTTTTTCCCCGGCTGGTGAAAGTCATCCCGCAGAAGCAGTTGGGAGAGAAAGATTCCCCTTGCCTTTTAGCAGTGCTTTATCGAAGTCACTTCTGACCCGCTTTGTGGGGAATTTCTTCCAATTGCCTTGTCCAAGCTGATGGAAGATGCTTACAATTCTTGTGTCTAGGCTTCGTTTCGTGGTAGAACTTTCTTCCTCGCCTAGGTGTGCTGCTATTGATTGGTGCCCTATCCAGCCCGTGCTAAGGCAAAGGACTTCTTCGGTAATATCTTGAATCAAAACCAAAGAGCGCCTTCTTCCACAGAGACGACAGGACTTTGGTGAGTCAACACTGAAGTTTTTCCTAGTTAGAATCGGGCATAGAAGCGATATTCCTCGGCAAGAGTCTATATTTATGTAGTGAAAAAGCCTTCTCCGTTTGGGTCAGTAATAACGTACGACCACCAACAACCTTGGAGGGGTCTACCTTACCCACCTACTGAAAGAGATAACCATCTTTTCGAAGCTGCTCAAATAGCCGTATCCCGAAGTGGGTATTCCAGGTAAAATGCTCAATTCGCTAAGGTCTATTATCTTGTGATAAAGATGTTTGATGCCAGGCAGGCTTGTTGGAGAACTTGTCCCTGTAAGTTGCATTCTCGACTCCTAAGACATGTGATAATTTGTATATGAGTAATCTTAGCTAGCGACGCCTTCTTTGCTGCTTTGCTGTTCTTTTCCTAGCGGACCTAAATGCATTGATCCTCGGACATTGAATTCGATATTGCATAGGTAGAGCTGCATGTCTATATCTGAGCAGGCAAACCTCGATGCTTATTCCCCATCCGAGCCGCCCATTGTGCACTATACTCCCCTTATTTCTAGCACCGGGCTTTGGGATACATATAGTCTATTAGTCTATTGAATCACAGGTCAACGGAATGCGATCAGAGGCAAGCTCAACAAGCCACTTCTCAATACTCTCAATACATAGTGGATTCAAGTTCAATGAAACACGTTGGCTTAATGGACGAATTCGTATAGGAAGGGGCAAAGGGTAGACGGAAGAAAGAAAGCCATCACGCACGAAAGCAAGTCTAGCTCTCACCTGATCTCCTTTAGTCTTTCTCCCAGTCGATTATAGAAAGGAACCTCAGGGCCACTCGATCACGGAAAGAAAAAAGCGCAGCCTATTCTGACTAATCTCAATTCCTACTATAGCTTGAGGTTTAACCTGATTTTGATCTCAGAAATAACCCGGCAAGAAAAGCCCAAGCTTTCTTTCGATTACGTCTGCTTCCTTTCCCTTAGCCTTAGTTAGTCGTTTAGTCAAAGCCGTACGTATGTCCCTTTCGAATCCTTCTATCATTCGAAGTAGGAGCTGGGGTTGCGGGCAGAGAACTATTGGTATAGCGAGTGAATGTGCTTGCAGTGGATTTACTACCATCCCCTAACCTTGAGTATCACACTCTGTGAAGTCTCTCTTTGGTATTGGGATAACTTCAAGCCCCTTAGCTCGCTTGTATCGGGTTGAGCTTACTTTGAACTTGTTTTCTTTAAGTCACTTGTCAGGAGGAATCTTCTTTTTTTCTTTTATTCATATATTCTTTATTCATGGTCGGAGATCAAGGCACAGCACAGATCGATCCGAAGCGAGCAGAAAGCTACGGTTGAAAAGCCAAGCTCCGAAAACTACAGTACAGAAATGGCTTTCAACACGGAAAGATGTTCCTTTTAGGCTTCTGCCGTTTCATCAAGCGTCTGCCTTTTTTCCTTATGAATGGCATAACCAGGTCCGCGTCCGCTTCGGCAACTGTAGTCTTGGAGCTCGGTTCTGAGATCTCAGTGCAGTCCTACAGCTCATACATAGCCTATTTTTTCACAAAAAAAAAAATGAGCTCGCTGGGTGCGCCGGTTGCTTGCGCAATCTGTATTTTATACGGCCAATCCATGATAGGCTGATGACCATTCTTGACCGAATACCAAAAAAATAAGATCCTCTTCTGGATCTATCTAGCTGCCGTTTGTCACCATGGCAACAAATGATCAGACCGGCTGTGAAAATTCCAGCCTCTGTCTCCAACAACTCGGCTTGGTGTGATCAATCCAATAACTCAAGGTGGTCAGATCATCACCATTAAGCCAGCCACGCAACTTCCTATACCTATAAATTGAAGCAGCAACTACCTCACTTGGAAGGCACAAGTTGATGCATCCCTGCCCACCAGCCACAGATCCTGCAAGAAAAACTTGGGTTCGTCAAGATGGTCTTATCTGGCATGCTATCATGGCATCTGTTGATCTACTATTGTGCCTCTGGTTGCAACGGCGCCCACCGCTCATGCTGTTTGGATAAACAAGTCACAATCAAGAATTTATGGCCTTCAGGACTCCCTTGATCGCCTTACCAAAGGAAAGGCACCAAGCCGATCTCTCAACGAGATCCGCATTATTGTTCTTGCTATTGTCGATGCTCCAATCAGTGTGATTCAGCCCTGTCGTCATCAAAATTCTCAGTTAACGGACCTGAGTATAACGATCTCAGTGCTGCCATACGCTCAAGAGAGACACCTATCTATCTTTAAGAACTTTTTGACAAACTTAGTGGCCACCATCGACAGTAAACTCCTATCATCACTGCTCAATACAATCAGCGATCCAATAATCAGAATCGCAACGCTCAAATGGAAACAACAATCGCAGGAAGTCATCATCACTCTCCAACTGATCTCGACCTTCATCATCTGGCAACTTCATTCGACAATCCAACTGGTGTTATTCAGCAACTTATAACAACAGACCAGGTTTTCAATGTCAATTATGCAACGGACACACCGCTCAGGTGTGTCGCTCCCGATCTCACAATCATGAAGATCTCTCTCATGCCCACTCATAAATGCTCTGCCAAATAGGGTCATGGACACTGGGGCTTCTCACCACATTACCTCTGATACTAAGAATTTCCAAGCCTTCTCTGAGTTCACGGGTCCAGATGATGCAATTATTGGCGATGGTACAGGTATTGAGACACAGGCCATACTACACTACTCTTTCCTCTCCTTCTCAACAATTTATCTTGAAAGATGTTTTATGTGCTCCTGCTATTCATAGAAATGGAATATCCGTTCCTCTATTTTTTGAGCAAAATAAAACTTGGAGTCAATATGAAATCCTACTTTCTTTGTTGTGAAAAAGAACGGGGGCACTTCTTGCTCAAGGCCCGCTGCTCAGACGTATGAATGGACAGGATCCTCACCACCAGCTGCCTACATTGCATTGCTTCTACATCCCCTTCCTTTACACTTTGGCATCGCCGTTCTCTTACTCAAATTAATATATTATTTATTTGCCATTTCTCAATCCTACCAAGATCATTGTAACTCAATAAAAGTCATCGTTTACCTTTTAATCAATCCACTTTGAGTTGAAAAATTCTTTTTTAGTTCTATTACTAGTGTGTACTCAGATGGCGGTAGAGACTATACAAGCTTAACTAAAAGACTTTCAAACATGGTAATACAGCATCTCCTTTCACCTCCCTACACAACTCAAAGGATTTGTATTGCAGAAAGACGTCACCGCCATATTATGGAAACAGCTTTAGCTCTCTTACATCAAGCCTCCGTTCCCCTTGCTTACTGGCTTTATGCCAGCTCCACGGCTGTGTACCTAATCAATAGCACGTCCATATTAAAATGAAAAATAAAAAAAAAAAAAGGTCAGTCACCTTATG
>Ga0209795_10002427_pt1 | contig 10329 bp, 3 predicted proteins | sample AgamicOrMarz_FD_187166 | JGI IMG/M metagenome (GOLD analysis project Ga0209795, IMG submission 187166) | Agave microbial communities from Guanajuato, Mexico - Or.Ma.rz (SPAdes) (version 2) | ecosystem: Host-associated > Plants > Phyllosphere > Phylloplane/Leaf | place: Guanajuato, Mexico...
TGGGCTTACCAATGAAGAAAAGAAAGTTGCCATTGAATTAATAAAAAAATTGGGAAAGTACGCTCAAAAAGTAATTAAATAATTACCAATCTAAACGAATCATTCAAGGTTCGTGTTTTTATTTGGTCTTAATTAATTTATTATTAAAAGAAAAAGGAGCATAGCTTTGGATGCATGCTCCTAATTATTTACTTAGTATTACTCTTTTAATAATTTTCCATTGAATAGATATACTAATGTTCGTACAAAGATTACAGCAAGAACGACTGTTAAGATAATTAAATATAATTTGTTATCAAAAAAAGAAAAGACCCCTCTAATATGGGTTCAATTCTGCCGAAGTGTACATCACTAGGGGGATCAAGCAGTTTCTAATCGTTATATTCCAATTATTTTTTCTTTAAATTGATCCGGTGAACACTTCCGCCTTCTGTACCGACATACAAATAGGTTCCATCCGGGGAAATTTCCAGGGCAGTTGCATTTCTGTTATCCAGACCCTGAGAAATATTTTCCCATTTTTTTCCACCATCTATACTTCTAAGAACACCGCGTCCGCCTTTTAATAAGCCACTTTCATAAAAAGCTCCTGCGGCTGCATACACGACATTAGCATTTTTAGGTGAAAATTGGATGTCATTCACATAGATGCCTAGTTCTTTATTATAGATGGATTCTTGCAATGTTTTCCCGCCATCTGTGCTCATGTACAATTGTTGTCCGCCGAAAACAAGATGCTCAGGATTATTTGGTGAAATCACGATATTGCTTACAGGAATGTTATGAACCTTTTGGAAGGTTTCACCCATGTCTTCTGAAAAGAAAATACCATCATTGCCGCCGGCCCAGATTTTATTCGGATCTCTTGGATCCCCAGCAAGTGTTAGAAATACATGCTGTTGTTCAATTTGGTTCCAGCTTTCTCCGCCATCTTTACTGATATAGATTCCTTTTAGGTTATTTTCTGGGTCATAATAAGGGACAGTGATTTGGTTCGGGTCAGCAGGATGAACATGCAAGGCAAGCGCAGGCAGCATCCAATCTAACTTTTGTTCCCATGACTCCCCGCCATTATTGCTTCGATATAAATGAGAAAAAAAGTTATGATCCATCCTTATCTTATAGACGATTTTTGAATCGGCAGGAGAAGTTTGAAGATGCTGAACTTGCTCTCCCGTTCGTCCTTCCCCTTCAGCAGGACCCCATTCCCGTGTTGTCGCATCAACTGTTTCCCCAATTTGCAGGACTTTCCGATACGTGTTGGATTCCGTTCCGGCTATCAACTGATATGTTTTAGAATCACGAGAAATTGCTAAGTCATAAACAGTTGCTGCTGGGATTCCAATTCGATTATATGTTATACCGTTATTCTTTGTTTCATATATACCTGCTTGTAATGAACTTACATAGAATGAAGGTTTATCTGTAGTATTATTTGAACCTAGCGCAAAATCAACCTCATTTGAAGCATTGCCTGGCAGGGGTTCTTTCCAGGATTTCCACTTCTTCCCGTAATCTTCACTTACCAATATTCCATCTTTAAAGGTCCCGGCATAAATTTTTCCATCTAAAATTTCTAAGTGAGATACTTCATAAAAGGATTTGCCGGAATGTTTTAATTCTACCCAATCCTTCCCGTTGTTATAAGAAGCATACATTCCGCCTCCCATAACATTAGCAATCAGGATATCCTTATTTCCAACTACATCACTTATACCGCCATAAGGGAAAGGTGGTTTAAAAACTAGCTCAGACTGAGCTGAACCAGAGAATACATTTCTAAAAACGTCTACACCTTCAGAGTTTGTTAAGTACAAGTCACCATTCACAAGACGAGCTTCAAAAAGGGCATTCCACCAACCTGGAAGCAGTTCCCAACTGTTTCCTCTATCTTGACTGACATAAACTTCGTTATTGGAAATGGCAATCAGTTTATTGCCGCTTTCGTCAATTTCTAATCCGGACAGAGGAACGTTAGGGAATGGCAATGTTCTCCAGGATTTTCCGCCATCTTCGCTAGCTACTATCTTACCTGTATACGTCGGGTCTTCATCTGAGTTAATTGGAACATAAATTCGTTTTTCATTTGTTGGATCCACGACCATTTCGACAGGAAATCCTGCTGCTAAAGGAAAAGTGTGCATTTCCTGCCAAGCGTTTGCCGCATTTTGAGTGTGGAAAATGGAAGACAAGTGTAAGGGAACAGCTGCCATTTCTTTTTGATTTTTCTGATCCACATGAAGCCAAGCAGCTGATGCATTTGGACCAATTGGTTCCCATGAATCAGTATTTGGGTCGTTTTCAACTGGTAAGATTTCCATTGCTGCAGAACCTTTTAATATTTTATTAACTTCAGTTGAGCTGCTATTGAGAGTGGCAGTGGCTTCTATTTGATAGATGCCAGGCATGTCTTTCTGAATCGGTGCCCGCCACCATAGGCGATGGTCTAAGACTGCCGTTACTTGATTGGATTTTCCATCTGGTGTCCGTATGGTTACTTGAGGAGCTTGCTCCAAGTCTACCGGGCTGTAAATGAAGGCCTCTGTATCACTGGACGCTGGATCAGGGCTTACTGTAATTTGCAAATGCCTCACTGGTAATTTGAATGGAACTCGCACATTTGAAACTTCATCTGTGGATTGGATGTTTCCTTCTATCCACCCGGAAATATCGGTATCCGAATTGACTTGATCCATTATTATTTTGACTTTAATATTGGCATTCTGCCCTGGCTCAATATGTACACTTGAAGGGCTTACTGAAATGCTGGCACCGGATTTTTTTAGTTCTTTTACTGTAAAATCGATATCTACTGGTTTTTCTCCATGGTTTTTTAATGATGTGACGGCAATCTCTTCAATGGCAGTTTTAGTATCAGCCAATCCAAAAGTTAGAGCATTTGGAGAAACGATTACTTTCGCTTTTGCAGCTTCATTTACATCTATTCTTCCTGCTCCTTGAATATTCAAATCATAGGAATCAAGCGGTTTTGCTGTTTCTTTTAAAGCTGCAGAAATTTCACCCGCTTGCCAGGATGGATTGAGCTGTTTTAGTAGGGCGGCTGCACCGGCAACATGAGGGGCTGCCATACTTGTGCCGTCAAGTCTGTTGTAACCATTATAAAAACCCTTTGGCTCTCTTGTAATAAATGTATATGTTGAATTAATCATATAACCAGGTGCGACTATATCAGGTTTCATGGAAACTAAATCTCCATGGGAGCTGTCGTTCCACATTTTGTCTGTTTGATCTTCTCCTGTGACATTTATTTTGACAGGTCCATGAGTTAATTGAGACTTTAGTACCTCGCTTAATTCAGCAGAAATTTCCATCGCAATTAACTTTTCTAATCTAGCATCTGAAGAGTTACTTGTTAGGGATTGTTGTTGTATTTCTGGTTGCTTATATTTACTGGATTTAAACTGGGACGGTGCAGCCTCTCCTAGATTATGCAGCGGACCAGGATCAACTGTTGTGGGACTATTATGTACAAAAAGAATGGCATAAGCCCCTTTTTCTTGTGCAATATTTGCTGGGATCGTCAGGTCCGGTTCACCGCCAGCAGTGTCATAGTTTGGTTTAACTAACACAACCTTGCCCTTTACATCTAACCCTTCATAGTCTTCCGGTTTTCCTTCTCCGGCATTTACAAGATCACGAGTGGTGTCAGCTTCAGGCGGATTAGCTGAAAAGCCTAGCCGCAATGGTTTTAATTCCAGTTCAAATGGAGCAACCATTTTTGCATCTGGTACTTTATATCCGCTTATACTAGCGCCAACAGCTAAAACTCCCTTAGCATTTGCAGGTGCTCCAATTTTTCCATACTTTCCTTGATTCCCTGCCGAAGCAACAACAACAACACCTGCTTCTACTGCATTTTGGGCTGCTATAGATAAAGGATTATTTGGATTTTGCGGATCTTCTATAGATGTATTGCTTAAGCTCAAGTTAATGACATCAGCACGGTATGGGTTGTCAGGCTGAATAGAAGCTTCAATTGCAGCTATAACGTCCGACATTGCTCCCGAATTATCTTTTAGCACTTTATAGGCTGTTATGGAGGCATCTGGTGCGACACCTTTCAATTTTCCATTCGCAGCGATTATACCTGCCACATGGGTTCCGTGGCCATTGTCGTCCATTGGATCAGCGTCATCATTGACGTAATCATAACCCGCAACAACTTTATGTTCAGGTCCAAATGCTCCTCCTAAGTCAGGATGTGTATAGTTAACACCGGAGTCAATAACAGCAACAGTCACTCCTTTTCCTGTAACATTTGTGCCTTCAGAATCTTGCTTTGACCATACATCCGGAGCTCCGATTAATGGAACGCTTTCAGATACATTCCCATGCACAGTCTGATCAGGATAAACCGACTTGACACCAGGGAGGGAACGAATCTCATCTGCTTGGTTTTTAGGAATTTCTACTGAAATACCGTTCAAAACTATTGAATAATCGTGCGTCTTTTTGAATTTTACTCCTTTTTCACTCATCGTTTTTAGAAGTTTTCCATGTGTCTGTTTCAAATGATCTTTATTTGCCTTCACCTCCTGCAATGCCTTTGCAGAGATTTCAGCAAGGCTTTCCTTGGACAAGGTTTGAAAGACAGGCGCTTCTTCCATTACGATAATGTAACGATTCAGGCTAGGACTTGACTCTTTGCTTTCCTTTTGGGCAAAGGCAAAGTTTGGCAGTAAAGCACTGCTTACTAATAAAGTGCTGAACACACAGCTGGAAATAAGACGATCTGTTCTTTTTCTCAATATTGTAACCTCTTTCAAATATTTTTTATAACATTGATAAGATTATGACTTTTTTGAATATTAATCAATATTGTCTTTTCTATTACATCGATAAATATTGTTTATTGGAATTGAATGATTTGAGTCTAATAAAGTTAAAATTATCCAATTAAAATGAAGCATTTTTTATATATAAGGAACTCAAACTTCACATACAGAAATCGATAAATAGAACACAATGGTTGTATGGATAATAAGTAAATCATACGACATACCTTGGAACTCCTTTTGAAGGCGTAATAATGATTTGGTGGTCTTAAAGAACACGTCATTATCTCAGCGCATGCTAACTAGAATTTAGACTACTTATTTAAGTGCGAAGTTTGAGTTATTTAGAAAAAAAATTATGAATTAATGACTTTTTTCATTGACAGGTTAAAAAAAATGATTTAAATTTATCTTAGATTAAAGATAATTAAATTTAAGAATCTTTAATCTGTGTTGAATTAATAACAAAGGTGGTGTTTTGCACTATGGTATTTCGAATGATTCAATTCATTTAGTAGAATGAATGAAATTTGTTTGTCAAAATCTTAAATTTATAAACTATTAAAAAACAAAGGAAAATTGTAATGCTAAAAAAGTTATCGGGGCTGAGATGCAAAAAAATTAAGACAGGAAACGTAATGAATAAAACTTGTTTTTTTTGAACTTTATCTTAAATTTAAGAATATTAATATTAAATTAAAAATATTAGGAGGAGATTTACATGAATATTGCTTGGGGATTGTTAATTATTAGAGTGATTGTAGGCTTAACGTTTATCGGACATGGTACACAAAAATGGTTTGGCTGGTTTGGGGGATATGGAATAAAAGCAACAGGCGGATGGCTTAACTCAATCGGGATTAAGCCCGGTGTATTCATGGCCTTTTTGATTGGATTAGCAGAAATAGTTGGGGGAATACTTTTTGCCATTGGATGGGGTTTGCCTCTCGGTGCTGCACTCATCGTCATCACTATGCTGGGGGCTGTAATAACTGTGCATGGTAAAAACGGTTGGATGAAGCCAAATGGATTTGAGTACAATCTGATATTAATTGCGATTGTAGTTGGAATTGCCTTAATTGGCCCAGGAATTTATGCTCTTTAGAACGTAAACTGTTTAGCAATTATTAATTTGATGTTATCTCGGTTCTTCAGATAATTATAAGATAAATTTTTTGCAAAATATCTCAAATTAAAGAAAATTAAAATAAAGAATTATTCTATTTTTTGATTTTAAAATATGAGGTTATATTTGCCATAGTGAGTGCTTGAAGAAATTTATGATGAAAATCTATACATTAGAAATTAGATTTTAGGAGGTAATTTTAAATGAAAATCACTATTTTCGCAGCAGATCAACAAGGTACAGGAGAATTTGATGGAGGAAAAATTACAGAGCAAAAACCAATAGCTTTTCCACATGAGCATACAGCAGTGAAAAGAGTGGGGCCACTGTTTTATTGGGCTTGGGGATTCACAAAAAATGGTGGACTTATTCCATTTCATCATCATCAAGCATTTGAAATAATGTCTTACGTGATCAATGGCAATGTGGCTCATAGAGATACACTCGGAACTAGCAGTGTAGTTGGTCCTGGTGGAGCACAGGTAATGCAAACGGGAACCGGAATGAATCATGAAGAAAAATCTTTTGGTACTGACATTGAAGGTTTTCAAATCTGGTTTGAGCCATATCTAAAAGAAGCCGTTAAAATGGCACCGACCTATCAGGAAATTATGCATGATCATTTTCCTATTGTTGAAAAAGAAGGTATTTTAGTTAAATCAGTCATTGGGGAAGGTTCGCCGATTTCATTAGTAACGGATGTAAAAATGTGGGACATTTCTCAAAAACCTAGCAAAAACCATACTCATACCATACCGAATGGTTACAGTGTGGCCCTGTTAATGATCCGCGGAAATGGTTCCATTATTGATTCAACTAAAGGTCAAATCACTCCATTACATCATAAAGATTTTGTTGTTATTGATGCAGAGGAAATTGAATCAGAGGTCATTTTCCAAAGTCAGGATGAGGGAGTACGTTTCATAATTATTCAAGTTCCTACAAAGGTGGACTATCCGCTTTATGATAAGTAATCTGTATTATTATGCATATATATTATCTCGAATTTGAGATAGTTAAATTTAAGGTGATTTAAAACCAACCTTGATATGTAAAAGTTTTCGAGGTTTTATGAGAGGTTAAAAAAGAGATTTTTGTTCACGAAAAAAGTAAAAATATCTTCTTTGGTCACATTTTGGCCACATCCATTTAAGTTAAATAATTGTAATTTTAGAAGTTGCTCAAATTGAAGGGCAGCTTCTTTTTGCATATTAGATAAGACATGAGTATAGGTGCCCATGGTGATTCCAATTGTGGAATCACCTAATCGTTCAGAGACAACAATAGGATGGACACCTTGTTGTAGCAATAAAGTAGCATGGGTATGTAAATTTACTCGTTATAGAATGGGTACTGTTAGTGACCTGTATTCTGTCTTCTTAAAAGAAGGTCTTTTTTTCTATGATAAATAAATCGTTTGTACTGAAAATATTCCCAATTATTTAATGATAGACAATATCTATCTTTTCAATAGAATATCTTGCATTGATAAATAATTAGAAAAAAATTAATATTATAAATGTTGTAAATCTTGTAAATCTTGTAAATGTTAGGGGGCAGTAAACCATTGTTTAAGCGGAAATGAAACAGGCTTTATGATATCAAATTTGAGAGGAGCTTAACATTTTGAAGTGGTTTGAGTCATTACCTAGTTATATCCAGGGTTCGTTGAATTTTTCTATGTGCGAAAGTAGATATATTTAGATGTATAAAAATAAATAATAGGCGGGTGGATATCAAGTGAGCAATACTAGAAAACGATTTGCGGTAATGTGTCTCTCCAGTACTATCGTTTTATCACCATTCTCTGGACTTTTATCAAGTTCTTACTCTTCAACGGTTGCACATGCAGAGTCGAAAGTAACAACTGAGGGAAAACTTGTTAACTTCTCTGGATTTTTATCAAGTTCTTACTCTTCAACGGTTGCACATGCACAAACAAAAGCACCAACTGAGCAATTACTAGCTAATCTCACTTCAGAACAGCTAGCAGCTTTTACGAAACTGCAAACAATAAATGAAACGGGTTTACAATTATCAAAAGATGTAAATTTGGAGAGTACAGATAAAATTCCTGTTATTGTTGAATTCAAACAACGTCCGGCTAAAATAGCGGTAATAGAAGCAGCGTCAAAAGGGAAAAAGTTGTCTGTAACAGAAGCAAAAATCCAGGTGGATGCCTCTCATGATACCTTTAAAAAAGATATAGCAACGATCTTTACGTCTAAAGAGGCTAAAAAAGCGTCTTCGTTTTCTTACAAAGTAAATAGATCCTATAAAAATGCTTTTAATGGTGTAGCCATGAAGCTTCCGGCAAACCAAGTTCAATCACTATTAAAATCAACGACAGTCAAAGCTGTGTACAGTGATCTACAAGTACAGGTAGAACCACCAGTAAAAGAGAAAAATTCTGAAGTCGACACCCTTGGTAAGGGAATGGCAGATGAGCGTTCCTACCTTCAAGTGGACAAGCTTCATGAAGAAGGATACACAGGAAAAGGTGTTAAAGTGGGAGTTATCGATACAGGTATCGACTATAACCATCCTGATTTAAAAGACGTATTTAAAGGTGGATATGACATTGTCGATAATGATGCAGATCCGATGGAAACCACCTATGAGGATTGGATAAATGCTGGTAAGCCAACAGGGACATACCTTACGACTCACGGAACACATGTATCAGGAATCATTGCTGGACAAGGAAAGAATACCAGTGAATACGCCACCACAGGGATCGCTCCAGACGCTGAACTGTACGCCTACCGTGTTCTAGGACCCTATGGATCAGGGACAACTGCAGGGGTTATTGCCGGAATTGATAGAGCGGTCGAAGATGGCATGGACGTAATCAATCTGTCTCTTGGTGCAGCCTTGAATGACCCAATGTTTCCAACAAGTATGGCCGTGAATAATGCCGTTTTAAGCGGAGTCACAGCAGTGGTAGCTGCTGGAAACTCAGGAGATAGAATGTACACGTTAGGATCGCCAGGTGCAGCAGCATTAGCGCTAACAGTAGGAGCAAGCAATGTTCCTATTAAACTTGTAAGCTATAAAGGCTCGCTTGCGGCGGGCCAAGACACAGTGTCTGCAGACTTACGTCTATTGGCACTAGGATATGGAGATGACATTACCAAGCTAAAAGGTCAGACGCTTCCGGTTGTCTATGCCGGTATGGGAACTGCGGATGATTTTACGGGTAAAGATGTAAAAGGAAAGATTGCCTTGGTGAGCCGTGGGAATAATATCGCACTTGTTGATAAAATTAAGGCTGCGAAACAAAATGGTGCGGTTGCTGTGCTTCTATTCAATAACAATGAAGCAGAGGGACATATTCCAGCTTATTTAGCAGAGGGACCGGATCATATCCCAACATTCTCATTAACCAATGCAGACGGGTTAGCCTTAAAGCAAAAAGTAGAAGCAGGTTACAAAAACTTCACATTTGGAGAGATGACAGAATCGAAAACACAAGGAGATGTATTAGCGGGTTTTAGCTCTCGCGGACCATCCCGTACAAATTATGAAATCAAACCAGAAGTAACAGCACCAGGTGTATCGGTACTCTCCACTGTTGCTTCAGACGTAGTCAATGGTGATAAAGAAGACAATTATCAATATGCCTATGAACGTATGTCTGGAACATCGATGGCATCTCCGCATGTTGCCGGTATTGCGGCGCTCTTGCTGCAAGCAGATCCTAGTTTACAGCCAGAAGACGTGAAGACCATTTTAATGAATACAGCGGATCCGCTCAGTAAGCCATATAGCGTATTCGAAGTCGGTGCAGGACGCGTCGATCCATATGAAGCTATCCATTCTGATGTGGAGATCACAGAGTATGACAAAACACCAATGATCGTGAACGGGGAGAAAACACTAATCAACGAAAAAACGGGAGGCATCAGCTTTGGCCAACTTGCGTATACGGGCAAGGATATTGTTGATTCACGATCTGTGGTGCTCAGCAACAAAGGGAAAACAGCCAAAACATTTGACGTGAAAGTGCAATTCCAATCCGATCTAAGAGGATCGAAGGATGCTGTGAAGAATGGCGTGAAGGTCCAAACGGATACTTCTTTCAAGCTAAAAGGCAAGCATCAAAAGAAAGCCGTAGTGTCTCTCTTTATTCCAAAAACAGCAGAAAAAGGAATCTATGAAGGATATGTGGTGTATACAAACAAAGACAATCCTACTGAAACGGTACAAGTCCCATTCGGTGTCAATTATGAAGAAAAAGGATTTGAATCTTTCAATGTGCTGACAAAGACACTAACAACGACATTTTTGACGGATCCAAACCCATTTACGAGTTACAGCTCCACTTTCACTCTAAATTTGAAGGCTCATGTAAAGAGGGTTGATTTCTTGCTTATAGATGCCAAAACAAACCAATATGTTGGCAGT
>Ga0209795_10002428_pt1 | contig 10328 bp, 7 predicted proteins | sample AgamicOrMarz_FD_187166 | JGI IMG/M metagenome (GOLD analysis project Ga0209795, IMG submission 187166) | Agave microbial communities from Guanajuato, Mexico - Or.Ma.rz (SPAdes) (version 2) | ecosystem: Host-associated > Plants > Phyllosphere > Phylloplane/Leaf | place: Guanajuato, Mexico...
CCACCGGTTGTTACTCGCTCACATTTGAGTTGGACGCCCGCTGGCTGGCGGAAGGGCAGACGCGGATTATTTTTGAAGGCGTCAATTCCGCATTTTACCTGTGGTGTAACGGCGAGTGGGTCGGCTATTCCCAGGACAGCCGCCTGCCCGCAGAGTTTGATCTCAGCGCGCAGCTAAAACCTGGCGCTAACCGACTGGCGGTGATGGTGCTGCGCTGGTGCGACGGCAGCTATCTGGAAGATCAGGATATGTGGCGCATGAGCGGGATTTTCCGCGACGTGGTGCTGCTGCACAAACCGGCGACGCACATCGCCGATTACCAGGTTGCCACCCATCTCAATGCCGATTTTAATCACGCGCAGCTGGTGGTGGATGTTGAACTGGCGGGGGAATATGCCGACTGCCAGGTGGCGCTGACGCTGTGGCGCGGCGACGAAACTATTGCCCAGGCCAGCCAGGGGCCGGGTAGCGAGATTATTGATGAGCGCGGTGCCTGGGCGGAAAAACTCAGCATCAGCTTACCGGTGGATAAGCCGCAATTGTGGAGCGCAGAAGAGCCGGCGCTTTACCGGCTGGTGGTGTCACTGCTGGACGCTGACGGCAAACTGCTGGAGACGGAAGCCTGCGATGTGGGTTTCCGTAAGGTCGAGATCAGCAACGGCCTGCTGAAGCTGAACGGTAAACCGCTGCTGTTGCGCGGCGTGAACCGCCATGAGCATCACCCGGAGCGCGGTCAGGCGATTGACGAAGCGACCATGCGGCAGGACATTGAACTGATGAAGCAGCACAACTTTAACGCCGTGCGCTGCTCTCACTATCCCAACCATCCGCTGTGGTATCGCCTGTGCGACCGCTATGGCCTGTATGTGGTGGACGAAGCCAATATCGAAACGCACGGCATGGTGCCGATGCGTCGTCTGTCTGACGATCCACGCTGGTTCCCGGCGATGAGCGAGCGCGTAACGCGCATGGTGCAGCGGGATCGCAACCATCCGTCGATTATCATCTGGTCACTGGGCAATGAGTCCGGGCATGGTGCCAGCCATGATGCGCTTTATCGCTGGGTGAAAAGCAGCGATCCAACGCGTCCGGTGCAGTATGAAGGCGGCGGCGCGAATACGGCGGCCACCGATATTATCTGTCCGATGTATGCCCGCGTGGATCAGGATCAGCCTTTCCCGGCGGTGCCGAAATGGTCGATCAAAAAGTGGCTGAGTATGCCGGATGAGCAGCGCCCGCTGATTTTGTGCGAGTACGCACACGCCATGGGTAACAGCTTTGGCGGCTTCGCCAAATACTGGCAGGCATTCCGCGACTACCCGCGTTTACAGGGCGGTTTTGTCTGGGACTGGGTGGATCAGGCGCTGACGAAAGCCGGCGACAACGGCGAGCGCTTCTGGGCCTACGGCGGCGATTTTGGCGACACGCCAAACGATCGTCAGTTCTGTATGAACGGTCTGGTGTTCCCGGATCGCACTCCGCATCCGGCACTGTATGAAGCCCAGCGCGCCCAGCAGTTCTTCCAGTTCCGCCTGGTGAGCACCTCGCCGCTTTCCATCGACATCACCAGTGAATACCTGTTCCGCACGGCGAATAATGAAGTGCTGCGCTGGTCGGTTGCCCGGGATGGCGACGTACTGGCGAGTGGCGAGCAGGCGCTGGATATTGCGCCGCAAGGTACGCAGAGCATCACGCTTGATGTGCCACAGCTGACCGCGGCACCCGGCGACGTGTGGCTGAACGTGGATATTTATCAGCGTGAGGCGACGACCTGGTCACCGGCCTGGCATCTTTGCGCCTGGGATCAGTGGCGTTTACCGGCACCGCTGTTTGTCGCACCGCCGGTGATAAGTGGTAGTGCGCCTGCGCTCGCCGTCAGCGATGACGATTATCTCATCACCCATCAGACACAACGCTGGCAGTTTTCCCGCCTCAGCGGCGAGCTGACGCAGTGGTGGCAGGGCGATACGCCGACGCTGCTCACGCCGGTGCGCGATGCGTTCACCCGTGCGCCGCTGGATAACGATATCGGCGTCAGTGAAGTCACGCGCATCGATCCCAATGCCTGGGTGGAGCGCTGGAAAGCCGCAGGCATGTACGCCATGACGCCGCGATTGCTGCACTGCGCCGCAGAACGAACCGCTTCCGACGTCTGGATTGAAACTCGCCACTGCTGGGAAGCCAACGGTAAGTTACTGTTTATCAGCCATAAGCGCTGGCGCATCGACAGCCAGGGCGTGCTGCATGGTGATGTGGACGTCGAGGTGGCGTCTGACGTACCGCCGCCGGCACGTATCGGCATCACCTGCCAGCTGGCGGATGTGGAGCCATCGGTAAGCTGGCTCGGCCTGGGGCCGCATGAAAACTATCCGGACCGCAAACTGGCTGCGCGACAGGGGCGCTGGACGCTGCCGCTGGCGGCACTGCATACGCCGTACATTTTCCCCGGCGACAACGGCCTGCGCTGCGATACCCGTGAACTGCACTATGGCGCGCATCAGCTGAGCGGGCGTTTCCACTTTGCCCTCAGCCGCTACGGTCAGACGCAGTTACAGGCGACCACGCACCACCACGTGCTGCGCGAGGAGCCGGGCTGCTGGCTGCATCTGGATGCGTTCCATATGGGCGTTGGCGGGGATGATTCCTGGAGTCCGAGCGTATCGCCGGAATTTATTCTCGCGCAGGATCGCGTGTACTATCGTTTTAGCTGGCAGCAACGCCGCTAATTCCCGGATGACGCGGGCAGCTTTCCTGCCCGCGTTTTTTATGCGGATCGCGTCAGGCGCAGATTCGCTTCTGCCCAGAGAATAAATGCCGCTTTCGGCAACGCTTTGCTGTACAGCCACCCCTGCCCAAACTGCACGCCGTGCTGCCGCAGCCAGGCCTGCTGGCTGTCAGTTTCGATACCTTCCGCCACCATCGCCAGGTCCAGCGCTTTCGCCATGGCGATGATCTGCGGCGTGACGTTTTTATAGTCCAGCGCATCAACAAAGGATTTGTCGATCTTGAGAATATCGACGTGCAGGTTTTGCAGGTAGCTGAGGCTGGAATAGCCGGTGCCGAAGTCGTCAATATAAATGGCGTGTCCGGCTTTGCGCAGCGCGTCGATGGCCGGGGCGCTGATCTCCGGATCGGCAAAACCGCGCTCGGTAAGTTCAAGGGCAATTTGCGTCGGCGATAAGTGCCAGCGGGTCAGCTGTTCTTGCAGCAACGCGGGAAGCGTGCCGGAGGTGAGATCGCCGGGATCGAGGTTCACGGAAATATGCATCTCCGGATGCTGTTGTAGCCAGACGCCCAGATCCTCAAACACGGTTTCGATAATCAGTTGCGTCAGGCGCGGCATCAGCCCGGTTTTCTCAGCCAGCGGAATAAACACATCGGGCGTGAGAAAGGTGCCATCCACTTGCGGCCAGCGGGCAAGGGCTTCTGCGCCGACGATCCTGCCATTACTGAGCGCCACAATAGGCTGGTAATTGACGACGATATCCCGCGCGTGGATGGCATCCAGCAAACGCTGGCGCGGCGACTGCAGACGACGCAGATAGCGCAGCAAAAATAACGCCAGCAGCAGGCTCATCAGCAGACCGAAGGGCAGCCAGAGTACCAGTTGATGGTGCCAGGTTTTTTCCAGCGGCGCGAGGGACGCCACCGTGACGATCGCCACGCCCAGCTGCGGGTAGTGTTTCACGTTGTACATGACACCCTGCATTTTCAGCTGTTCATCGCCGATCGGCTTCAGCCGTTGCCAGAGGGCAGGAGGTAAATCAAAGCTGCTGGCGATCACCCGATCGCTGTCGGTGCCGACGATGGCGGTATCAATCGACCAGTTACCAAACGGCAGTACGTCAATCAGCGACTGGGGATCGATCATCACCACATGATGCTGACGGCCCAGTGCCAACATGGTGCGACGCAGGCCAATGTCGTTCTGGGCGGTGAGCCAGACGCGGTAGCCGTCACGGGTGATTTTGGTTTCCTGCGGAAAGAGACCCTCACGGCTGAGGCTTTCCAGGGAGGAGCAGCGCGGCCTGAGGCCGTCGAGATAGATCACTTCCTGAATATAGCGATTTACGTAGGAGACGCGGCGCATCGCCAGCAGGTGTTCCTGGCTGCATGGCTGTCCGCTGAAGCTTTCGATCTCATTCAGTGCGTTTTTGCCCTGGCGGAGGACCTTTTCCGTGCGCATCACTACCCGCGAGGCGTAATTGCCCATTTCATCGGCAAAATTTTCCTCCGCCTGACGATGCGCCACCCAGATACTCAGCCCAACGGGGAGCAGCACTGCCACGAGCAGTACACTGGTGATGACGCTGATAAGCCGTCGGTTGTTCATAATCAAAAATCCCTGTTTTGATGTTCGACACGCCGTGTGAATGATAGCCTTATCTTACGGCTAATTAACACAATAATGCAGGATGCGTCAGATGAAGAAAAAAGAGTTTGTGACGCAGGATTTGCTGAGCAAAATTTATCAAAACCGTGAGCCGGGTCCGCGAAAGCTCCCGCCGGAGCGCCAGTTGGCCGCCGAATACGGCGTCTCACGTTTTACTATTCGCCAGGCGCTGGAAAAACTCGCCAGCATTGGCGTGGTGCGCATCGTGCAGGGATCGGGGATCTGGATCAACGAACAGTCGCGCAGCAATCCGCTGGTGTACAACTCGATCACCGAAAAGCGCTTCGATCAGATCCGCTTTCGCATGATCAGTCTGCACAAAAAACGGCCCGACCGCGACGAGCAGCAGATCTTCGGCCTGCCGGAAGAGAGCTTTATCTGGCAGTTTTGCCGCCTGCGCTTTGTGGATGAAGAGGCGGTGCAGATCGAAGTGTCGCGCATGCCGGTAGCGGATTTCCCGGATCTGAATCAGCAGGTGATCGAGCGTTCATTGCAGCAGTATGTGCTGAGCAAAGGCTACCAGGTGTCGCACCTGCTGACCACCTACCGCGCGGTGAACGTCAGCCGGGAGCAGGCCGTACTGCTGGGCTGCAAGAAGGGCAGCCCGGCGATGCATATCAGCAACCGCGGCATTCTGGAAGGCGGCCAGGTGTATGAGATCAGCGATATTATCGACATCAATTACACCTGTACCTACATCATTCCTTATAACCGCGACAATCTCACCTTCCGCCAGGGGGGCAGTTAAGGCGTGTGGATGCTGCCGTCCGGCAGGCGGCTTTGCGTCCACTCATGCGGGCGATAGACCAGCGGGCTGGCGAGGGCTTTTTCTTCGTCAAAACCGACGCCAATGCCCGGCGCGTCCGACGCATACACAAAGCCGTCTTTCGCCACCGGTGCGCCGGGGAACACCGCATCGGTGCTGGCGGAGCGCGGAATAAACTCCTGGATCGCCGCATTATGCAGGTGAATATTCAGGTGAGTATTCACCGCCACGCCAATCGGCGTCATGTCGCCGGGACCGTGCCAGGCAAGACGCACGCCAAAGGCCTGACACAGCACCGCCAGCTTCAGCGCCGGGGTGATGCCGCCAATCTGCGAGATATGACAGCGGATAAAGTCGATGCGGCGGTTGACGATCAGATCGTGCCACTCCGCCGGGTTGTTAAACAGCTCACCCATCGCCAGCGGCGCGGTGCTGTGCGCCCGCACTTGCTCAAGCCACGCGCTTTGCGCAGGCGGCAGAATATCTTCAATAAAATAAGGCTGATATGCCTCCAGCTGTTTGGCCAGCTGTACCGCCTGTTGCGGGAACAGCCGCTCGTGCACGTCGTGCAGGATATGCAGCTGGTAGCCATATTTCTCCCGCAGCGCGGCGAACATGGCCACCGTGTTGCTCATGTACTCCTGCTGATCGAAATAAGCACCCGGCGCAGGGTTGTCAGGAGTATGCAGATTCGCCGGCGTGCCGCCGTAAAAACCGAGCTGACAGCGCACGTGGCGGTAGCCCTGAGCTACCAGTTTGTCGACGGCGGCAAAGAGTTCGTCCAGCGTTTCGCCGCTGGCGTGGGAATAGGCGGGGATAGCATCGCGTGATTTACCGCCGAGCAACTGATACAGCGGCATCCCGGCGAGCTGGCCTTTGATGTCCCACAGCGCCATATCGACGCCGGAAATGGCATTGTTCATCGCCGGGCCGTTACGCCAGTAGGCGTTGACGTTCATCATCTGCCAGGCGTCTTCGATGTGGTTGGCGTCGCGCCCGACCATCAGCGGTTTCAGGTATTCGTCGACCAGCGTTTTCACGGCCAGCGGCCGCTGTTGAAAGGTGGCGCATCCGAGTCCTGTGATGCCTTTATCGGTGGTGACCCGCACGGTAACCAGGTTATGACGGTCAGGGCGGGTAATAAAACATTCGATATTTTGAATAATTGTTGGCGTCACAGGGAATACTCCTTTTCAGGCCAGATAAATCGTCATGGCTATTATCATCCCCTGAATTTCCGGAAAAGGTAAACCGTTTTTTTTATAAATTTTTTGGTCAGATATTTTGATTTATTTTAATTAAAAACCAGACCAATTAATCGTGTGTGGTGGTTTTAAAGGCTTTATGGTAGCGAAATGTGACGAAATTCATATTTTATTGGTTTGTTTTGTTGTGGTGATTTACCTACCATGAGTAACCGATATTAAAACGACAACACATCCGGCAGGAGCTTTTATGGGAACGCAAGACGCCATCAATAATATTATCCGTCTGGTGGGCGGCGAGGGTAATATTAACAAGGTGTGGCACTGTATGACGCGCTTACGCTTTGATCTCGTTGACGATAACAAAGTCGATCAGGGCGAAATCAAAAAGCTGCCGGGCGTGCTCGGTGCGCAACTGCAAAGCGACCAGTTTCAGATCATCATCGGACCGAAAGTGAACAGCTGGTATGAGCAAATGCTGGCCACGCTCGGCGGCGACAATCGAACCACCGACGCAGCACCGGCACAGAAAGGCCGCAAAAGCCTGGTGTCGATGTTTATGGATACCGTCTCGGGTGTGTTCGGGCCGATAGTGCCGGCGATCGCCGGTGCCGGGATGATCAAAGGTCTGCTGGCGGGACTGATCGCCCTCAAGCTGGTGTCTGCGAAAAGCGATACCGTGGTGGTGATCGATCTGATAGCCAGCGGCGTGTTCTACTTCCTGCCGTTTTTCCTCGCGGTCTCGGCGGCGAAAATTTTCAAAACCAATGAATACCTGGCGGCGGCGGTGGCGGCTTGTCTGATGTATCCGTCACTGATTGAAGCGGCGAAAGCGCTGGCGGCCCATCAGCCGGAGGCCGTGACGGCATTCTGGTTGCTCAATGCCATTCCGGTATCGGTCTTTAACTATTCTGCCAGCGTGATCCCGGTAATTTTCTCGGTGCTGGCGCTCAGCTATATCCACCGCTGGGTGGACAGCATCATGCCGGACGTGCTGAAAACGGTGTTTACGCCGACGCTGACGCTGTTCCTCGGCGCGCTGGCGGCGCTGGTGGTGATTGGCCCCATCGGTATTTATCTGGGGAAAGGGCTGGCGCTGTTTATCGAAGGGCTGTTCAGCGTGTCGTCGAGCTTTGCGGGTCTGGTGGTCGGGGCGATCCGTCCGGTGGCGATCCTCACCGGTATGCACCACGCGATGACGCCGATTGCGCTGCAAAACTTCAGCGACCGCGGTTACGACATGCTGATGCCGATGATGTTTATGGCCAACATGGCGATTGCCGGTTCGACCTTTGCTATCTGGCGCCTCAGCAAAAATCGCCAGGACCGCACGGTGACCTTGTCGGCAGGCATCTCCGCGCTGCTGGGTATCACTGAACCGGCGCTGTTCGGCGTGCTGACGCGCTACAAAAAAGCGTTTATCGCCGCGACCATCGCCAGTTCGCTGGCCTCGGCGTTTATCGCTTTCTTTGGTGTGCGCCTGTACGGTTATATTCTGTCGAGCATTTTCAGTCTGCCCGCCTATATCGGTCCGTACTTTATGTTCGCGCTCGCCGGGGTGGTGATAGCGCTTGTGCTCTCCTTTGTCTTAACGACGCTTCTTGTCGGTAAAGATCAGCAGGACGCCTGAGTTAACGTCGGTGCGCCAGGCGGCGCACCAGACGATCCCCCGCCATCTGTACGCCCTGAACCATCGCCACCAGAATGATCACAGTGCCGGCCATCACCTGATCGTTAAAGCGCTGATAGCCGTAGCGGATCGCCAGATCCCCCAGGCCGCCGCCGCCGATCACCCCCGCCATCGATGAAAAGCCAATCAGCATCACCACCGTCAGGGTGATCCCCGCCAGCAACGCGGGCAGCGCCTCCGGCAGCAGCGCTTTGGTAATCACATGCCAGACGTTACCGCCCATCGACAGAATGGCTTCGATACGGCCATGATCCACTTCATCAAGGGCATTTTCCGTCAGTCGTGCAAAAAACGGAAAGGCACCAATGGTGATGGGAACCACAGCCGCGGTGCTGCCGAGCGTGGTGCCGATCAGCAAACGGGTGAAGGGGATCAGCGCGATCAGCAGCACAATAAACGGCAGCGAACGGCCCACGTTGATCACCGCGCCGAGCAGGACGTTCAGTTTCGGCAACGGCAGCAGACCCTTCGCGCGGGAGATATAGAGCAGGATCCCGGCGGGCAGACCAATCAGCACGGTAAAAAAGGCGGCGAGCGCCACCATGTACAGCGTATCCAGCGTGCCATCCAGCAGCAGTGGCCAGAGATCCTCCCAGCTCATGCTACGCATAATGACCTCCCGTCAATGCCGTGGCGGGCGAGGAATTGCCGCTCCGCCTGGCGGTCATGCAGCAGCGATTTACGCAGCCGCGACCAGGGCGTCGCCAGCAGATCGGCGATTTTGCCGCCTTCGATAAGCTGACCGTTTTCCAGCAGCGCCGCGTGATCGCAGAGATTTTTCACGACCTCAAGCTGATGGGTGATCAGGACGATGGTCAGACCCAGTTGCTGATTGATCTCCGCCAGCAGCGCCAGAATCGCGGCGGTGGTGTCGGGATCGAGCGCGCTGGTGGCTTCATCGCACAACAGCACGTCCGGTTTTGACGCCAGCGCGCGGGCGATGCCGACGCGCTGCTTTTGTCCGCCGGAAAGCTGCGACGGAAAGGCCGCGGCTTTGTCCGCCAGATCCACCAGCGACAGCAGTTCCTTGACCCGCGCCTCGCGCTGCGCTTTGGGGACGCCTGCGATCTCCAGCGGTACGGCGATGTTGTCGGCGACCGAGCGCGCATGCAGTAAATTGAAGTGCTGGAAAATCATGCCGGTACGCAGGCGATGCGCGCGCAGTTGCGCCTTATCAAAACGCGTGATGTCCTGACCCTTCACCAGAATGCGGCCCGCGCTGGGCCGCTCCAGTAAATTCAGACAGCGGATCAGGGTGCTTTTACCTGCACCGCTGCGCCCGAGGATGCCATAGATCGCGCCTTGCGGGACGGTCAGCGAAACGTCGTTGAGTGCCGGTTGGCCGGTTCCGGCATAGGTTTTACTCAGCCCTTCAATGACGATCATGACTGCGGCGCAACCGGGATCACTGAGCCGTTGTACTGCTTACGAATAAATGCCGCCACCTGCGGCGAATTCAGATCTTTCGCCAGTTCTTTAATGCGCGGATCGTTCGCCAGTTGAGGATTCGTCACCAGAATATTGGCATACGGGTTATGCACGGCGCTCTCTAATCCGAGCGCATCTTTGGCAGGCGTCAACCCGGCTTCCAGCGCGTAGTTGCCGTTGATCACCGCCAGATCCACATCATCCAGCGAGCGCGGGATCTGCGGCGATTCAATTTCCAGGATCTTCAGGTGTTTCGGGTTTTCAGCGATATCTTTCGGCGTAGCGAGCGTCGAGGCCGGATCGGTGAACTTCGCGTTGAGCTTGATCAGCCCCTGGCTTTGCAGCAGGAACAGCGCCCGGCTGAGGTTGGTGGTGTTATTCGGCACCGCCACCGTGGCGTTGTCCGGCACCGATTTAAAATCTTTGTATTTATGCGAATAGATGCCAAGCGGTTCAATGTGCACGGTAGCGGCCACGGCGAAGGTTTTACCGAGCGCTTTCTCCTGATCTTTTAAATAGGGCACATGCTGGAAGTAGTTGGCATCGACATCGCCGTTGGCTAACAGCTCATTGGCGTTGACGCCGCTGGTCAGCTCCACCACTTTCAGATCCAGCTTCGGATCGAGTTTCTTGATGTAATTAAGAATTTCAGCGTGCGGCACCGGATCGGCGGCAATACGCAACGGTTCGGCATGGGCCGACGTCCACGCCAGTGAAAGCGACAATGCAACCCCTGCCAGTTTAAATGCGGCATGTTTCATGATGTTGGCCTTTTTGAGTTATTGATCAGACGATGAATTGTTCGCTGCGTTCGCGCAGCACATCCCGGTAATAACGCTCTGCGAC
>Ga0209795_10002429_pt1 | contig 10325 bp, 8 predicted proteins | sample AgamicOrMarz_FD_187166 | JGI IMG/M metagenome (GOLD analysis project Ga0209795, IMG submission 187166) | Agave microbial communities from Guanajuato, Mexico - Or.Ma.rz (SPAdes) (version 2) | ecosystem: Host-associated > Plants > Phyllosphere > Phylloplane/Leaf | place: Guanajuato, Mexico...
ATCTGTCCGGAGTCCCGGTACCCATGAAGCACAACGTCATCCTGGTAGTGCTCGACGGCCTCAACCATGAAGTCGCCCGGCATGCCATGGGGCACTTGCAGGCGTATGTCGGCGCAGGACGCGCGGCGCTCTACAAACTGGAATGTGAACTGCCGGCCCTGTCCCGACCACTCTACGAATGCATCCTCACCGGCGTCGTGCCCATCGACAGCGGGATCGTGCACAACAACGTCTCGCGCCTGTCGAACCAGCGCAGCATCTTCCACTACGCCAGCGCAGCCGGCTTGAGTACGGCAGCCGCTGCCTATCATTGGGTCAGCGAGCTCTACAACGCGTCGCCGTTCGTGGCGGGTCGCGATCGCCATACCGACAACCCGGAGCTGCCGATCCAGTACGGGCATTTCTACTGGAATGACCATTACCCCGATTCCCATCTGTTCGCCGATGCCGAGCACCTGCGGGTGCGCTACCAGCCGAACTTCCTGCTGGTGCATCCGATGAACATCGACGACGCCGGCCACAAGCACGGCCTCGACACCCCGCAATACCGCAACAGCGCCCGCTCGGCCGACATCAATCTGGCGGTCTATCTGCAAGACTGGCTCGACGCCGGTTATCAGGTGCTGGTGACGGCCGATCACGGCATGAACAACGACCGCTCCCACAACGGCCTGCTGGCCGAAGAACGCGAAGTGCCGCTGTTTGTCCTCGGTGACGGTTTCAGCCTCGACCCCGCCGCCGCGCCCAGGCAGACCGAGCTCTGTGGGACCATCTGCCAGCTGCTCGGCGTCGACCACGACAAACCCTATTGCCGGGAGTTGCTCAAGTGAATGCCATGACCCGCGGCAAATGGCTGGCAGCCTTGTGCCTGGTGCCCTTCGCGATTTTCTTCATCGTGTTCCAGATCGCCCCGCTGCTCTGGGTGCTGATCAACAGCCTGGAATCGGAAGAGTTCGGCTGGGGCCTGGCCAATTTCAGCAAAATCTTCAGTTCGAAGTTCTACCTGCAAGCGATCCAGCACAGCCTGGAGATCAGCTTCTGGTCCAGCGTGTTCGGCATCATCATCGCGGTGCTTGGCAGCTACTCGCTGCGCCGGGTCGATTCGCGGCTGCGCAACTTCGTCAACGCCTTCGCCAACATGACCAGCAACTTCGCCGGCGTGCCCCTGGCCTTCGCCTTCATCATCCTGTTGGGGTTCAACGGCAGTATTACCCTGATGCTCAAACAGGCAGGGATCATCGAGGACTTCAATCTCTATTCGAAGACCGGGCTGATCATTCTCTACACCTACTTCCAGATTCCCCTGGGCGTGCTGCTGCTTTATCCGGCCTTCGACGCCCTGCGCGAAGACTGGCGCGAGTCCGCCGAGCTGCTGGGCGCCAGCGGCTGGCAATTCTGGCGGCACATTGGCCTGCCGGTACTGACCCCGGCGTTGCTGGGGACCTTCGTGATCCTGCTGGCCAACGCCCTCGGCGCCTATGCCACGGTCTATGCGCTGACCACCGGCAACTTCAACGTGCTGCCGATCCGCATCGCCGCCATGGTCTCCGGGGACATTTCCCTCGACCCGAACCTGGCCAGCGCCCTGGCCGTAGTACTGGTGGCATTGATGACCCTGGTGACCGTCGTCCATCAGTTGCTGCTCAAGAGGAGCTACTATGTCTCGCGCTGAATCGAGCCCGGCCGGGCTCTACCATCGGGCGGTGGTGTACCTGCTGTTCGCGATCCTGCTGTTGCCTCTGGCCGGCACCTTGATCTACTCCATCGCCAGCAGTTGGTCGGCCACGGTGCTGCCCGCAGGCTTCACCTTCAAATGGTATGTGCAGTTGTGGAGCGATCCGCGCTTTCTCGACGCCTTCGGCCAATCGCTGCTGGTCTGCGTCGGTGCGCTGCTGCTCTCGGTGGTGCTGATCCTGCCACTGCTGTTCGTGGTGCATTACCACTTCCCGAAACTCGACGCGCTGATGAACATCCTGATCCTGCTGCCCTTCGCGGTGCCGCCGGTGGTGTCGTCGGTGGGGTTGCTGCAACTCTATGGCTCCGGGCCGCTGGCCATGGTGGGCACACCATGGATCCTGATCGGCTGCTACTTCACCATCGCGCTGCCGTTCATGTACCGGGCGATCACCAACAACCTGCAAGCCATCAACCTGCGGGACCTGATGGACGCCGCCCAACTGCTCGGCGCCAGCACGTTCCAGGCGGCGGTGCTGGTGGTGCTGCCCAACCTGCGCAAAGGCTTGATGGTGGCGTTGCTGCTGTCCTTCTCGTTTTTGTTCGGCGAGTTCGTGTTTGCCAACATCCTCGTCGGCACCCGCTATGAAACCCTGCAGGTGTACCTGAACAACATGCGCAACAGCAGCGGCCACTTCACCAGTGCGCTGGTGATCTCCTACTTCTTCTTCGTACTGGTCCTGACCTGGGCGGCCAACATCTTGAACAAGGACAAAAGCCAATGAGCTACGTCAGCGTCCAACACCTGCAAAAAACCTACGCCGGCACGCCAGTGTTCAGCGACATCAACTGCCAGATCGGCAAAGGCGAATTCGTCACCCTCCTCGGCCCTTCCGGCTGCGGCAAGTCCACGCTGTTGCGCTGCATTGCCGGCCTGACCCCGGTGGATGCCGGCCAGATCCTGCTGGACGGGCAAGACATCGTCCCGCTGAGCCCACAGAAACGCGGCATCGGCATGGTGTTCCAGAGCTACGCCTTGTTCCCCAACATGACCGTGGAACAGAACGTCGCCTTTGGCCTGCGCATGCAAAAGGTCGAAGCCCAGGACAGCCGCCAGCGGGTGCTGGAAATCCTGCGCCTGGTGGAGCTACATGAGTTTGCCGGCCGTTACCCCCATCAATTGTCCGGCGGCCAATGCCAGCGCGTGGCCCTGGCGCGATCGCTGGTGACCCGCCCGCGCCTGTTGCTGCTGGACGAGCCGCTGTCGGCCCTCGATGCGCGGATTCGCAAACACCTGCGTGAACAGATCCGTCAGATCCAGCGCGAACTGGGCCTGACCACGATTTTCGTCACACACGACCAGGAAGAAGCGCTGACCATGTCCGACCGGATTTTCCTGATGAATCAGGGAAAGATCGTACAAAGCGGCGATGCCGAAACCCTCTACACCGCGCCGGTGGATGTGTTCGCCGCCGGTTTCATCGGCAACTACAACCTGCTGGACGCCGACAGCGCCACCCGACTGCTGCAACGTCCGGTGAATGCACGTATCGCCATCCGCCCGGAAGCCATCGAACTGAGTCGCATGGGCGAACCCGACGCGCTGATCCGCAGCCATAGCCTGTTGGGCAACGTCATCCGCTACCGGGTCGAGGCCCGCGGGGTGGAGCTGGTGGTCGATGTACTGAACCGTTCGGCGGCCGACCTGCATCCCGATGGAGCACGGCTGTCGCTTTCCATCGATCCGTCGGCGCTGTGTGAGGTAGCCTGATGGCTTTGTTGATTTTGAAGCTGATCTTGAAGAGGGAAACGCGCTGATGGCCCTGGCAATTTTTGATCTGGACGAAACCCTGATCCACGGCGATTGCGCCACCCTTTGGAGCGAGCAAATGGGTCGCCTGGGCTGGGTCGACCCCGAGTCGTTCATGCGCCGCAACAACGAGCTGATGGACGCCTACAGTCACGGCAAGCTGCTGATGGAGGCTTACATGGACTTCAGCCTTGAGCCGATGATCGGTCGCACCCCGGAAGAAATCGAACACCTGGTGACGCCGTGGGTGGAAGATTTCATCGAGCCGATCATCTTCAGCGACGCCACCAAGGCCATCGCCGAACACCGCAAGGCCGGCGACCGGATCCTGGTGATCTCGGCCTCGGGTACCCACCTGGTCAAGCCGATTGCCGAACGCCTGGGCATCGACGAGATCCTGGCGATCGACCTTGAAGTGGTCAACGGGACTTACACAGGCAAGACCGTCGGCACCCTGACCTATCGCGAAGGCAAGATCACCCGGCTGCTGGACTGGCTGGACGCCGAAGAAGAAAACCTCGAAGGCGCGAGTTTCTATTCCGATTCGCGCAATGATCTGCCGCTGTTGCAGCGCGTGGATTATCCACATGTGGTAAATCCGGATCCGGTGTTGAAGGCCCATGCCGAATCGGCCGGATGGCCGATTCACACCTGGAAGTGAATGCTTTTAGAGCCTGTGACGCACCTGTGGGAGCGAGCTTGCTCCCACCCCTTCATCGTTGTGGCCTAGCTCAAACTCTCATCAATCACCAACACCAACTTCCCCGACACCATATTGGTCGCCAGTTCTTTAAACGCCGCTTCGGCATCCTCGATGGCAAAGGTGCGGGCCAGTTGCGGGCTCAAACGCCCTTCGCTGAACAACGGCCAGACCTGCCGGCCCAACTCGCTGATCAAATCCGCCTTGAACTGATCGTCACGGCTGCGCAAGGTCGAGCCCAACAGCTGGATACGCTTGCCCAGGATCTGGGCCAAGTCGAGCTCCGCAGAACGACCGCCCATGAGCCCGATCATCACCCAGCGCCCGTCAACTGACAAAAGTTTCACATTAAGCCCGGCGTAGCTTGCGCCCACCGGATCGAGGATCACGTCAAAGGGGCCGAACTCGCTCAGGCGATTGATATCGTCAGTGCGAATCACGCCGCCCTGGGCGCCCAAGGCTTCGCAATAGGCCAGCCGCTCAGCAGAACCGACGCTGACCCAGCACGGGTTGCCGAATGCCTTGCACAGCTGGATCGCAGCCGAACCGACGCCACTGGCCCCGGCGTGCAACAGCACTTTTTCCCCCGGTTTGAGTGCGGCCAGTTGAAACAGATTCAGCCACGCGGTGCTGTAGACCTCAGGCAGGCCGGCGGCTTCAGCCAGGGACAGGCCTTCCGGCACCGGCAACACATGCCGGCCATCGACCACCACCTCTTCGGCCATCCCACCGCCTGCCAGCAAGGCGCAAACCCGGTCGCCGACTTCCCAGGATGAGCCTGGGCCGACTTCGCTGATGACCCCGGAACACTCCAGCCCCAACACCTGGCTCGCGCCGGGGGGCGGCGGATAGAGCCCGGCCTTCTGTAATAAATCGGCCCGATTCAGGCCGGCGGCTGCCACCCGAATGCGAACTTGCCCTGCATCACACACAGGAGTCGGCTCCTGTGCCCATACCACTTGGCCTTCAACGCCTTGCAATGCTTTCACGGTGCCTCCATAGTGAGTCTCGACTGGGCCCGTTGCTGTAACGCCGGGCTTTCTTGCATTATGCGCCCGGGCCACATGGAACCGGCGACTTCAAAGACGGCCTAATATGCGTTATCAATTGTCCCTGCGTCGAATCAGCATGAAGCGTTTGTTCCCCAGCACTGCACTTGCCCTTTTCATCGGCCTTGGCGTTTCCACGCTCTCGAGCAATACGTTCGCAGCCAACAGCTGGGACAAGCTTCAGCCCGATCGGGACGAGGTGATTGCCAGCCTCAACGTCGTCGAGCTGCTCAAGCGGCACCATTACAGCAAGCCGCCGCTCGATGACGCGCGCTCGGTCATCATCTATGACAGCTACCTGAAGCTGCTTGATCCGTCGCGCAGTTATTTCCTGGCCAGCGACATCGCCGAATTCGACAAGTGGAAGACCCAGTTCGACGATTTCCTCAAGAGCGGCGACCTGAACGCCGGGTTCATCATCTATAAGCGTTACCTGGACCGCGTGAAGGCGCGTCTGGACTACGCCCTCGCCGAGCTGGCCAAAGGCGTCGACAAAATCGACTTCAATGCCAAGGAAACCCTGTTGGTGGACCGCAAGGACGCCCCTTGGCTCAAAAGCACCGCCGAGCTCGACGACCTGTGGCGCAAACGCGTCAAGGACGAAGTGCTGCGCATGAAGATCGCCGGCAAGGATCCCAAGCAGATCCAGGAAACCCTGACCAAGCGCTATAAGAACCAACTGGCGCGCCTGGACCAGACCCGTGCCGAGGACATTTTCCAGGCGTACATCAACACCTTCGCCATGTCCTACGACCCGCACACCAATTATCTGTCGCCGGATAACGCGGAAAACTTCGACATTAACATGAGCCTGTCCCTGGAAGGCATCGGCGCGGTCCTGCAAAGCGACAACGACCAGGTGAAGATCGTGCGCCTGGTGCCGGCAGGCCCGGCGGACAAGACCAAGCAGGTCGGGCCGGCGGACAAGATCATCGGCGTCGCCCAGGGCAACAAGGAAATGGTCGACGTGGTCGGCTGGCGCCTGGACGAAGTGGTCAAGCTGATCCGTGGTCCGAAAGGTTCGGTGGTGCGTCTGGAAGTCATCCCAGCCAGCAATGCGCCGAACGACCAGACCAGCAAGATCGTGTCCATCACCCGTGAAGCGGTGAAGCTGGAAGAGCAGGCGGCGAAGAAATCCGTCCTCAACCTGAAACAGGACGGCAAGGACTACAAACTCGGCATCATCGAGATCCCGGCCTTCTACCTGGACTTCAAGGCGTTCCGCGCCGGTGATCCGGACTACAAGAGCACCACCCGTGACGTCAAGAAACTGCTGACCGAGCTGCAGAAGGAAAAAGTCGACGGCGTTGTCATCGACTTGCGCAACAACGGCGGTGGTTCCTTGCAGGAAGCCACCGAGCTGACCAGCCTGTTCATCGACAAAGGCCCGACCGTGCTGGTGCGCAATGCCGATGGCCGGGTAGACGTGCTGGAAGACGAAAATCCGGGCGCGTTCTATAAAGGCCCGATGGCGTTGCTGGTCAACCGCCTGTCCGCCTCGGCCTCGGAAATTTTCGCCGGCGCCATGCAGGACTACCACCGTGCGCTGATCATCGGCGGCCAGACCTTCGGCAAAGGCACCGTGCAAACCATCCAGCCGCTCAACCATGGCGAACTGAAACTGACCCTGGCGAAGTTCTACCGGGTGTCCGGCCAGAGCACCCAGCACCAGGGCGTACTGCCGGACATCGACTACCCGTCGATCATCGACACCAAGGAAATCGGTGAAAGCGCCCTGCCCGAAGCCATGCCATGGGACACCATCAAACCTGCGATCAAACCGGCCCTGGATCCGTTCAAGCCGTTCCTGGCCCAGCTCAAGTCCGAGCATGACAGTCGCACGGCCCAGGACGCAGAGTTCGTGTTCATCCGTGACAAGCTGGCCCTGGCGCAGAAGTTGATGCTGGAGAAAACCGTCTCCCTCAACGAAGCCGACCGTCGCGCGCAGCATGCCGACATCGAAGCCAAGCAACTGGCGATGGAAAACCTGCGTCGCAAGGCCAAGGGCGAAGAACCGCTCAAAGAGCTGAAGAAAGAGGACGAAGACCTGATCACCGAGCCGGAGAAAACCAAGCCGGAAGACGATGCCTACCTGAGCGAGACCGGGCGGATCCTGCTGGATTACCTGAAGCTCAACACGACCATTGCCAAACATTGAGATGATGGCTATTTAATGGTGATGCTCGTCGGAGTGTCATCAAACTGACATCAGTCTGTCGTGAAATATGGACCGGGCGCCTCCTCAACGGAGAGCGCCCGGTCCTTTTTTTATCGCCAGAGACAGCCATGACCACGACAGAACAGCTGGGTGCCTTGAGTTCAATCCTGACTCAAAGCGGTTTACACAGTCTGTTCCAGCCGATCCTCTGTCTTTCCGAACGGCGTATCGTCGGGTACGAAGCCTTGACTCGCGGCCCGTCCAACAGCCCATTGCATTCCCCCATCGCCCTGCTCTCCGTGGCCCGCCAGGCCGGGCGCCTCAGTGAACTGGAACTGGCCTGCCGGCGCAGCGCCTGCCAGCGCTTCAACGAGCAGAAATTGCCAGGCAAGTTGTTTCTCAACGTTTCGCCCGAATCCCTGCTGGAGGCGGCGCACCAGACCGGGCGCACCCTGCAACTGCTGCAAGACTTCGGCATCCCGCCCAGCCAGGTGGTGATCGAACTGACCGAACAGACCCCCATCGATGACTTCCAACTGTTGCAGAACGCTCTGCATCACTACCGAGCCATGGGCTTCTCCATTGCCCTGGACGACCTGGGCGCCGGTTATTCCAGCCTGCGCCTGTGGTCCGAACTGCGGCCGGACTACGTCAAGATCGATCGGCATTTTATCGATGGCATCCATCAGGACGCCCTCAAGCGTGAATTTGTCGGCTCGATCCTGAAAATCGCCCGCACGTCCCGGGCCCAAGTCATTGCCGAGGGAATAGAACTGCCGGAAGAGCTGGCGGTTCTGATCGAAATGGGCGTCGACCTGGTCCAGGGCTACCTGGTCGCCAGGCCTCAGGAACAACCGTCCCGCGATGCCAGGGCGCTGATGCCCAAGCAGGACAGCGGCACGGTGTCGCTGAGCGATGAGGTCAACGATCTCGGCGCGTTGCTCAACGAACAGCCAGCGGTGGCCCATGACACTCCCACCGCAACCGTGCTGGAAGCGTTTCGCCGCCAGGCCAACCTCAACTCCCTGGCCGTGCTGGATGATCGGGAACAACCCTGCGGCATCGTGCATCGCCACTCACTGTCGGATGCCTTGCTCAAGCCTTTCGCCACCGACCTGTTCGCCCGCAAACCCATCAGCCGCCTGATGAGCGACGATTTCCTCGCGGTGGAACTGAACCAGTCGCTGCAACAAGTCAGCCGCCTGATCACCAGCCGCGCCCGGCAACGCATCGAAGAAGACTTCATCATCACCCTCAACGGCAGCTACCTGGGCCTGGGCCGGGTGATCGACGTGCTCAAACTGATCACCGAACTGAAAATCCAACAGGCCCGCTACGCCAACCCGCTGACCCTGCTGCCGGGCAACGTACCCATCCAGCAATGCCTCACCCGCGTGCTGCAACAGCGCCAGGAATCGGTGATCTGCTATGTCGACATCGACAGCTTCAAACCCTTCAATGACATCTACGGCTATGGCCGCGGCGATGAAGTCCTCCTGTGCCTGGCGCAATGCCTGAACGAACGCATCGACCCCAGCCGCGACTTCGTCGGCCACATCGGCGGCGACGACTTCCTCCTGGTCCTCGGCCCCGAAGACTGGCGCAAACGCCTCGACCAGCTCCTGAGCGACTTCCAGACCCACTGTCGACGCTTCTACCGACCTGAACACCTGGAAGCCGGATGTTTTACGGCGTTGAATCGACAGGGGGTTCGCCAGGATTTTGCGTTGCTGTCGCTGTCGATCGGGGTGGTGCATCTACGGTCGGAGGCGTGTGAGGAGTTGGATGCGAGCCAGTTGGCGGAACTGGCTTCGCAGGCGAAGCATCATGCGAAGGAGATTTTGGGGGGGAGTTTGTATTTGGTTGAGGCTGAGCCTGTTGAACCATTGGAGGCAGAGGTTTGAGGCTCAGCCAATGGGATTGATCTTACGAGCTATTCTGCAAGCAATATCATGTAGCCATGCTTCGCTCGTCTCCCAGGCAGTCCAATAACTGTAGTAACAACTCAGTTCTCTTAGCAGATACTCCTTCATCTCACATTCGGTTTTTCTTTGCTTGAGTAAGACACCAAGCTCCTGCAGAACTGTCTCTAGAATTTCCAAATCAGACTCTGCAAGGAATGCATCTAGCGCTTGTTCAGCGGTTTGATACTCGGCTGGCCAGTCTTGATGAAAATAGGCTCCAAAAAAATCATGCAGCTCTGGAAATTGTTTATTCATACTTCCGGAAATCCTGTTATCAAAAAGTATCCTGCTGGCTGTTGTTTATCTTTCTTCAAGACCAGTAGTACTTTGTATGCTGGTAGGTAGTCAGTACGGCCATTTATCAGACTGACCCCAACAGGGTGAGCAAAAACATGAGTTACAGTCGTCTTATCTTTTTTTCCCGCCAAGAATTTTTCTATTTTTCCCTGATTTGCTGCTAGCGTCCTAGCCGCTGATAGCTCAGCTGTAGTTCGGTCTGGAAACGTTGAGGCGGCGGGAACATTTGGCTCCTTTTCTATCCTCTGGGCTAATTGCGCTTCCGTCCTACCAATATGTTTCTCAATCAAATGCCCACCGCGAGCCTCATGCGCCGCTAAACCGCCTCCCGGCACGATCTCGCTAAACGGCCCGTCAGCCTCGATATCGTCAGGACAGTTACAAGCCAGCCCCAACGGATCCACCCACCCCGTCGGGTTCAGGGTGTAGCGATACCCATTGAGCCCACCCGCCAGCTTACTCGGGTCGGGTGTCAGGTAGCGCCCGGTCTCGGGATTGTAGTAGCGGTGGCGGTTGTAGTGGAGGTTGCTTTCGGGGTCGAAGTACTGGCCCTGGAAACGCAGCGGTTGGTCCAGTTGTTCGCCGCCGCCGTGGGTTTGCTCGGTGAGTTTGCCGTAGCCGGCGTAGCGGGCGGACCAGACGATCTGGCCGGCGAAGTTGGTCAGTTCCTGGG
>Ga0209795_10002430_pt1 | contig 10324 bp, 7 predicted proteins | sample AgamicOrMarz_FD_187166 | JGI IMG/M metagenome (GOLD analysis project Ga0209795, IMG submission 187166) | Agave microbial communities from Guanajuato, Mexico - Or.Ma.rz (SPAdes) (version 2) | ecosystem: Host-associated > Plants > Phyllosphere > Phylloplane/Leaf | place: Guanajuato, Mexico...
TTGATAATAAACCCTTTGTTTTTCTCTTCTTCATGACAAAGAAAGAACCAACCACAAATATAGCAATGAGTAGTGTTAAAAAGAACTGTGTACGTAAAGAATCAATGAATACCATTGCAATAAAAATACTAGTTATTGCAATAATCGTGCCATATGTTAAGTAGGGGAATAACCACATTCTTATTTTGAGTACTTCAGGCTGCTCTTTTTCATATTTTTTTCGCATGCGCAATTGAGAGAAGGCGATTACTAGATAAACAAGAAGTGCTACTCCTCCAGAGGCATTGACTAAAAACAAAAAGATCTTATCCGGAGAAAGATAATTGAATCCAACGCTGATATAAGAAATAACTGTGCAGCCTATAATCGCATTAAATGGAATGCCCTTTTTATTTACCTTTAAAAACATACCCGGAGCATCGCCTTTTTGAGCCATCGAAAATAACATACGTGAACTGGTGTAAAGACCTGAATTTAAGCAAGAAAGCACTGCTGTTAACACGATAAAATTCATTATTTGGGCTGCAGCTGGTATATTGACAAGTTCTAGGATTGATACAAAAGGACTTTTCATCAAACTAGAAGAATCCCATGGTAGAACTGTCACAAGTACCAAAATCGAGCCAAGGTAGAAAATTAAAATACGATAAATAACGGTGTTTGTTGCAATTGTAATAGCTTTCTCTGGATGTGATGATTCTCCAGCTGCTGTAGCTACAATTTCGGTTCCCATAAATGAGAACATAACAATAGCCACTCCTAAAAAGACAGAACTTATTCCATTGGGAAGGAACCCGCCTCTATGTAGAAGATTTGAAGTACCAGGTGATTCTATTCCTGGTATGAAGCCACATATAATAGCTCCCCCGAGAATTAAAAAGAGCCCAAGACTCACCACTTTAATCAAGGAGAACCAATACTCAAACTCACCAAACGACTTAACGGAATACAGATTAGTTAGAGTTAACAAAAAAGTAAGAATAAGGCTGACAGACCACGAAGGCAAAGAAGGAAACCAATATTGAATAATTGTTGAGCCTGCTATTGCTTCAACTGCAATGACAATAACCCAGAAAAACCAGTATAACCAGCCAATGGTATAACCAGCCCATGGACCGAGTGCTTCTCGAGCATAGGTGGCAAAAGAACCACTGGATGGATTAGCAGTGGACATTTCTCCTAGCATTCGCATTACTAAAATGACAAGTAATCCTGCAAAAGCATATGAGAGGATAGATCCTGGACCAGCTGCGTTAATTAACGATCCACTCCCCACAAATAATCCAGCGCCAATGATTCCTCCCAGAGAAATCATTGTAATATGCCTAATTTTTAATTCTTTCTTTAATTCAGGTTGTTGATGGTTCATTTTTTAAATCCTCCTTTATAAAAAGTAATTAAGGACATTCAACTCTATTAAACGAAGAAGTATAGAGGATGAAAACCTTTTCAAATTATAGGCCTAGAAGCAGATAATTTTACATGCCCCCTCAATTTCTTTTATTTAATTTAAAACATATATCCTGAAAAAAATACAAACATTCCATAAAGTAATAACTTTTAGAATTATATGATAATTCATTTTACACATTTTTGTCTATCGTTTTCGTAAAATGAAAATATGATTAAACATTTTTGTTTATATTGTAGTCTGATTATATTAAGGATTTTATAAAAAGGAAACTATGTTGTTATGCTTTCTTACATACAAATAACTTGAGTTTCAAAGCAATAAAGATTGAGATACATTTTATCAGTTCTCTAAAAACTTATTTGTTAGTTAGAATAGTGTGGCGCTTTTTCTTCTAAGTAAGCTGTTAGCAAAGGGTCTAAGAGGCTTGGTTAAGTTATAAACAATGAATACCTCTCATTCTCCTTCTCAATAAGATAAATATATTCAAAAAAATATGACCGGATATATGACCCTGTATTTCAGAAGAGAATTAAAGTGTTATAAAATAACTTAAATAAATCGACAAAATTGTTTAATGTATATTATTTTTTTATTTATTTGAACAATTTTGTTAAAAAGTAGTGTACAAAAATGTAAGAATATGATTATAATATGTCATATCAAGTTTGAATATTAACTATGTTTAAAATTTTCTAATAACTAAAAGGGGCGAATAATATGATTACAACAACTAACAAGAGTATTAAAGAATATAAGCATGAGCCATTCACAGATTTTACACTTGAAGAAAATAACAATGAATTTAAAAAAGCATTAGAAGTTGTTCAAGCAGAACTAGGAAAAGATTATCCACTTGTTATTGGGGGAGAAGCTATTACAACGACTGAAAAAATTGTATCCATTAACCCAGCCAATAAAGAAGAAGTGATTGGCCGAGTTTCTAAAGCAGATCAAGAATTAGCTGAGAAGGCTATGCAAGTAGCACTTTGTACATTCAATACGTGGAAAAAAGAAGACCCAGAAGTACGTGCAGACATTTTGTTCCGTGCAGCAGATATCATCCGTCGTCGTAAACATGAATTCTCAGGGTACCTAGTTAAAGAAGCTGGTAAGCCATGGAAAGAAGCTGATGCAGATACAGCAGAAGCTATTGATTTTCTTGAATTCTATGCTCGTCAAATGGTGCAGTTAAAAGATGGAGCGCCGGTACAAAGCCGTGAAGGAGAAGTAAATAAATTTAATTACATCCCACTTGGTGTAGGTGTCATTATTTCACCATTTAACTTCCCATTAGCTATTATGGCAGGCACAGCTGCTGCTGCGATTGTGGCTGGAAACACCATCCTTTTAAAACCAGCAAACAACACACCAGTCATTGCAGCAAAATTTGTGGAAGTAATGAAAGAAGCAGGCCTTCCTGAAGGTGTTCTTAACTATGTTCCTGGTAGTGGTGCAGAGATCGGTGATTATCTTGTTGACCATCCTAAAACACGTTTTGTTTCCTTTACTGGATCCCGTGAAGTAGGTTGTCGTATTTACGAACGCGCTGCAAAAGTACAACCAGGTCAGATTTGGTTAAAACGTGTTATTGCTGAAATGGGTGGAAAAGACACGGTCGTTGTCGATAAAGATGCAGATTTAGATGTAGCAGCATCGTCTATTGTATATTCAGCATTTGGTTTCTCAGGACAGAAATGTTCTGCTGGTTCCCGTGCGGTAGTACATCAAGATGTATATGAGGAAGTACTTGAAAAAGCAGTTACATTAACAAAAACATTAACGATGGGTGACCCAACAGACGTGGATACGTATATGGGGCCTGTTATTGATCAAGCTTCTTATAATAAAATCACAAAATATATCGAAATCGGCAAAGAGGAAGGCAGATTAATGGCTGGTGGAGAAGCAGACGACTCAAAAGGATATTTTATTCAACCAACCATCTTCGCAGATATCGACGAAAAAGCACGCTTAATGCAAGAAGAAATCTTTGGACCAGTTGTAGCTTTCTGTAAAGCTCGTGATTTTGATCATATGATGGAAATAGCGAATAACACAGATTACGGATTAACAGGTGCATTACTTTCTAACACTCCTGATCATATTGAACGAGCAAAAGAAGAGTTCCATGTAGGAAACCTTTATTTCAACCGTGGTTGTACGGGGGCAATTGTTGGGTATCATCCATTTGGTGGGTTCAACATGTCTGGAACAGATTCAAAAGCAGGGGGTCCTGATTATTTGATTCTACACATGCAGGCAAAAACAACGAGCGAAACACTTTAAAAAAAGATGGGGCAACTTTTTTTAGCTGCCCCATTTAAAAAATGATAACAAGGGTGCATATATTTAGGGGGAACTATTCATGTTGGCAGAGGTTTCAAAAAACGTTTTTCTTCACGCTTCCCAAAACAAGGTGCTAAATAAGGCTGCAAAAAAATGGGGTCTTCGATTCGGAGCTTCGCAAGTTGTGGCAGGGGATACGATTGAGAGTGCTATTAAAAAAGTTCAAGAGCTAAACGAAAAAGGGTTGATTTGTACGCTAGATCATCTAGGGGAATTTGTTTCAAGTAGAGAAGAAGCGATAGAGGCAACACAATATAACGTTAGAACGTTAGAAGCTATGGGTAGAGCTGGAGTCAATAGTAATTTATCGGTTAAAATGACTCAACTCGGTTTAGATATTGATCCAAGTTTTTGTATGGAAAATATGAGACGAATTCTTGAGACAGCCACAAAATATAACAATTTTGTACGAATTGACATGGAAGATCACGCGCATTGTCAAATCACATTAGATATTCTGAGAGAATTACGTCAAACGTATGATAATGTAGGAACAGTAATTCAGGCCTACTTATTTCGAGCTGAACAGGATGTGAAAGAATTAAAAGGGATTCCTCTACGCTTAGTAAAAGGTGCTTATCAAGAATCTCCTTCTGTAGCTTATCAAGAAAAAGAAGAGGTAGATAAAAATTATATGAGAATTATCGAAGAGCATTTGTTGAGTGGAAGCTATACGGCAATTGCATCTCATGATCATCATATCATTGCTAAAGTAAAAGAATTTGCCCAAAAACATCATATTCCACGTGACCAATTTGAATTTCAAATGTTATATGGATTCAGGACAGACATGCAACTAAGTTTAGCTAAAGAAGGATATACAATGCGTGTATATATTCCGTTCGGTAATGATTGGTTTGGTTATTTTATGCGTCGCTTAGCAGAAAGGCCACAAAATGTAGCTTTTGCGCTTAAAGGATTCTTTTCTAAATAATTGGTGAGTTTATAAAAGTGAGGAGAATTTCTTCCCCCTCTACAGAGAACATTCATTGGAACAACGTTTACTATTATAAGCTGTAAGAAGTACATTATAGTATAATGTGCTATTTTATAAAGGGAAAAATAAAGACTATATGACAATATTCTTGATATAAAGGTTATGTAATCAGTATGAAAATTCTTTTATTTAAAGGTTATTTCGTTAACGGTCTCCAACATAATGCTATATATATTGATAGAAATGATAAGAAAATGCAGCTTTAAAGCACTTTATAAGGAATGATTTTATCCCCTTCAAATATAGTATAATCTCTACTTTACTTAAGTTGATGATATATTATATTTGAAGGGTTTTCTTTGACTAAAAAGAACAAACAATTTAGCAATGAGATAGGATTTTAAATATAAGATGCATTCTTTAAGTAGTAATACATTAGTAATGAGGGGATTTTATTATGTTCAAATTAGGCCCAATTGACTTAGATAATTCTTTTATTGTAGTTAACCCATATACACCTTTAATAGATATAAAACAAAGTTTTATAGATTATAAATTTGTTGTAGTGTCAGGGGGAACACACCACATTATTGCAAATAATGAGTGCAACCTTATACCCATAGATAATGATTCATTGCCTGTAGGTGAATGGATTGAGAAGGTAAAATGGATTCCTTCTCCTATTCACACAATAACTGAACTTTACGCATTACAACTAGATTGGAGCCGACCTATTCTAGTTAAAGATTATGAAAAAGAAGACGTTATGGGGATACTGACTGCTAACAAGTGGATTCAGCAACTGGTTTTAAAAAACAAAGAGGCTTGGGCCTCGTTTTCTACATTAGCAGAAACCATTAATGATGCAGTTACAGCTGTAGACCAAGAGGGAAACGTTATTTGTTGGAATACTGCAGCTGAGGGGACATATAAAATTAAACGTGAAAATATCCTTGGTCAAAAGATTGGCGAACATTTTCAATCAGATTCTATTATATTACATCGTATTTTAAATGAAGGACGTCCAGTTCGTGGGACTTATCACCGTCCTAACAATGATAACCATGTATTAATAAATGCTTCTCCCATTATAAAGGATAATAAAATTATTGGGGGTATTGCGACTGAGCATGATATTACTCAAATTGTTCGATTAAACGAGGAACTTGATTCATCATCATCATTGCTTATTCATCAACAGAAACCGTTCTCTTCTATTATTGGAGTTAACGCAGAAATTCAGCAAGCATTAAAGGTCGCACAAAAAGTCGCTTACGCAGACATTCCAGTCCTGGTAACTGGTGAATCCGGCTCAGGAAAAGAGATGTTAGCTCAAGCTATCCATTATGAAGGCTCAAAGCGCAATGGACCTTTTGTGTCTATTAATTGTTCTGTTATTCCTCCCACTCTTTTAGAGATTGAATTATTCGGGTATCAAGAGGGAGCTTTTACAGCTGATAATAAGATTAAACAAGTTGGAAAAGTTGAACAAGCATGTAATGGAACGCTGTTTATTGAAGAAATTGATAAAATGCCACTAGATATTCAAGAAAAATTCTTAAAATATTTAGAGGATCACTCATTTTATCGGATAGGTAAAGCTGAATTGGTGACACTCCCTACAAATACACGTGTTATAGCCTCTACTTCACAGGCATTAGAAACGATGGCAAGCAAAGGAGAGTTTAACGAAAATCTATATTATCATTTAACTGTAATAACTATTGATATTCCTCCTTTACGAAAAAGAACAGAGGATATTGTTAAATTGGTTCAACAGTTTGTACAAGAATTTAGTTCTAAGTATAAGAAAAAAAATCCGGAAATTAGTTCAGAGGTTATGAATATATTAGTTAATTACAATTGGCCAGGAAACGTCCAAGAGCTTCGAAATGTCGTGGAACGATTTATTCTTCTTAATGATGAAAATATTATTAAAAGTAATCATCTTCCTAATAATATAACTAATCACTATTTTTTAAGTAATAATGATATCAGAAAACAAAATGAAACAGCACTTCAGGAAAAAGAAGAGTTATTAATGATTAAAAATGCTTTGCATGAAACTTATGGAAATAAAAGTGCGGCAGCTAATTTACTAGGGATATCTAGAGGAACTCTTTATAATAAGCTCAAAGAGTACGGAATAAACTAATTTGGTCGTAACTTTTCCCTCTAATAACTAATTTACTTTCCTTTTGATAAAGTTAGTTTTTATTGTCATAGTAGGATAATAAAAAACCTCTGGAGACAAATCTCTAGAGGGTTTGCTTTTATACTCGATGTTTATTTTACAGCTTCTTTTAATTCTTTTCCTGGCTTGAAGGCCGGAACTTTTGAAGCTGGAATCGTCATTTCTTCACCTGTTTGAGGATTACGACCTGTACGCTCTGCACGTTCACGTACTTCGAATGTACCAAATCCAACTAGTTGAATTTTTTCTTCTTTTGCAAGTGTATTAGAAATCGTTTCAAACAAAGCGTCCACAGCTTTTTTTGAATCTTGTTTTGTTAGTTCTGATTTTGTTGCAACTGCATCGATTAATTCAGCTTTTTTCATATTTAAATACCTCATTTCTTACTGGATATAGTATGTATAGGTAAAGAATATATCATATTTTCTGTATCTTGGTCAAACATACGTTCCTTCTCTAACATGATTTGAAAAATACATGATAAAAAACATGTTTGAGATTAGCTCTGTGGCGAAACGAAATCTGTTTATGTTGGACAATTATTCATCCACGGCAAAACCCATCCCTATATTGTTTTAAAAATTTTAAATCTGACCTAAACTAGTAAATTACTTCCAATCCCTGAGTTTTAAAAAGCCTTTGCTCCCGTGGAGCGAAGGCTACTTTTTTATTATTCTTTATAAAGACAATCATAGGCATGGGTATTAGTGGATGAGACAACAAATATTGGTTGTCCTCTTTGATTTTTATGAAAGACTTTCACACCACAACCTGGGCAAGCAAAAAATCCTCTGGAATGCATGTAGCTGAATTTTGTGATTTCTTCGGGTTTAAAAACACCCATTTTCGTTCCACAATGAATATATACAGCTTCTTTTACACTTGACATTGGATCACTCCCCTATATACGTTGAGTAGCTTTCTATTTTTAGTATATAAGAGATGAGTGGATAATTTAACCTTTTTGAACTAATTTAATCTAAAATTCAGAAAATTATTTCAATCCGAAGTTAAAGAGTAAATGATAAATTTTTATTTATGTATCTTAAGATACACCTTTTTATACAAACAAGCGTCAAATTGCAAACAATAAATGTTGTATAAATAGAATATATCTATTTATATAAATAAGTTATAGAATTAATTCTATATATTAAGTAATAATTAAATTTATATTATCCATATAATTAATAGTTAACATATTTTATTAAAAAATAGTTTATCTATTACCTATAATGTAGAAAAAGGTTCTATTTATCGTCATGAAGAGTTAATAGTTAAACTAATTATTTTTATTCAATATTCTTTATCTCTTTCATTTAATATACTTTTGCTTTAACTATCCTCTTATACAACCAATTACATATATAGAATATTTGACTCTACTGCCCTTCCTAATTTATCATTTTATAAGTATACTAATCGCTAAATCAATTAGTATTAGAGTAAATAAATGAAGTGAAAGGAGAACGAAATTGAATCAGAATGAACAGTTACGTACCTTTTTACTGAATAATGCTAAACGCCTAACAGAAGAATGGTACGATTCATTAGATAAAAATAAGGCTGTAGGAGTTTATGCTTCTACTGACCCTGAAGTTATTCAAACATTAAAAGAACAAGATTATGAATTTCGTCTATACATCTGTAATGTATTCATAGAAGACGAAAAAACCTTTTTTGATGCATTTGAAGTATGGATTAATAAGATTGCAAAAGGTACTGTACATATAAGAACCCCTATTTCCTCTGTCATTAAAGAGTTTATGCGTATTCGTAAGCAATACTGTGATTGTATAGAAGAGTTCGTAAGTACATATGAAGGATTTATTGATCCTAAACTGATAAACGCATGGAATGAACACGTAATTCGAATTTTTGACATTACCATTTTAAAATTTACAACAGCAGCTGAAGAAACCTCCTCCCTTCAATTAAAGGCTCAACAAGAAATGATTCATGAATTAAGTTCACCGGTCATCACCATAAAAAAAGATATCGCGCTTTTGCCACTGGTTGGAGATATTGATACTACAAGAGCAAAAATGATTTTAGAGAGTACGTTACAGCAATGTTCTGACAAACGTATTGCTCACCTTTACATTGACCTATCAGGGGTTGTTATTGTTGACACAATGGTTGCGCATCAAATATTTCAATTAATTGATGCCCTTGGTCTACTTGGAGTGAAGTCTACCTTATCTGGTATTAGACCAGAAGTTGCCCAAACAGCTATTCAACTTGGTCTTTCATTTGAAAATATAAGAATTAAATCGAACCTTGCTCAAGCACTAGACTCTGATATTCAAATATCTCTCCAGTAAAAAGTGGTCAAAAACCCCTTCGCTCTTGGTTTGTCATGCTGGAAATAGATTTATTCTTATTACAGATTCTCTAACAAACTCTTTTCTGCATTTAATAATTATTTTATATAAAATAATTATGTTTTATTTCTTAATCGAAAGGGTAATGTACTAATCTGGATTGGAATTTTACAAGAAACAGTTTTTTTAATCTGTTTCTTTTTTTTATGATTATAAAAACGAATAATTAATGATAGTTTAAAAAACTACTCAAAAAGTCCTGAGGCTTCCATTGCATTGGATGATCTTAGAGAAAAATCTACTATATAAGCAATAAGTTTTTCTGTTTTTAGGCTACATGAAAAAATTCAAAATATTGTGTTTGTTTATTTAGATAAGTATGATATATTTTAAGCTGAGATAAGACTGTTTTGCTTGTTGCTTGTTGCTAATTTAAACCAACCCTAACAAAAGAAAAGGCTCTACCATATTAAAATGGCAGAGCTTTTTCTTTTGTTTGCTTACTAAGGGTTTGTTTTCCAAATTACACATTTACTTATAATACCCTAACATGATAAGTAATTGTTAAAGTGTTTTATTAAAAATAGCATTAACTATTATCTTTTTTGTAGAAAAAGAATCTATTTGAGTTGTTATTTCCTCAACATTACAAGGTTCACATAAATGAATTAAAAACAAATATCATCACACTCCTAATAAATAGAAACCACATCATTATTAATATGGGTTTCATAAGTGATAATAACATCTTTTTCATACTTTAGAAGGTTACGTGAGATCAAATTAGCTTCTCCTTTTAAAAAAGAGAGCATCAAACGCGCGCCTTAATACAACAACTGTTTTTTAATAATTTTAGGTAAAATATCTTTATCGTTTGACAAAGGCTAAATCTTCCATTATCATCAACTCAAACTTATTTACGAGGAGAGGTAAAGATGAAAATTTATGTTGATGCAGATGCTTGTCCGGTAAAAGATATCATTATCTCTGAAGGTACGAATGCTAAAATTCCTGTTATCCTTGTTACTAGCTTTTCTCATTTTTCTAATGTGGAACAACCATCAGGAGTGGAAACCATTTATGTTGATTCTGGAGCAGATGCTGCGGAT